>Ga0315298_1001162_pt1 | contig 49554 bp, 31 predicted proteins | sample WHS_1_MG_FD_203077 | JGI IMG/M metagenome (GOLD analysis project Ga0315298, IMG submission 203077) | Extremophilic microbial mat communities from Washburn Hot Springs, YNP, Wyoming, USA - WHS_1_MG | ecosystem: Environmental > Aquatic > Thermal springs > Hot (42-90C) | place: USA: Wyoming...
GCGTCAAGAGCAACCGGCAAAGCAATTGAAAAAGCGAGCCGCCGCCGATGGATAAGTCGACAGCCTGCGGGCTGCCCACTTATCCACCGGCTCGACGATGACTACTGTTACCGAAGGCAACAGTATTGATGATTCAACGATCCCATCTTCGGTAACAGTTATATTTGATTTAACATGCCCCCGCACTCGGCTCTAACTGCCCGGTTCGTTCTGACGAGCCCCCGTCCTATGGAACTTTGCGTTCATTGGTCAATACTTGACATTTGCCGAAGCCCACGTGTATGATGATGCCGGTTTGGCAAGCACGTGCTTGTTACTTCTTTCCACACGACAAGGCTGTCCTCCGGTCGGCGCTAGCTCGTTATTCGATTCTTTATCAGCGTCGATAGACTGTCCCCCAAGGAAGCAAAGCGTGTAGCGGTGAAATGGCGCTTCAGGCTCCCTTACTCGGAAGTGGAGTGGGGGGTGCCGTGCTGCCAGCGCATATGAGGTTTTCCGGCATCGCCGCCCAGAACCCCGTGTAGTATCTGAGTCTATGCTGCTATTTGTGGCGTTCAAAGTCCTGTTGGAGAGTCCATAACATCAGGTTTCCGTCGGAGAACCTGGGTCTTGGGCAGCCAATCCCCATTGGCATGTAGGGTAGTGGAGAAACGGACTATCAGGCCGTTTCCTTGTATCGGAAAGGGGAAAAGGTCTCAAATGAGCCAGAGTGAGTATTGGGCAGCGTTCATGCGGCGCCGCTTCTCGCGTAGGCGCCTGCTGCAGGTCGGGGCGGTGGCCGGCACGGGTTTGTGGATCGGCTCGAGCTTGGGCTGTGGGGAAGGTACGTCTGAGAAGACCAGCGGCCAAACAGGCCAGACTTCGCCTCAAGCTCAGGGCACGCCGACTCCTCAGAAGGGAGGTACCCTCCGCATCACCCTTGCTATTGGCGAACCGATCGGCGTCGACCCCTTCGTAACCAACCACTTCGCGGCACCGGTCTACGAGAAGCTGGTGCGCCAAACCCCTAAACGGGACAAGGTCATCCCCGACTTGGCCACGAGTTGGGAGATACCCGACGACGTCACCTACATCTTCAAACTCAAACCGGGCGTCAAGTTCCAGAACATACCCCCAGTCAACGGTCGTGAACTGACTGCCGAGGATGTCAAGTACAGCCTAGAGCGTACCCTCTCGGAAGGTCAGCAGTACCCGCTTCGTTCCAGCTTCATCTTCTTAGACAAGGTCGAGGCTGTGGATAAGTCCACGGTGAAGGTCACCACCAAAGCCCCCTTTGCGCCCCAATTGAATAAGATGGCATACTTATCCGACTACATCATGCCGAAGGAGATTGTCGGCTCGGACAACGTGGCGACGAAGGCGATTGGGACAGGGGCCTTCATCCTCGATCGCTGGGACAAGGGCGACAAGATGGTCTTCAAGCGCAACCCGGACTACCACGAGGCGGGCCGGCCTTATCTCGACGGCATCGAGTACAAATGGGCAGTGGACTACGTGGCGCTGGTCACCGTCTTCATCTCTGACCAAGCCGACATGGTCACCGTTTACGCCCAGGACGTCGATACGATTAGGAACAAACGGCCCACTGCCCAAATTAAGCAGGCCTCGTCGCTTTCCCAGCACAACTACATCTTCCGCAGCGGCTTCAAGCCCACCGACGATATTAGGGTGCGCCAGGCAATGGATCTGGTGATCCCTCGCTGGGAGATCGCGCTGCGCATCGCCAGTGGTCGGGAAGACCTCTATGGTGGCACGGCGACCGGACCCCTACCCACCGCCGCAGAGAATTGGGTGCTGCCGATGTCCGAGCTGGAGAAGAAGCCTGGCTATATGAAGAAATTCCCAAAGGCCGATGCAGTGGCGCAGGCCAAGAGACTGATGGTCGATGCTGGCTATGCCAATGGCTTCGACATCACCATGGCCCAAGCTCCAGAACCGTACGAAGTACTGATCTCCCAAATGTGTCAGGAATGGTGGAAGGAGATTGGCGTGCGGCTGGCTATCCAGCCAATGGACTGGGCTTCGTTTATCGCCGCTGGCGTCAAGGGCGATTTCCAGTTCATGCTCTATGTGGTCACAGGTGACGGCGACCCGGACAGCCACCTGTACCCATACCTGAAGAGCGACTCAGTGAATAACTGGGGCCGCTGGAACGACCCGACGCTGGATAAGCTGCTCGAAGACCAGCGCGCCACGCTGGACTTTGCCAAGCGCAAGGCCATCGTGTACGATGCCCAACGCCGGATTCTCGACCAGATTCCAAGAATGTACATTTATGATTGGGTCACCTTCACTGCGATGCACGAGAAGCTGCGCGACTTCGAGCCGGCAGCTTACTCTACCTTTGCCGGCTGGGACCAGTTCAAACAGGTCTGGTTCGCGAAATGACTACTACGGAGGAAGGAGGAAGAGATGGGACTGGTAGACTTGGAGCTGAATCTCACCGATGAACAGAAGGCAATGCGCGACCTCGCGCGGAAGTTCGGCGCCGAGGTGATGCGGCCAGCAGCTATCGCACTCGATAGGCTGGCCGACCCTCAGGACGTCATTGCCAAAGGCTCGGTCTTGTGGGATGTGTTCCGACAGTATCGGGCGATTGGCTTGCACCGGCGTGGCTACCCGGCGGCGATCGGCGGTCTGGAACTGGACGCCATGAGCGGGCTGCTTGTCGGTGAAGAACTGGGCTACTGGGCATCCGATCTGGCGATTAGTCTAGGAGTGTCGGCTTTCCCATTCAACCTCGCACAGCTTTCCCCCGATCCCCAGATTCGCCACTGGACTCGCCAGTACATCGAGGACATCGACGCGAAGATGATCGGCTGCTGGGCGATCACCGAACCGGACCATGGCTCAGACTGGCTCCTCTTCGACGGACCCGATTCGGGCAATCCAAAGTGCGCCGGCTCGTTGCGAGCCGTTAAGGATGGCAAAGAGTACATCCTCAACGGCCAGAAGGCCGCCTGGGTGAGCAATGGCACTATCGCCACACATGCCGCGCTCTACCTCAGCCTCGAGCCTTCGGCGGGCATGTACGGCAGCGGGATCGCCGTCGTTCCTCTGGATTTACCAGGCGTTTCCAAGGGCAAACCCCTAAACAAGATCGGGCAGCGTGCCCTGAATCAGGGCGAGATCTTCTTCGATAACGTCCGTATCCCTGAGGAGATGATGGTCCTCAAGGACCATGCCCTGTTCAGCACCTCGCTTGGTACGACGCTCACCGGTACTACTGCAAGCATGGGTGTCACCTTCGCTGGGCTCGCGCGGGCAGCCTTTGACGAGGCTCTGACGTACGCCAAGGAGAGGGTGCAAGGTGGCAAGCCGATCATCGAGCACCAAAACATCCAACTGAGACTCTTCAAGATGTTCACGATGGTTGAGGCGGCACGTAGTCTGGCGCGCAGAGTGACCCTCTACAATCGCTTCTCCGGCCAGCCCTTGCTGCAGTATTCTATCGCTGCCAAGGTCCTCTCTACTGAAACGGCATTCAATGTCGCTAGCGAGGCGATCCAAATCTTTGGCGGCAACGGCCTGAGCAAAGACTACCACATCGAGAAGCTTTTCCGCGATGCCAAGGCCTCGATGATCGAGGACGGTGTCAACGAGACGCTCGCCCTTGGGGCGGCGCAGCGGTTGGTCTAGCAGCGTTTGGACGCAACCGAGCCGGGTTGCGTCTTCTCATCAGCACTTTTCTCGCCTAGGCGAGGTTCATGGGTGACAACCTTGACAAGCCATGGCTGATAAGTGTATCATCGACCACGAGACAACAACGACGTTTTCTCGAGTGCTATCTCAAGACGAAGTCGTCCTCAGCCTACACTAGTTGAAGCTCTTCTCTTCGTCGCAGACGATGAGCCCCTCCCCGTGAATGGCGAGACACGCTGCAATGACTGCACCCGTACGGATTGCTCCCGCGAAGGCTCGCCGCCGCACCGAACGGATGAGACCGAGGATTCACTAGCTCTGGGGCCCGTTCTCCACTCTGCTCCAAAGCGTGGCAGCGCTGAATCCGGGTAGCGCCTTTTACTCCTTCCTCGGGCTTGAAGCGGCGCTTTCAGTCATGCCCGGATGCATAATCCATACTATAAGATAGAAGAAGTAGAACATAACAGAATAAGGAAGGTGCCAAATGAGCCAGAGTGAGTACTGGGCCAACTTCATGGGGAAACGTCTTTCGCGCCGGCGGCTGCTGCAAGCTGGGGCCATGGCCGGAACCAGCCTGTGGGTCGGCTCGACGTTGGGGTGCGGGGGTGGTGCATCCTCGACGCCGGCGGCTGGGACAGGGCAGACAACGGCGCAGGCCGGGGGCACGCCAACGCCGCAGCGGGGAGGTACACTCCGCGTCAACCTAGCGATCATGGAGTACGCCGGGTTCGATCCTTACATCACCAACAACTTTGTGGGACCCACCTACGAGAAGCTGGTGCATCATTCACCGAAGCGCGACAAAATTGTCCCTGCTCTGGCCCAAAGCTGGGAAACGCCCGACGACCTGACCTACATCTTCAAGATGCAGCAAGGGGTGAAGTTCCAAAACGTGGCCCCGGTCAACGGTCGAGAGTGCACTGCCGATGATGCCAAGTACAGCATGGAGCGGACCCTTTCAGAGGGTGCCCAGTATCCGTGGCGCCCGAGCTTCCTTTCTATCGACAAGGTTGAGGCTGTCGACAAGTACACCCTGAAGATCACTACAAAGGTTCCCTTCGCACCCCTCATGAACAACATGGCACTCATGGGGGATTACGTCATGCCGAAGGAAATTGTTGGCTCTGACAACGTAGCAACCAAGGCCATCGGCACGGGCGCCTTCATTTTCGACCGCTGGGACAAGGGCGACAAGATAGTCTGGAAACGCAACCCCGACTACCGCGTGGCCGGGCACCCATATTTCGACGGCGTCGAGTACAAGTGGTCGGCCGACTATACGTCACTGGTGGCCGTCTTCATTTCTGACCAGGCCGACGTGGCCACTATGTACGCTCAGGACACCAAGACGATCCTCAGTAAGCGGCCCAAGGCCCAAATGTATCAGGCCTCTGCGCTCTCGCAGTACGGTTTCATCTTCCGCCAAGGCTTCAAGCCTACTGACGACGTCCGTGTCCGCCAGGCGATGGATCTCATGGTTCAGCGCTGGGAAATGTGCTACCGGCTCGCCGGGGGCACTGGCGAGCTCTTCGGTGGCTCACCGACCGGCCCGATCAACCACAGCCTCGAGAACTGGGCGATTCCAATGTCCGAGCTAACGCAGAGACCCGGCTTCATGGAGAAGTACCCCAAAGCTGAAGCCCTAGCCCAGGCCAAGAAGCTGATGGCCGATGCTGGCTACGCCAATGGCTTCGACATCGAGCTGCTAAACACGCCTGAGCAATACCGAGACATGATCTGCCAAATGTGCCAGGAGTGGTGGAAAGACATCGGCATCCGGGTGACGATCAAGCAGATGGACATGACTGCCTTCTACGCCACAGGACTGAAGGGTGATTTCCAACTAGCGCTTTGGATAACCGGTGGTGGTAACCCTGATCCGGATGCCCAATTGTACTCGCCCTTGAAGAGCGACTCGGTCAACAACTGGGGCAAGTGGAATGACCCCAAGCTAGATAAGCTGCTAGAGGATCAGCGCGCTACCCTAGACGTGAACAAGCGCAAGCAGATCGTCCTTGAAACCCAGCGTTATATTCTCGACCAAGTGCCACGGATGTTCCTCTACGACTGGTCTACCTACACCGCCATGAGGGAGAATATCCATGATCTCGTACCCTGGGCCGCCGCCACATTCGCTGGTTGGGAGGACTTACACAATGCATGGTTCAGCAAATAGGAACGCCAGAGAGCAAGTCGCTCACGGATAAGCCCGGTAGGGTTGACCCTGTACGAGTGGACGTGAGGAGGTCTGACGTCACTTTGTAGGTAGGGCTGGCCGAAATGCCAGCCCTTGCCGCGCTAGCGGCATTACGCGCGCCGCTGGCTACACGCCCGTAGCTTCGTGGCGAGGGCCTTGATGCCCGGGCAGGAGCGCTGCGGCGCTTGCTGCGAATCTAGCAGTGCCCACACGTCTTGACAACCACATTGCTAGCTGCGTATGATGCGGCTAGAAGGGCTGCCCAATCTTGCTATCCTTTGCCTCAAGGCAAGGTTGACTCCAACTGCTACCGGTTCATCCCGCGATTGTTCATCGCCGTCAATGAGGCGTTCTTCCTTTGCAGCGGCCCAAGGTAACGGGAGTCCTGTCCTTACGTGGTCGACCATCGACTAGTAGTCCAGACAAGGGCCGCTCGGCTTGCCAGGCAACCAAACACGAGGAGGATGAACAATGGGCATCGTCGAACTGGATCTGAACCTCACCGACGAACAGAAGGCGATCCGTGACGCCGTCAGGAAGTTTGGGGCCGAGGTCATGAGGCCGGCGGCCAAGGAATTGGATCTGCTGGCCGACCCTCAAGACGTCATCGCCCCGAATTCGGTCCTATGGGACGTATTCCGCGCGTACCGCAAGCTGGGCCTGCACCGTAGGGGTTTCCCTGAGGAATGCGGCGGTATCCCGGGAGACGACATCATGGCGGGAATCTTGCTCCGCGAAGAGCTGAGCTACGCCGCCTGTGACCTCTCCGTTAGCCTCTCGGTTTCCAGCTTCCCATTTCGTTTGGCCCTGCTTTCCCCGGACCCGGAGGTGAGGGACTGGACGCGCCGGTATTGCGAGGACACCGAGATCAAGATGATCGGCTGCTGGGGCATGACCGAACCAGACCATGGCTCAGACTGGATCATGGCCGGTGAACCAGAGGGACAAGACCCTAGGACCGCCCCTCAGGTGCGAGCGGTCAAGAAAGGGAACGAATATATTATAAACGGGCAGAAGTCGGCATGGGTCAGCAACGGTACTATCGCTACGCACACAGCGATGGGCATGGGCATCGATCATCCAGACGGTCGACGCACTCTTGGCTATGCCACGATGCCGCTGAACCTGCCGGGAGTTTCCCGTGGCAAGCCGCTGAACAAGTTAGGGCAACGGGCTCTTAACCAAGGGGAAATCTACTTCGAAAATGTACGGATTCCGGAAAGCATGATGATCGTCGCCGACATGGGGGCGCTCGCGGCAATGCCTGGCGCCGGGCTCGGAGCGACGCTGGCCACTGCTAATGCGGGCATGGCGGTCAGTTTTGCAAGCGTCGCGCGCGCCGCTTTCGACGAAGCGCTGCGCTACGCCCAGGAGAGGGTGCAGGGCGGGAAGCCGATCATCGAGCACCAGAACATCCAACTGAAGCTCTTCGATATGTTCAAGCAGATGGAGGCGGCGCGCTCCCTGGCTCGCCGGATAAACATCTATAACGCAGTTATGCCACCGTCATTGCCGCATTCTATCGCCGCAAAGGTCTTCTCTACCGAAACCGCCTTCAAGGTGGCGAGCGAAGCCGTGCAGATCTTCGGCGGCTACGGCCTCTGTAAAGACTATCTGATCGAGAAGCTCTTCCGCGATGCCCGCGCGGCGATGATCGAGGATGGGGCCAACGACACGCTGTCCCTTGTCGGCGCCCGAAGACTGGTGGACTAGGTGGACCGGTACCCGGGAAGGGCGAGGTCCCCCCTTCCTGGCACCGATGCCGGCTTACTTAGCAGAAAGGAGCGCGTTCGGCGTAGTGTGTCGAGGTCTTCCCCTTGACAAGCTTCGGAGGCTACGTGTAATATGTCTCTGGCGAGGGCAAGGCCCAGCCATCACCCGCTTCAGGACAACGATGTCCTCCACCCGAAATCGGATCGTTGCTCGTCACCTCATCGACGGCGATGAGCCATCCGCTAGAGCTGGCGGAAAACGCAGTGATTGCCACGCTTTTCTTCTCCTTCGCGGCAAAGGCAGGGGATACCAATTAGATGGCGCCGCGGGTTTGTGATCAGAGCTGCTTCAACCCACGATGTACTCGCCATTACACCAAGTTCCTTGGTCGATCCCGGCAGTGGGCCGCCCCAACGTTGGGCGCATTAAAGAAATGGCGTTATCGCCTCTCTTAGGCTGAGCGCCGAAGAGTCAAATACACCGACCGCGCTCTCCAGAGGGGATGAGTTGCCGGTCTTTCTTCTGTTATCGAGGACGACAAAAGCGGTGAAGATGAACTACCTCAAGAAGGTCCCACTTGTCTCTCCCCTAGGCACACGCGAGTCCGATACCTCGGGCTCTCCGGTCGGTGTGGTTCACCTTGATCCCAGCAGATCGTACGTTGGCATTGGCGAGCTTCTGCAACAGTACATTGACAACTCCGATCAGCGAGCGTGGGATCAGATCAAGGCCAAGATCGACTACACCTTCGAGAACCTTGAGTCGGCCCTCGGTCCTCTAGAGGCTGAGACCGGGTTCAGCGGTGAGGTAAAGGCTAGGCTAGCCAGAGGTCAGAGACTGCTGATCAAGCCTAACCTGGTGAACATTTACTGCATCCACCCCCTAACTCATGGCCCCGACAATGGCAGCACCACTTGCACCGAATGGCCCTTTGTTGCTGCCCTGATGCGCTGGTTCCATGACAAGCTCGGTATCAGCTACTACCAGATGTCTCTTGGCGAAGCGGCTACAGTCATGGCCCCGGCGGCCGCTTTATACTCTAGGCTCAACCCCGAGGGAAAGCCGGTGACGGTCGAGGCGGCGATCGAGGGCAAAGCAGGCGGCTTCTATGGGGGTTGGGGGTTCTATTTCGTCCGTCGCTACCTGGCGGAGACTCATGACCCGACTCATAACGACGACCCGATGCGAGGCTATGACGAGAGCGTGGCAGGGATCCATATTCCGCCGGGCCTCGTCTTGGACAAGCTGATGGTCTTTGACCTGAACCGTCTCCACGACGACATGAGCAAAGGTCGAGACGTAGAGGTGCCAGACGGCGTCAACTTCGACTCCATCACTCTTCACAAGGCCGTCGTAGGAGGAGACCCGCGTGATGCCAACGACATGGCCGCCTATCCGGGATGCATCTTAGTCAATGTGCCAAAGCTCAAGGTGCACAACATTACTCTCCTGACAAACGTGATCAAGAATCTCGGCATCGGCCTCTACCCCATGCAGGTCGCCGAGGGTGAGCTTTATCAATGGAAGTATGCCGTACCCCATCATCCGGTGCCCGGCATGAAGGGTCTGATCCCACACCAAGTGTGGGTTCCAGAGATGGACATGGAGACTGGCCTGCCGAAGAGGGACGCCGCCGGCCACTACATCGTACGGAAGACAGGCGGCATTCCGGCGACAATGGTCGACATCATCAAAGCGGTGACCAGCCAGGACATCTTCATGATCCATGTCGTCGACGCCATTGAGGCGATCAACGTCGACCATACTGGCGGTTTGCCCGGCACCAAGGAACTGGAGGGCATGGTCTTCACTGGTCTGGACCCGGTAGCCACCGATCTCCTCTGCGCCCGCTACATGTTTTGCAATGTGCCACTAGACGAGGCTCTGAAAGTCGAGTTGACCGATCGCGCAGGCGGCCACTTCCCGCAGCGGGTGCCCGTACCCACGGTGGATGGCAGCAACATTGTCACCCGCGTGGGCTACGATTGCCCGCTCGCGCGCGATATCGTGCCCGAATACGCCGAGCAAAGGGGTCTCGGGCGGAGACAATACTACGTCGTTGGCCGGGACGTCTGCACGGGCCGCTCTCTGGTGTCGCTCCATGGGCACTTGGGCACCGCGTCGGATGGTGTCTTCTCCGACTTGGTCACCCAGACCTTGTTCTATGATGCCGCAAAGGTGCCTTGGGATCTGCAGGAGAGTGTCTTCAAATACTTCGAAGCGATGGACCAATTGACCGGATCGTCATTGAAGCGGGAATTCTTGGAGGCCTTCGACGAAGATGGCGATGGCGTGGTCAGCTACGAGGAATTCGGCAAGAAGGGCCAGTTTGGACCAGCCCTATTCCTCGGCGGTGTCTCTACTTCGCTCATGGGCACAGAGGAATTCGGCTACCTGCGTGGCAACTTCAGCGCAGGGGCTACCATGCTGAAGTGCACCAACGAGAATTGGAATGAAGAGGGACACCACATCTCGAGGGAATTCGCCCGTGGCGCAGTCTTCCTGCTGGCATATCGGCTATCGCAGCTGCCGTTTGAAGCGCAGGATCCCTTCCTCCCTTCTCTCACCTGGGGCAACGGGAAATGGCCCAGCTTCCAGCTCGCCTCGTATCTCCAGATCGGCATGCGCCTGTACGGCCCCGAGTTCCCCAACAAGGTTTCCCTGCCCAGCCTCTACGGCTTCCCCTTCCGCTACGCCGACCTGACCCAGAACGGCGGCAGGTATGCGAGCCCGATATACAATCAACCTGACCCGCAGACCGTTCAAGATTATATCAAAGACGTACAGAGTGGCGAGGTAGGCCCCTTAGATTTCACCCTCTACGTCCCTCCCGGCTACGCGAGCGTGGGTGGCATAAGAGTGCCGAACGTAGAGGAGACCAGCGATCCGGCTAGGCTGCTCACCGTGAGCTTCGGCGGTGGGAAAGAGATTTGGCCGGACACAACAAGGGGAAGCCCCAGCGGATGAATTCGCGCCTTAACCGATGAAGCCCGCCTCCGTGGGTTGGGGACGGCTAGGTTCGTAGTGAACGCCGAAGCGCTTTTCGCACTGCGCGATGAATCGCACATCACGAACGGACCAGCCTTTCTACGGAAGGACTTTATATTCCGGCGCGGTTTCAGCCGCCGGCCCATAGTTCGGATCTCGTGATAATTGACCACGACACTTATGCTACGTCGATGGGTCTGAAGAAAATCCGCAAAGGAGGAGCATGCCAACAATGGGACAAAGCGACTACTGGAAAGCGTTCATGGAACGACGCCTTTCGCGAAGACGCGTCTTGCAGGCCGGAGCAATAGCCGGTGCAGGCCTGTGGGTTGGCTCGACGCTGGGGTGTGGCGGTGGCTCGACCGAGCAATCGGGAGCAACTAGTGTAGCGGGAGTGGGGGGTTCGCCCACGCCGCAAAAGGGCGGCACGATCCGGGTTAACCTAGCCGTGGCAGAGCCTGTTGGCATCGATCCCTATATCGTCAACAACACGAGCATCCTGGCCTACGAAAAGCTGGTCAAGCATTCCCCGAAGCGAGACAAGATCCTTCCCGTCTTGGCCCTTAGCTGGGAGCAGCCTGACGAGCTCACCTACATCTTCAAGCTTAAGCAAGGGGTGAAATTCCACAACGTCGATCCCGTGAATGGCCGCGAGATGACTGCAGAGGACGCCAAATTCAGCATGGAGCGCACTCTCAGTAAGGGTGCAAACTACAACCAACTGCCGTATTTCCAGGCGATCAGCAAGGTCGAGGCCGTTGACAAGTACACCCTGAAGATTACCACAGGTACGCCTTTTGCCCCTCTTCTGAACAACATGGCCTTTATGCCTGACGTGATCATGCCCAAGGAGATTGTGGGCGCCGATAACGTGGCGACCAAGGTCATCGGCACCGGTCCCTTCATGCTCGACCGCTGGGATAAGGGCGAAAAGATGCTTTACAAGCGCAACCCGGACTACCATGTGCCCGACCGGCCCTACGTCGATGCCGTCGAGTACAAGTGGTCGGTCGACTACACCTCTCTGGTCGCTGTCTTCATTTCAGACCAGGCCGACATGGCCAGCGTGTACGCTCAAGACATGAAGACCATTAAGAGCAAGCGCCCTAAGGCCCAAATTCAAGCAGCGCCGGCGCTGACCGAGTTCGTGCTCGGGCTCAATTGCAAATACAAGCCGCTCAGCGACCTACGGGTGCGCACCGCCATGGACCTGGTATTCTTCCGCCACGAGGTCGGCTTCCGCGTCGCCGGAGGCACCGGTGAGACTTTCGATGGTACCGATACCGGTCCTCTAACCCCTAATCTGGAAAACTGGGCGATTCCCGTTACCGAACTGCAGAAGAAGTACCTCAGCTACGCAGAAGACTACACGAAGGTCAAGGCCGACGCCTTGGCCCAAGCCAAGAAGCTAATGGCTGATGCCGGCTATGCCGACGGCTTCGACCTCCAACTGATCAACTGCCCGGAGCAGTATCGCGATATGACCGCGGTGATGGCGCAAGAGTGGTGGAAGCAGATCGGCATCAACGTTACTATCAAGCAAATGGACCAGGCCTCATTCATCACTGCCGGCATCAAGGGTGACTTCCAGGCGCTCCTCTGGTACACCGGCTTTGGAGACCCGGACCCGGACGGCCATCTCTACGGTACCTTCCATACCGGCTCCATCAATAACTACGGCAAGTGGAGCGACGCGAAGCTGGACAAGATGCTGGACGACCAGCGGGCGGCGACGGACGTAGCCAAACGTAAGTCCATCGTCACGGATATTCAGAACTATATTCTCGAGCAGCGGATGGGCTTCTACATCTACGACTTCACGACCTATACGGCAGTGAACGAGCGGCTACACGGCTATGAGGCACCTCGCTACCTGACCTTCACCGGCTGGGACCAGTTCGCGGACGTTTGGTTCTCAAAGTAGAGTGGCAAAAGGTCTTTGGGAAGGATAAGCCTGCAATGGAGCGCTTTGCCTAAGAGACTGCATCATCCTTTGGGATTGGGCTGACAAGGGACGGGGGTGCGGGAGCGTGTTCACGGAGGATTCTGTCGAACTTGTCACGGCGAGAGAGCGGCGTCCTCTGCCCTCGCGCACCGAATCCCAGCTATCTATAGAGGTAAGCCCACGGAAGATCCCTAAAGGAGGAGCATAGGAATGGGTCACAGCGGGTACTGGAAAGCGTTCATGGAGCGGCAAGTAATGCGAAGACGCCTCCTGCAGGCCGGAGCCGTGGCCAGGGCAGGCCTTTGGATGGGCCCAGCACTAGGGTGTAGCGGCGGCACGACCAAGAAATCGGCGGCGATCCAGATCCGGACGGCTAACTTTACGGCCCCTTCCATACCGGGTCGATCAACAACTGGGGCCGATGGAGCGATCCCAAGCTAGATAAGATATTGGACGATGAACGGGCGACGCTGGATGTCGCCAAGCGCAAATCGATTATCCTCGATACCCAGAACTACATTCTCGAGCAACGGATGGGCTTCTACATCTACGATTTCACTACTATACCGCGGTGAACGAGCGGCTGCATGGCTACGAAGCACCGCGGTTCGCGACCTTCACAGGGCTGGGACCAATTGGCTAGCATGTGGTTTTCCAGCAAATAGGGGACTGTCTCGGAGGGATTGACATGCGGGAATACGTCATAAGAAGGCTCTTGGCGACTATACCGGTCCTGCTCCTGGTGAGCTTCACCGTCTTCATGCTCATTCGGTTCATCCCGGGCGACCCAGTGTCGATGATGCTGGCAAGCGATCCGAACCCAAGCCAGGAACGGATCGACTCGATCAGGAAGGAGCTAGGGCTCGACGTGCCGGTGTGGAAGCAGTACGTCATCTGGCTCGGCGGTATCGTCCGGGGAGACTGGGGGACAAGTATCCGGGCTAAAGAGCCGGTCCTCTCGGCGCTGGCACGGCGTATTCCCGTCACCGTAGAACTGGGCGCGATGGCGGTCTTCTTTTCCATCCTGATCGCCTTACCCGTCGGCATTATCTCGGCCTTGTACCAAGACCGCTGGCCGGACTACATTCTGCGGGTCTTCAGCATCACAGGCCTCGCCTTACCTGGGTTTTGGCTGGCCACGCTGGTCGTGGTCTTGCCTACATTATGGCTTAACGTGACACCGATCATGAGCTATACGGCGTTCACGGCCGACCCATGGCGCAACTTCTTGACCTTCGTGGTCCCGGCGGCGACCATGGGTTTTGGAATGTCTGCGATTATCGCGCGCATGGTCCGTTCCAGCCTGCTGGAGGTGTTCCGTGAAGACTATGTTCGTACGGCGCGGGCCAAGGGCTTGGGCGAGCGGGCGGTGATCTGGGGCCACGCCCTGAAGAACGCCATGATCCCGGTGATCACCCTCATCGGTGCTCAGACGGGGGTGATCATCGGCGGCGCCGTGGTCATCGAGCAGATCTTCAGTCTGCCGGGCGTGGGCCGGCTAGCTCTGGATTCTATCTACCAGCGCGACTACCCACAGCTTCAGGGGAACGTCCTCTTCCTCGCTACAGCCTACGTGCTGATCAACATCATCGTTGACATCAGCTATGCGTGGATCGACCCGCGGATCAGGTTCCGGTAGCAGTGGCGGGAGCGATGGGCAAGGATTTGCGCGAGTAAGGGAGGTTGCGGAATTGGAGCTCGAAATGGCCAGGACCCAAACGGTAGATACTTTCGTCATGCGAAAACCGCCCTCCGTGCAGCGAAGGATCATCAGATTCCTCCGAAAGAAGCCACTCGGTGCGGCGGGCCTATTGATTATTCTCCTGATGATCGCCGTGGCGCTCACCGCCCAGGTGTTCTACCCGGCGGGCCCGAATGCCGGATCCTCGGCGATCATTGCGCCGCCGGGTGGCAGGTTTCTCCTTGGTTCGGACAACCTCGGACGGGACGTGCTGGCGCGCATTCTCTTCGGTACCCGAACTTCCCTTACCGTCGGTCTGGTGGCCGTGGGCGTAGGGGTTACCGGTGGTTTGATCGTCGGGCTAATCTCCGGGTACGCCGGTGGCAAGGTGGATATGGTGATCCAGAGGCTGGTCGACTCGCTGATGGCCTTCCCTGCCCTAGTGCTGGCTCTCGCGATGGTGGCAGTACTCGGGCAAAGCACGATCAACGTGATGATTGCTGTGGGAATCACTTTCATTCCTACCGTGAGTCGCGTCGTGCGCGGCACCGTGCTGTCGGCTAAGGAGAACCAGTACGTGGAGGCAGCACGATGCCTTGGCTGCCAGTATTCCCGCATCGTCTTCCGGCACATCATGCCCAACGTCCTAGCGCCGGTGATCATTCTGGCCACCGCCGGCCTAGGCTATGCCATCGTCGTGGAGGCGACGCTCAGCTATCTTGGCCTCGGGCCACCACCGCCGGCGCCGACGTGGGGTGGCATGATGCAGGAGGGCCGCAAGTACATGTACATGGCCTGGTGGATCGTCCTCTATCCCGGCATTGCGATCAGCATCGCCGTGTACGGCTTCAACCTGTTTGGCGATGCCTTACGAGACGTCCTCGACCCACGCCTGAGAGGGCGGTAGTGCGAGATGAAAAGAGGAGAATGAATAATGGGCTTGGTTGAGTTAGACCTGAATCTCACCGACGAACAGAAGGCCATGCGTGACACTGTCAGGAAGTTTGGTGCCGAGGTAATGAGGCCGGCGGCCATCGCACTCGACAGGCTGGCCGATCCTCAGGACGTTATTGCCAAGGACTCCGTCCTATGGAACGTGTTCCGGATACACCGTGAACTGGGATTGCACAGGCTCGGCTTTCCCGAGCCGTACGGCGGGCTACAAGCCGATGCCCTAACGGCGTGTCTGGTGGCCGAGGAGATGGGTTGTGCGGCGGCAGACCTCGCCATCAGTCTGGGGGTGTCTGCGTTTCCATTCAACGTGGCAATGCTATCGCCAGACCCTGAACTTCAAGGCTGGGTCAAGGCCTACATGGAAGACACAAAAGGGGAAATGATCGGCTGCTGGGCGATCACCGAGCCGGACCACGGGTCAGACTGGGTTCATTTCAATGGCCCGGACGCCGGCAATCCCAAGTGTGCCCCCCAATTGAGAGCGATCAAGAAGGGCAACGAATACATCATTAACGGGCAGAAGGCGGCCTGGGTGAGCAACGGCACTATCGCCACGCATGCGGCGTTGTACGTGTGCCTCGACCCCTCTCAGGGCATGTTCGGCGGCGGCATCGCCGCGATCCCGTTGGACCTGCCGGGCATCACGCGAGGCAAACCGCTGAACAAGATTGGACAGAGAGCCCTGAACCAGGGCGAGATCTACTTCGAAGAGGTCCACATCCCTGAGAAGATGATGGTCGTCAGCGACCCGAATGTCTACAAGGTCATGGCAGAGGCAACCCTTGCTGCCGCGAACGGTGGCATGGGGACCACGTTTGTCGGCCTGGCTCGCGCGGGCTTCGAAGAAGCACTGAAATACGCCCAGGAGAGGGTGCAAGGCGGGAAGCCGATCATCGAGCACCAGAACATCCAGTTGAAGCTCTTCGAGATGTTCAGGTCGGTGGAGGCGGCACGTTCGCTGGCACGAAGGGTTAGCATCTACAATGCGGCGACCATGCCACCGTCGGCCCACTATGCTATTGCCTCCAAAGTCACAGCGACAGAGACCGCCTTCAAGGTGGCAAGCGAAGCGATTCAGATCTTCGGCGGCAACGGACTCTCCAAGGACTACCACATCGAGAAGATCTTCCGCGATGCCAAGGCCTCGCTGATCGAGGACGGAGAGAATAGCTCGCTATCCATTGCCGGCGCGCGAATGTTGGCCTAGGTCGAACGGAAAGCTTCTGTAGCGCGGGGTTCGTTACCCGCGCTGTGGCGCCACGGAGCAAGAAAGGAGAAAGACACCATGGCTTGGGAAGATGTGAAAGCGATCTTCCGCCCAGAGACAGTTCACATGGGCCAAATGGCGATCGATAAGGAATCGTGCACGAAGTGCGACCTGTGCATGGAAAACTGCCCCTTCCGGTGCTGGGAGAAGGACGAAGAGGGCTATCCCCGCCTGAAGCAGAGCTATGCCTGTTTCAGCTGCTTCAACTGCAAGGTTGCCTGTCCGGTGGATGCGATTTCTATCGTCGAGACCTATCATGTCCACGAGGGTTTCTGGGCCACGAGTCCGAAGCCGCTACCTGTGAAGATGCCCCAAGAACCACGCGACGCCGAAGGGAAGTTGACCGAGTGGACCGTCGTCGAGCGCCTCATGCTGGAACGTCGCAGCGTGCGAAACTATCGGGACAAGCCCGTGCCAGAATCCCTGATCAGAAGGGTGCTAGAGGCTGGCCGTTTCGCCCCCAGCGCGGGAAACTGTCAGCCATGGAAGTTCGTCGTGGTCACCGACAAGGCCCTGATCAAGGAGATGGACGAGATCATTATTAATGGCCTCTCTGGCGTCTACAATATGTACATGAACGACGACATGGTCAAGATGCTCGCGGGAGTCTATGAGTCAAACCCAGCGCAAGGTCCTGGATCATACGATCCCAGGCTAGCCATCGGCGGTATGGGGTCCATCGCCAATCGGTATGGTCCACCCTTCCTCAATGCCCCAGTAGTGATCCTCATCGCCGGCGACGCTCGGGCGATCGGCGGCGCTCAGATCAACGTGGGCATCTGCGGCGAGAACATGAATCTCGCGGCCCTGGCTCTCGGTCTCGGCGCCTGCTGGGTGGGGTTCTCTCAGGTACTGAACATGGCCCCCCAGATAATGGAGAAGCTCGGCCTCCAGCCGCCCTGGAGCATCATCTCATCCATAGTTCTTGGTTATCCAAGATTCAGGCAGCAGGGTATGGTACCTCGCGAGTTCCGGCCGATTACCTGGTTCCGGGAGGGCTCAAGCGGGCCAGAGACGGAGGAATGAATTGGGATATCAACTGTTGGCCGTCAGCAGGGACCCCGTCATTCCGCCGAAAGCCAGAATCCAGCTCACGGCTGATAGCTTGATAAGCGGGGAGAGACAAGAAAGATGTACAGAGAAGACCGTAACCTGATCATGAAAGCTCGGCTTTTCCCCAATTGACGAAGGCGGCGCGCTTGCCGAGGCCGGCCACACGACTCTGGGGGACAAGACAAGATCCCCGTAAACGTCTCGGGTGGTCTAGAATCCCAAGGCCATCCCGTGGGAGCGACGGGCATCCGCCAGGTCGTAGAGCTTGACTGGCACCTAACCGGGCGGGCCGGCGCGCGCCAGGTGGAAGGCGCCAAGGTGGGACTGGCCGAGAACGCGGGTGGGACCGTGGGCGGATCTGAAGCGGCACTCTCAGTCACCATTTCCAAAGTCTGGTCTGGAGCCCATCCGGCATCTTGCACTCACAGGCTGGTTCTGTCCCCTGCCGACAGGCCCTCGGGAAGATGGCTGCGATCGCAGGACATCACCTTTCGATCAGGGTCTCTTTGCAATGCACATTGCTTGGCATGTAGAGTGTACTGGTCGATATCTGAGATAGGGAGGTAACTGGTGGAAATCGTAGGAAAGGTAGCGGTGGTTACCGGCGGCGGGAGCGGCATCGGTCGGGCCACCGCCATTGCTCTCGCCAAGGAAGGAGCTGATGTCGTCGTAGCGGCGAGGAATGAAGCCTCTCTGACACCGGTGTGCGAGGAGATCAGAGCACTGGGTCGCCAGGCGGTTGCCGTGGGGACAGACGTATCGAAGCTCGCCGACGTGCGGAATCTTTTCGACCGGTCGGTAGAGGCGATGGGACGGGTGGACATCTTGATGAACAACGCCGGCGTGCACATGATGGGGCCGATCGAGAACACCTCAATCGACGATTGGCAATGGATGATCAGCATTAACCTCTGGGGCGTGATCCACGGCGTCAACGTCTTCCTTCCTCATATGCTCGAGCGGGGAAGCGGTCACATCGTCAACACTGCTTCTATCGCGGGACAGGTTGGCGGTCTGGACGGGGCTCTTCCCTACACAACGACCAAGTTCGCGGTGGTAGGCTTCTCGGAAGGACTGGCCGTGCACCTTCGCCCAAAGGGGATCGGCGTATCCGTGCTGTGTCCAGGTCTCGTGCAGACCGACATCGTGAGTAGGCAGAGGACGATTCCCACAGGCGATACTGTGGTCGACACCGCCCGAAGTGCGCTCCTGGAAGTCGTCAAGAAGGGCAACTGGTCCCTTCTCCAGGGCCAAGTGGTGCAAGCCGATTTCGTAGCAGGCCTGGTAGTGGACGCCATCAAGAACAACAGATTCCTCATCCTCACCCATGACGACAGTCGGGAGATGATCCTCCGTCGTGCCAAGGACCCCGAGGGCCTGATCGACGAGCTGTCGCAAAGAAGCGAGCAGTCGGCGGAGAACTTCAAGACCATCGTAGCGGCGATGATGAAAACTGAATAACGGGGCTCTGGAGGATCACGAATGAACTTCGACCTGAGCGAGGAACAGGTAGCCCTCAAACGCATGGTGCGGGAGTTTGCCGAAAAGGAAATCGCTCCCGTCGCCCAGCATCTAGACGAGTCCGGCGAGTTTCCCTACGAGATCCTCCAGAAGATGGCCGGGCTGGGGCTCATGGGCGTTATTTTTCCGCAGCATTATGGAGGAGCCGGACTCGGTTTGCTCACGTTCGTACTGGTTCTCGAGGAGCTAGCTCGCATCGATGGCTCGGTAGCGATCACTGTGGAAGCCAACGTATCGCTCGGCGGTGAGCCACTGCGGCTCTTCGGCACCGAGGAGCAAAAGAATCGCTGGCTGACGCCCCTTGCTCAGGGGAAGATCCTTGGCTCCTTCGGCCTTACCGAGCCGGGCGCTGGCTCCGACGCCGGGGGCACCGCTACCCAAGCAGTGCTTGATGGCGGCGATTGGGTAATCAACGGCACCAAGTGCTTCATCACCAACGCTGGTACCGCGATCAGCGGCTTCGTCACCGTCACAGCGGTAACCGGACAGAGCAATGGCAAGAAGGAGATTAGCACGATCATCGTGCCGCGAGGCACGCCGGGATACGAGCAGGCGAAGCCCTACCGGAAGATTGGTTGGCACGCCTCCGACACTCGTGAGCTGATCTTTTCCAACTGCCGAGTGCCACGGGAGAACCTGCTGGGCGAGCGGGGGGCAGGGTTCAAGCAATTCATGGTCGTTCTCGACGGGGGACGGGTGGCGATCGCAGCCCTAGGTGTCGGACTGGCCCAGCGGTGCTTGGAGCTTTCGCTCGACCACGCCAAAGCGCGGGTGCAATTTGGCCGTCCGATTTCTGAATTCCAAGCCATCCAGTTCAAGCTGGCAGACATGTCCGTCAACGTGGAGCTGGCGCGGCTGATCACTTACAAGGCCGCGGCTCTCCGAGACGCCGATCGCCCCTTCCGGAAAGAAGCGGCGATGGCGAAGCTCTTTTCGTCGGAGATCGCCGTCCGCGCCGCCGAGCAAGGCGTGCAAATCCACGGTGGCTACGGCTATATCGAAGACTACCCCATCGCCCGTTTCTACCGGGACTCCAAGATCCTGACCATCGGCGAGGGCACCTCCGAGATCCAGCGTTTGATTCTGGCGAGGGAGTTGGGGTGCTAGGCCTGATAACAGAGTGGCATCCGACTGTAGCGCGGGGGCTTGTCCCCCGTTTGACAGCAAGGGAATAAGCCCCCGCGCTGCGTGGTCGGGCAGGGGCAAAAACAGGAGGAAGGAATGGCAAGAAGAGTTGGTATCGTAGGGGCAGCCGTGACGCCCTTCAGGGGCCGGTGGTACGAGAAAACGTACTACGAACTGGCGCAGATGGCCACGGCAGGCGCGCTGCAGGACGCGGGCATCTCGGTCAAGGACGTCGATGGCGTCTTCTATGGCATCTACAACGACATCTTCGAGCGAACCTGTATCCCTGAACATCCGTTGCAAGGCATCTGTGGCTTGCAGAACAAGTTCGGCATTCGGATCACGAACGGCGGGGCGACGGGAGCCTACACGATGTCGGCTGCCCATGCCTACGTCGCCGCCGAGCGCTTCAACCTCGTCCTCGCCCTTGGCGTAGAGAAGGCCACCGATTGCTTCGACTTCCAATCCATGTCCTCGACGCCCGAAGTAATCAAGACCATCGGCTGGTCGGGCGATAGCTTCTTCGAGCAGAAGCTAGGATGGACAGCTTCCGATAGTTATGCCGAGGTCGTCCTAGGTTACATGGACGAGCATCCCGGCGATCTGAAACCCGAGATCACCGCCGCAATTTCCTCCCAATTGAGCATGCAAGTCAGAGACAATCCCTTTGCCCAAAGGCAGTTCGACCAGGTGACGCCCGCGGAGGTGCTCAACTCCAGGATGGTTGCCTACCCGTTCAAGGAGCTAGAGATCTGCGTCTACAGTGAGGGTGCGGCCGCGCTGATCATGGCCGAGGAGGAGACGGCCAAGGCTATCGCCAAGAACTCGGGCAAGCCTGTGATCTGGATTACGGGCCTCGGTGAAGCAAATGAGCATTCCTTTGCCGGTAAGAGCCAGAAGGACATGACCCGCATCATGTCTGACCACCTCGCGGCACAGCGAGCCTACAAGATGGCCGGCATCAAATCGCCGATCGACGAGATCGACATCGTGGAAATGCATGATGCCTTCGTGCATCAGCTAGAGATTACCATGGCCGAAATGGGCTTTGTTCCTCTGGGAAAGGCTGATTCCCTGATCGAGGAAGGGATCATGACGCCGGGCGGCAAACTCTCGGTTAACCCCTGCGGCGGGCTGATCTATTGCGGGCACGCGGTCGGCGCCAGCAACATCATGTCCGCATGGTCGGCACGCAACGAACTGATCAAACAGCAGAAGCGCCGCGCACTAGTCCACGGCACCGGGAGCACCGTCGCGCAGTACACCGCGATCATGATTATGGAGCAGGAATAGGAGCGAGCAATGGAAGACAAGGGGAAGAAAAGAGTCATCCCTGCTGAAGCCATCCCTGAGGTGGGCACCAAGATCGTCTCTCGCGACGGACAAGACTACCTTCTGGTCAACGATGCAATGTTCACTTTCTACCAGCGCTCCATGGGCGAGCTAACGCCGTTCTTCCTCGCCATCCGCGATGAGCGCAAGATCATCGGCTGTCGCTGCACGAGTTGTGGGCTCGTCCGCATCCCTCCCTTCCTGACCCGTTGCCCTGACTGCAACTTTGCTCCCACTGAGCTAGTGGATGTCGACGACGTCGGCGTAATGCTCAGCACACCCCCGATCACCTACTTCGCCAACTCGCTCTTCCAGGAGCAAGTGCCCTTCGGACGAGGTCGCATTGTCCTTAGAGGTGCCGACACGGCGATGAGCATCAACTTCTACACCACCAAAGGGATCCTCGTTCCGGGCATCGTCAAGAAGGGGACGGAGATGAAGGTGGTATTCAAGGACGATCGGGTGGGCGAGATCACCGACATCTTTTGCGTCCCCACCGCCGAGCTCAGCCCGGAACAGGTCGCACACAGAGGCTTGCTTCAATCGGAGATCGACTGGGAGTCGGCCAACGAGCCACCAATATCGGATGCCAGTCCTGCCGCCCGGGAGCGCTTCGCCACTGTGTTCGCCGGGCTTCAAGAACTGGCGATAGAGATGAATGCTTGCGAACGGGCCCGACAAGATATCGCCGGCTGGCGGCGAAAGGTCAACGTCAAGACCGCGGGCGGCAGTTTGACACTAAGGATTGACGACGGGGACCTTTCGTTTGCCGAAGGCTTGCTGGCCAACCCCGATTTCGTGATGGTCAGTACCGACCCTACCACGCTCTTGGATGGGCTAGCCTATAAGGGGTCCTTGACCCAGGCGATCATGGATCGGAAGCTCTGGATCAGCAAGAACGTCGAGTTCAATACCATTTTTAAGCTGGAAAGGATGGCCCGCTCGCTAGCTCGGACGAAGAAGGGATAGCCATCAAGGCTCATCTGTCAGCCGACAGCCGTATTAGGCCCCCATGAGTCGAAGGGGTCAAGCTTGGTGTCAACGGATACAATAACGGAAAAACGGATGAGACAATAGCTCCCAACGACGCGCATCCAGCGACCAGCTCGGTTGGTGAGTAGACGCGCAAATGACAGCCGAAGGCCATTACTCGTCAATCCGACGGCGAATCTGCTGACGCCGTGTTCCTCCATCCACAAATGCGATCAAGCCGCGGGCTCGATCAGCCCGGCCTGCAGCAGGCGCCAGCCGAGGCTCAGGAAATAGAGATAGCCGCGCTGCTCGCCGAACCGGGCGAGCAGCGGCGCTTCTTCGGCCGGCGTCAGAGGCCGGTCAAGGCCCAATAGTCTGGCCACCCCCCGGCGCGCTCCGACGTCGCCAGAGGGGAAGACGTCTAGGCGGCCGAATCCCCGCAAGAGAATCACCTCGGCTGTCCAGCGCCCGATGCCCGGTAACTGATCAAGCTTCTCGATAATCTCCTCACTCGGCAGAGGGCTCAAGGCCTCGTCACTCAATGCGCCGGAAAGGACGAGACCTGCAAGGTGGCGGAGCACGTCGACCTTGCGGGTACTAAGGCCAAGTGACCGAAGCTCCTCAATACTTGCGGCCGCAACGGCTCCCGGTTCTGGCGGGCCGACGTAACGCCGGCCATCGAAAACCAGCGACGCACCGTACCTCTCGGCAAGGCGTCCCACGGTGCTGACCCCGGCGGCGAGGCTGATCTGCTGGAAGACGACGCTGTTCACGATGCTCTCGAAAAGCGTCGCAAAGCGCGGCGGTTTCAGACCGCGCAGGGCCACCGCGATCATCCGCAGTCGGGAGTTTTGGCCTGCAATGGTGTAGAAGGGCGTCAGATCGACATGAATACCAAGCACGTTCCCAAGGGTGCGGCGAAGGACGCCCATCTGGTCGGCGGTCAACGGATCTCCGCCGACTGTGACCCGGAGGACGGGCTGATCGATACTGCCGGCATCTTCGACGGTCACCAGACGATTAGCATCGCCGGCCGCCAGCACCCGCCGGTAGCGCCCCTCTTCGAAGATATCGACGCGGTTCCCCGGCTGCCGCTGCAAGGCACGCACGGTAGGCACGAGCCGGAAGGGTGGCAGAGGTCTTAACTCGAAGGTACTCATTGTTTGCCTTACGTCAAGCGCAGACTGAAGCTGAAGGTGCTGCCCTTTCCCACCTCGCTCTCGACCCAAATCCGGCCGCCGTGTGCCTCCACAATGAGTCGTGCGATGTAGAGACCTAGCCCTAGACCTTCTGCTTTCGCCGCACCGGTCTTCGACCGGAAGTGGCGCTCGAACACATGAGGGAGATCCTCTCCGGCAATGCCTATCCCCTCGTCAATCACCGAAATGACCGCCTCACGCCCTTGGCGGACCACTCGCACCGTCACTGGCGCAGCGGCCGGTGAGTACTTCAACGCGTTGGTGATCAGGTTGGTGAGCACTCTCTCGAGTTGACTAGGGTCGGCGGTCAAGGGAGGAATCCGCGCTGGCAATTCGAGGCGGACGCGTTTCCGGTCTTTGGGTGTTCCCACGCGTTCGACCAGCTCGGCCAATAGTTGCCGGAGGTCCACCGGTGCGAGGGCCAGCTCTGTCTGCCCCGATTCCAAACGACTGGACTCGGCCAGTTCCTCAAGCATCAGGCTCAGCCGCTTGCCGCTCGCCAGAATGGCCTCGGCGCTCTTGGCCTCTCGCTCCAGGTCCTTGTGGAGCAGAAGGCGACGCAGCCAGTCCGAATGACCGATGGTGCTAGTGAGCACATTGCGCAGATCGTGTGTAATCAAGGACACGAACTCCTCCCGCTGCCTCTCCAGCTTGAGTAGCTCGGCGTTTCTTTGCTCGGCTCTCTCCCTTTGCTCCTGCGCCTCTAGGTTCGCAGTGACTAGGCGCTGGTTCGCTTCCCGGAGTTGCGCCAACAGGTGTTCTCGGTCGGCCTCGGCACGCTTGCGTTCGGTAATGTCATGAACCATGCCAACGGAACGGACAACCCGGCCGGTGCCATCGCGAAAATGCTCGCATTTCTCATGGACGAACCGGATTTCGCCAGTAGATGCGCGGACTACCCTGTGCTCGACCTCGTAGTTGTCGCGATTTTCGCGCAACGAGCTGGTGTAAGCAGCGTCTACTGCAGCGCGATCGTCGGGATGCACCCGCTCGAGAAAGGCATCATAAGTGGCGGCGAATTCCTGGGGGTGCAAGCCGAAGATCCGGTACACCTCGTCCGACCAAGTCAGTCTATTCTTGACCAGGTCCAGTTCCCAACTGCCCAAGTGGGCGATCTCCTGGGCACGCTTCAGTCGCTCCTCGCTCTCTCGCAGCGTGTCCTCTGCACGCTTGAGCTCGGTGATGTCGCGCACCACCGATACAGACCCCAGGATGTTGCCGCTAGCATCTTTCACCGGGGCAGCACTGACCTGGCGATATCGCCACTCTCCTGTGGCCGTGGTCCGAATGATTTCCTCCTCGTTCCGCACCACTTCGCCCCTTAGAGCGCGCAAAGGCGGGGCCTCCTCTGTGGGGCGGGGGCTACCGTCCGGGCGAAGTACCTCCAGCATGGAGGCAAGGTTCTCCACATCTATCCCTTCGGTGGCGGGCAGACCGAATTGCTGGAGAGCCACTGGGTTCGCCAGAGTGTATCGCTTCTCTGTGTCCGCGAACCAGACCTCGTCGGCAATGCCGTTGATCAGCGCCGATAGTCTTTCCTTCTCCTGTTGGACCTCCATTAGCAGCCGCTGGGTTTCCTTCTGGGTCGCGAGCAGTTCTTCATTCTGTGCTTGAATCTCCTCGGACTGCGTCTGCAGCTCTTCGTTCTGCACCTGCAACCTTTCAAGCAGCCGCTCTCGCTCGGCCTCGGCCTCCTTCATGGCCGTGATATCCCTAATCACGCTCACCGCGGCAACAACATTGCCCTGATCATCACGCACCGGGCTGCCCGTGACCCCGTACCAGCGAACTCGCCCGTCTGGGCCCTCACCGATGAATTCGGCGTTCCTGAGAGCATTCTCTCCACGCAACACTCGGGCGAGGGTGTAGTTCTCCGGGGGAATGATCCTGCCATCGGGCAAACGCCAGGTCATATGCCTGCGCGAACGGATCGAAATCGGTCCCAGTGCCTCGTCTTGCGACTGGACTTCCTCCAACTCTAGTCTGGCTCTGTTGACGCGCACCACGTTTCCCTGGGCATCGACGATCGCTACAGCGTCTACCATGCTCTCGATCACGGCATCCAGCTCGGCCGCTTGGCGCCGCACCTGGACTAACAGCCGTTCCCGTTCTGCTTCCACCCGCTGCTGTTCGGCTATCCTCGCCTGCAGTTCCTGGTTGGCTTCTACCAGCGCCGCTGTCCGCTCCTCCACCCGTTGCTCGAGCGCTGCATTCGCCTGCCGCAGCGCTTCGTCTGCCTCTTGCCGGCCACGCCGCACCACCGCCTCCTGTAGCTCCCGCCGGATCGCCGGTACTAGTCTCGTCAGATTCCCTTTCAGGATATAGTCGTGCGCTCCGGCTTTCATCGCCTCCACCGCCGTCTCTTCGCCTACCTGTCCAGTGATGATAATGAACGGCAGATGAGGGGCTATCTCCTTCGCCAGCTTCAGAGCCGCCGGCCCACTGAACGATGGCATCACGTAGTCGGAGAGGATGACCTCCCAGCTTCGCTCTTCCAGCGCTGCTCTCATCGCTTCGGGCGTGTCGACCCGCTCGACTACCGGCTCGTATCCGCCCCGCTCTAGCTCCAGCCGTAGCAGCTCGGCGTCCGCCCGCGAATCCTCAACGATTAGCACTCGTAGCGGTGTGCCCATCTAAGTTGCTCCCCCTTGCCCGAGCGTGAAATAGATAGTGCTGCCTTGTCCTGCCACTCCTTTGACCCACGACGCTCTCGCGCCATACTTGCACGTTCTCATGCCGACGAAGACCACCGCGACCACGGCCGTGGCACACCCTCGGCTACAGCGTGAAACAGGTCGTAGTTGCTCGGCCCAACACAAATGAGACCACGTGATTAGCACCTGGGTCACGCAAGAGTCGCGACTGGGACAGGAGTCAGGTTTCTTAGCGGCACGCACCATTCTGTCCCACAGCACGGATAGCGTCGCTTCCTGCGCGGCAAGCCAGTTCTGTTCTCGGGTCATAGTATCACCCAGATCGAGCTGCTGCTTGCGCTATTAGGTCAGCTTGCCCCCGATGGGCCAGTGGCAAGCTCTCAGGTAGTCCAGGAGAAGAAGCACGCAGCGTTGATCCCACTTAGCAGAAACAGAAGTAGGCTTCTCCGGCCACGGCCACCCGCTAGGACTCGCAACCGGGAGTTCGAGGTCTTCTCACTGCCGCCCACTAACGGATACATCAGACATTATAGCAGGACAAACCTGGAAAAGGAATGATGGGCGGATGACACACGGCTTTCTCAGGTTACCAAGCTACCGGACGATAGGCTGATGGTAAGACTGGCTGCACACTATCGTCTAGCGGCGGCGATATTGGTCGCGCCGGCGTAGCGAAGCAGGCTGATGGCCAGGTTGTTGAGGGTGGCCATCACCTGCCCGGTGTTGCCCTTCGTCATCCACGTCCGATCCTCGTGGAAGGTGACATCCCGCCGCCAGACGTCTCCAGAGACTGCCGAGATCAAACACCCTCTCATCCAGACCATCCTCTAGCTGAACAGCGAACGGTGTGGTAGACGTCATCGTGGCCTCCTCTGGTTGAACGTCTTCGGGTATGATTCCATCATACCCAAGAGAGGCCACTCTTGTCCTCCCTTGCTCTTACGGTACCTAGCCACCTCTTCCGTCTATCTCCTTGCCCCTCCCTCGCCTGCTAACATGAGAAAGCCCTGAGGCTCAGTACTAAAGGCTATTGACAAACGTCTACCGCGTCACTAGAATGCCCTCATCTATAGAAGGCAAGGAAGGAGGTGAAAGAGGAGATGGTCGAAAACGTGACCCCGCCTGAGGAGGTTTCTAACAACGATAAGCTCATGGCCCTGCTTAGTTATCTGATTTGGATTGTGGCCTTGGTGGTTCTATTCTCAGAAAGCGGCAAGACGCGAACCTTCCAGCGCTATCATGCCATTCAGTCATTAGCGGTCACCGTAGCATTGGTTATAATCTACTTTGTGGTGACCTGTGTGTTGTTCGTGGTTACCCTCCCGCTCGGCGGCTTTGGTGGGATCTGCGCGATGCCACTCCTGATCCTGGTCTATGTTCCGTTGATCTACTACGGCATCTTGGCCTATCAGGGCAAGTACTTCACGGTGCCCGTAGTCACCGATTTCGCTCGGAATCAGGGCTGGCTGCCACAAATCTGAAATGCCCTTCATCAGCGGCGGGCGATCAGGTCTTCACTGGCCGGAACTGGGCTCTTACCGGTCGGTGAAGACTTGTTCCGCTCTACCTCATGGACACTCCCTTTCGCTCTTGCCATAATAGCGCAGGTAGAACGCCTGCGCTAGATGTCTATCCGTTAGTGTGGCGCGCGGGGCTTGTCCCCGCGCGCTACGGCACTGTTCTCTAGTCATTAAGTCCGCATCATGAGCACTCTTGCCGGATCCATCGAACGGATCGTCTTCCAAAACCCCGAAGGTGGCTTTACGGTTGCCCGTGTTGCCGCCTCAGATCGATCAAAGAAGTCGCGCCATTGTCTTGCCACGATAGTAGGGCTATTGCCTGCCTTGCGCCCGGGAGAACTGGTCACGCTAGAAGGCGGAGGGAACGACCACCCTAAGCACGGCGCGGCGTTCTGGGTCAAGCGGTGTAACGTGACTCTGCCGGCTGAACAGTCCGCCATTCGCAAGTACTTGGGTTCTGGCTGGATTCGCGGTCTAGGCGTGGCCAAGGCGATCATCGAGCACTTCAGTGCGGAGACTATACGGGTACTGGCTGAGGCTAAGGTCATGCTCCCTTCTCCCGATAGCTGCAGGCCTGTCATCTGTGGTCGTGGGCGCTGAGACTGAGTCGCTGAACTAAGGGCGATCGCTGTTGAGAGACGAAGAACGCCCGCCCGAAGCGGGCCGATGGTTGGCAGGGGCGCTAGCCCCTACAGCAGCGTTCCCCTATGTGTAGGGGTGCTCTCACGTACCTCTGCCGTCTCATCGGCGATCGGCTATCATGTAGCACATGGCTGGTAGCTGATGGCTACTTGATGCCGAGGTCGGCAGGAGTAAAGAACGCCGTGACCGAATAACCCTTCTCTTCGATCATCTCGCGCCCACCCTCTTGGCGGTCCACGAGTACTACCACGCGCACCACTCGACAGCCCATTTCTTCTACAGCATTGATCGCCCGCAAGATCGAGCTACCAGTGGTGATTACGTCTTCCACAATAGCCACCCGAGCGCCTTCCTGCAACGGCCCTTCGACCAACTTGCTCTTGCCGTGTTTCTTTGGATCCTTTCGGACAATGAAGGCCGAGATGGGCCGGCCCTCTTGGTGGCTAACCGTGGCAACTGCCGCAGCGATGGGGTCGGCGCCCATAGTTAAGCCTCCCACGGCTTCCACGCCATCGTCTGCCAGCAGTTCGAGGATCGCCTTGGCTGTCAAATAGGCGCCCTCGGATGAGAGGGTGACCATCCGGCAATCGACGTAGTAGTTGCTCTTCTTTCCGGAGGAAAGAGTTACGTCGCCGAAGCCAACTGCAGATGCGGCCAATAACGCTCTTAGCCGCTCCCTTGGGGTTTCCAATGGCATCCTCCACTTTGAGAGATCACAGCGTAAGGGTTTGTCAGACACAACAGAACAGCAATTGAAGTGTCTCTGTTCCCTCGTCAACTAGTCGACGTGCCCAACTTCACATCTGCTCTAAGGTTGCCTTAATTGCCTTGATATTGGCATCGTTGGACGTGGTAGGGATCGAGCAATCGCCGGCCAGAATCCACTGCCTCCCCCCAGTCTGCCGGAAGGCAGCCTTGGTCTCCGCGATCGCCTTTTCCGTGCCGGATGCGGTAAGTGCCCCATCGCTGATACCGCCGATCAACGCCTTGCCGGCGATCTTGGTCTTGGCCTCCGCTAAGCTCGGGTTTGTCGGCGAGGTAGCAGCCCAGTTGATCCCTTGAACAGGATAGTCGCTCAGAGCATAAAGCATGCTTTCCTCCCGGCAGACATGTAGGAGGTTGAAGCAAGCTCCCTGTACTGCGGCCAACACCCGGAGATCGTAGGGCCGACCAAACTCCGCGTACTGGGCCTCGGTAAGCGTCTTTTTGGTCGCCCAGGCGGTCGTAGCAAAGAATATGCCGGTTGCTCCTACGTCAACGCATGTCTGCGCAAACTTGGCAAATGTTTCGGTGACCGTCGTCAGAGCCGTGTGGATGGCATCAGGATGCTCGCGCATATCTCTTAGCAGCATCTCGTGCTCGGCAAGGTATCCCAGCACGGACAAAGGAGAGAAGACAGTCTCCACGAACGGCACCTCGCCTCGCAGCCCATCGCCGATCAGTCTCAACGCATCGAGTTGCTCCCCAAGGGGACCTTTGTCGACCGGCATGACGCGTAGCCGCCCCCAGTCTGCTGTATCCTTTACGGGGAGCTCTACCAGTTGCGGCTTTACATGGGGCTGGCCAGAATAGGCGTAGCGACCTCCCCAGGTTTCGGCGTGGTACTGCGCGCGGGGATTGACCTTTAGGAAGTCGAATCCGTGAAGGCGCTGCCAGTTAAGCATTGCTTCGGCTAGACCGCTGGCCGAAGTCTCTTTGTCGTAGAAGTGCCGCCAGAAGCTGTAGGGGACTCTGTCTACTTCTTCCCCGCGAGTGGCAGCCGAGATCCTTTCCCACTTGGTCATCTGTTCAACCATGTATGCTCTCCCGCTCGGTTTCTGCTCTTGACGCTCACCACGCACAGTTCCTGACCGTCAGTATACCACGAAGCGATGGCCACGTCACCATTCTTACTAGCGAAACTGATACCGAGACGCTCGCCAGGCGGCGAGAGAGAACACCGGCCCCATGCGCTGAAGGGCGATCACGGGGCCGTAGTCCGCCTCTGTCCCCCTCGGCATGACATTCTGGAAGGAGTCGGCGCCGAGGGTAACAGGCAGGAGGTAGGAGAAGGCGCGCAGAGCCGGCGCGAGCATGCGAAGCGGCACGAATAGCCCACTAAAGGAGAAAGAGGCGATGAAGGGCCGCCATGGTCAACTGCACAGCCGGTGGCGCATTTGCCACGGCCCGTGCCAATGCCGAGCCACCTGGCGAAGCCCCGACGGTGCCGACTGCAGCTAGAGTCAGCCCGGTCTGCAGCTATTAGTCTTCCTTTTGAGTCATGAAAAGGTTGCGCCGGGAGGAGCCGCTGTGGCTAGTGGCCGTGCGCTTAGCCAAGGCGAGCAGTTGCGGTGGAGAGCATCCGGGTGCGGGAATGGAAGCCACGCCACAGACTGCTAGGCCTGGTGGCTCTGGCTTATATCCTTCCTATCGGACTGCCGGGGGCGGAAAGGCTGCCTTTCGTTGCACCCTCTTGCGCTGGAGGTATGGTGCGGATCAGCAGGCGAATGGCGCTTGGCGTAATCTCTATGGCCTTCGCGCCGCCCCCTCCAACCTCTGGCAAGAACACACCCCGACCTTCCAGGGGAGCCCTTGAAGAAATTCGGGGTGCCTCATGCAGAAAGGGGTGCCATCAGTCGATGGCACCCCTCCAGTTGCAGACCGTTGGTAAGGGGCTAGGCCTTGATCTCGGCCTTGCTGCGCAGACCGGCGCGATAGACCTCAGGAGCGTAGATCTCGCCAGGGATATAAGAGTCCGACTTGGCGTAACGGTCGGGCTTCCACTCGTCGAGCTTGAGGGCCTTGCGCTTCTCGTCGATCCTATCGAGCGCTAGCTGGACGATCTTTCGCCAGTCTGGCTCGAACACGAACTGGCCGCCGACTTCTTCCTGCCAGCCTTTGGTGATCAGTTCCTGCATCTTCTTGCTGCCAGCGACCGCCGAATCGACGCCGAAAATGATGTAGGCGCCGCTGGCGACGCAGTAGGTGCCGATGGAAATGGCTTTCTCGCTCATCCACTCCGGACAGATACCAACGGCCGGGAGATCATCGATGTCCTCGCCGAGGCCGCCCTCGGTGGCCATCTGGGTAAGGACGGTCAGAATGCGCGAGTTGTCCACGCAAGAGCCCATGTGGACTACCGGCGGGATGCCAATAGCTTGGCAAGTCTCCCTAAGTCCCGCACCAGCCACTTCCATCGTCTCTGGTGTCAAGTATCCGTGTTTGCCGCAGGCCACCGCTCCGCAGCCCGTGACGACGACTAGGACGTCGTTGCGGATTAGCTCGCGGACGATATTCACGATCGCCTCGTCGTGAACAGCACGGGCGTTGTTGCATCCAACCACACCGACGGCACCACGGACACGCCCCTGCATGATGGCGTCGTTCAGTGGCCGGAAGGAAGCGCGGAAGTTGCCGCCCAGCATATAGTTGAGATACTCGTGGGAGAACCCGGCGATCTGGTTGTTGTACTCGTTGGGAATATGCGTCTCGCCGCGATTTGGAAACGCGTCGATGGCCGTGCGCACGATGAGCTTAGCAATAGAGAATGCTTCGTGCTCATTGAATTGAATGTGCACGGCACCTGGGATCTTCGCCTTTGGCGAGGTGGTGATCAACTTGGTATGGTAATTCTGGGCGATAGGGGATAACCCCTCCATAATGCACTGGACATCTACGACCATGGCGTCGACCGCGCCGGTCAGGATCGCCAGTTCCTGCTGCAAGAAGTTGCCGGCTATCGGGATGCCGTGGCGCATCAACATCTCGTTGGCTGTGCAGCAGATACCCGCTAGGTTGATGCCCTTGGCACCCTTGGATCTGGCATAGTCCAGGATCTCGGGATCGGAGGCGGCAGCGACGATCATTTCCGACAGTGTAGGATCGTGGCCGTGAACGACGAGGTTGACTTCGTCCTCTTTGAGCACACCAAGGTTTGCCTTGCTATCTAGCGGCGCGGGGGTGCCGAAGAGGATATCACTGAGATCAGTAGCGAGCATCGAGCCGCCCCAGCCATCGGCTAATGCGCATCGCATTGCCTGGCGCAGAATATGCCCGGGATCTTGGTCGACACCCATATGGGTGCGGTGCATCGTCTCGACAACCTCCCGGTCGACAGCACGCGGTGTAATTCCCAAGTTCTTCCAGATTGCTTGCCGCTTTTCGGTAGCACGCTTGACGTAGACGATCTCGCCGAACTGCTGGCCGAACTGCTCCAGGGCCTTGTTGGCCACGTCAAGGGCAATCTCTTCTTTTGACCGGTTGGCCGTAGGGATACCCATGAGGCCGGCAACCTTGTGCAGCTTCCGGACGTCCTTGATGGCATAGCCTCCGGCCTCACCCAACGCAGTGGCGCGGAGCGTCATCGCCACGTCTCGCCCATGGTCAGAGTGCGCGGCCGTACCCGCCGCAACCATTCGTGCCCAGTTCCGCGCTTGGATGGTGGCGTGGTCGGCACCGCAAATTCCCACCATATTCTCGGCGTCTTTCCCGACAAAACGGCAAGGACCCATAAAACAAACCCTGCAGCAGCTCCCGTCTCTGCCAATGGGGCACGGCTTCATCGCATCAGCACGACTGAAGGCGGTGGAAATGCCCTCTGCTTCGGCTACCTCCAGCATCTCAATTGACGCCGGATCAATGCTCCTCAAGTTTGCCATCCTGCTTTCCTTCCTTTGATGATTTCTGAGAAAAGCGGCCAAAGGCCAGCATCAGCCCATGAATGATAGCACAAGAGAACGCCTGCCGTCAATGTGGAGTGCCCGCTATCTCCGATCCAGACAGCAACACGCGGACCACTCGTCCGCGTTTTTGACCCTAACCGGTCATCGGCTGTTGGCTGCTGGCGCTGGTGGCTATTGGTCACCTGTGTCGCCTTCGAAGCCAGGGAAGACACCCCTGATACCTGTCCAATAATCACTAGGTGGGTCTTCTGCCGTTTCGGAGGCAGCGCAGTCACTCCCCTAGAAGCTCCTTGATCGCCCGGATGCGCGCTCGATAGCGTTCCTCGTCCCGGGTGTACTGGCGGCTCAGGCTATCGGCCACGGCCTTGTTCCGCTGGCAATCGGCTCCGCCATCGGGGCCCAGCCGAGCAATATCCAACTCCCCCGAGCCACCTTGGGTCAGCTTTCGCTCGTAATTCACATCTTCTAGCAAGTCCTGGGCTAGTTTGAGCTCTCGCCGGAGTTCTTCCTTGCTCATCGCCTTTAGAGAAGCCAGGAGCTCATCCTCATTGATCTGTTGCCTTTGGTTGGTCGCCATTGTGCATACCCTCCTCTTCTCCTTTTTCGCTTGCCTGATATGAACCAACTCTATTATACGCCAGATGGTACGGTAGTCAATAGGAGGAACCCAGGTGCGATTCAAGATTAAGTTCTCAAGGTCGATGGTCCCCTACACCGTCTTGCCGTCGAAGGCGACTAAGATACTATCCCTGACTCCCGGCAGGCGCTGCAGATGGTCGCTAACCGTCCGGTCCAGTTCCTAGTGGTCAATGTTATTCTGGAAGATCCGGCGATAGCTGTTGTAATTGGGGATGTCCTTCCACGAACTGAAATCATAGTGGGCGGAGGCCACTCCTATCCTCATCCGCTCCTCCGCTCCCTATCCAGCGCTCACTGATCCATACCGCCGCTAGCTCGGTAGAAATGGAATGAGAAGGCCCTGACTCCCCCTACTCCTCGAGAGTGCTTCGTCTCTGGGTAAGGGGACGGCCCTGCCGACCAGTACCCTTATCCACAGCCGCCACTACGACTACCACTGGCCCTCGAGGCGTCGGTAACAGCTATTATGAAGCATCGGGCCACGTTTCATTGACACTTCCCATTGATGCCACACGGGCGAAGCACGCGGCCGGGAGCGTAACCAGACAGGCGCCGGTTCGTTATGATAGAGTGGCAGAAGGGCAAGAAGGAGGAACTTCCAGTGGTACAGAGAATCGGAAGAGCCAGGCTTTGGACCATCACGGTTGTCGTAGCGCTGATGATCGCTGGAATATGCCCACCGCTTCTCGGGCGAGCCCGGGCGGTGGGAGAGTGGCAGACTGGCTGGTCTCCGGCCGAGCCGAGCAGCTTGATCACTGCGCTCGGCTTAGGACCTGGTGGTTTGCCCACGGTGCTCGCCGCTACCCCGGCTGGGCTGTATCAGTCTCCAGACTTAGGCAACACCTGGTTGGGAATCGGTGGCTCTCCCCAGAATATCGTCACCATGGCCACCGGCAACCCGTCGACCATATATGTGTACAGTTGGCCCGGTTCAGGGCCAAACCCTAATCCAACGCAGGGCTTATTCAAGAGCGTCAACGGGGGAGCGTCGTGGCAAGACCCAACCGGCGGCTCTTCCGCCGGTACCTTGGGCCCGGTGCGCACCCTCGCGGTTCAGCCCGGCAATGCGCAGGTAGTGCTTGCCGGATCTGCAAGCTTTCCCGCTTCTGGCAACAAGATCTGTCGCAGTGCCGATGGCGGCGTTACTTGGACGGCCGTTTACACGGTGCCATCACTGATGGGCGCCGGGAGTGTATTCGAGATCGTCCCAGCGCGCAGCAACCCAAACGTGTTCTACGCCGCCCACGATGCCTACCATGGCGGCGCGATCGTCAAGAGTGTTGATGGCGGACAAACCTGGACCGTTCTGCAAGGTGGGGTTGAGTCTCTGTCTTACCCTGCCGTCATCGCGGTGGATCCCGGCGATCCCAACCGGGTGCTAGCGATTAGCCAGCTACCGACCGGTGCTGGCGTTCGGCTGTTCAAGACCATCGACGGCGGCCAGAGCTGGACAAAGACCGGCGGTGGCTTACCCCAAGGTGGTGCTTTCGTTCAGGATCTGATCACCGATCCAACCAACGGGCAGCTGGTGTTCGCCGCGTTTAGTGGGGACGGTGCCGGCGTGTACCGCAGCGATGACGGCGGCGATAACTGGAGTCTGATCGAGGGCTCGTCCACGGCCCCTCTGACCAGCACCAATGTGCTGGCCTTCGACTCGAAAACGCGAATCCTTTTCGCCGGTACTAATAGAGGTGTCTGGCAAAAGGTGATCACTTCGGGTGTTACCTCACGCTTCGTCGACTACTACAATAGCCACGATGGCTGGCGCGTGCTGGGGCGTGCCCTGAGTAGCGAGGTTACTGTCGACGGCTGGCCCAGCCAGTATTTTGAGAAGGGGCGTTTGGAAGACCACAGCAGGGTAGTGAGTGACCCCAATTGGCGCTTCATGTTCGGTCTGCTTGCCGACGAGTTACAGAACGCCGAAGTAACCACGCCGGTGGGTGGAGAATCTTCTACGCTGAACTACGCCGACCTGCATCTGCTGACCGATCCGGCGAAGCGATTGCCGGCGCCACAGGGATTTGGCAGCGGGATTTGGCAAAATGCGGACGGCTCGGTGTTTGTCCCCTACAAGCCAGACCTCTCATTGGAAGCTGGTCACAACGTGCCGCAGATGTTCTGGGCCTATGTTAATCGGACGGATCTGTTCCCAGGCGGATGGATCCACGACATCGGGCTCCCGATGACGGAGGCGGTGCAGGCGGTAGTAGACAAGGGCGATCTGAAGGGCCGGACTATCACGGTTCAGGCCTTCCAGCGCACCGTGCTAACCTACGATCCACTGAACCCGACCGATTGGCAGGTAGAGCGCGCTAATGTCGGCGCCGACTACCTGAAGACGATGAGCAAGTAGAGCCGGAGCCGGTTTCTTCAGCTATCGGACGCCGCGCGACGAGGCAAAGGCGAGAGAACGATCCAGAGGAGCCCTGCCACGTACCACGGGAGAGGGGAGACGATGTAGTGATACGTACCCGAGGGATCGGTGACGACCGCGCTGATCGCCGACTCGAACGTGCCGTGGACAGCAGCACCCACGACTGCGCCGAGTAGGCCGATCGCCAGACCGAAACGGGTGTTCTCACGTGGCAGTCGCCGCACGAGCAGCGCCAGGCGCAGACCGGCCACCAGCGCGTAGAGGCCCGCCAAGGCACCGAGCACGCCAGCATCCGACCAGAGCTGGAGGAAAGCATTGTGCGGATTCGTCGCGAAATCGCTGAGCCAAGGTGGCGCATAGCGTGGATAGACAAGGGCGGAGCCGCCTGGCCCGAGTCCCGTTACCAGCCTGCCCGGCAGCGTCTGCAAAGTGCTTTCCCAGATCACCAGTCTGCCCCCGGCCGTACTGGCCCACGGGTTGTCCCAAAGCCGATCCAGCGCCGGCAGTCCCCCGAGCGAGATGGCGATAACGACGCAGGTCAAGGGCGGCAATAAGAGTAAGCTCCAGCGTGTGCGCCACGAGCAGACGAAGATCAAGGCGAGCGTGAGGCCGATAATCCCCCCACGGCTTCCGCTTAGCAGAATGGCCAGCGAGAGAAAGGCAGCGAGGCTGCCAGCCGCCCAGCGCTGCTGCTTCGAAGACGTGTAGCAGGCTAGGCCCCAAGCCATAGGTGACGCCACGACCAGCAGGCCGGCGAGGCCATTTGGGTAGGCTGGCTGATTGGTCAGCTTTGGCAGCGGGGTGGCTAGATCATATGCCCAGTGGTTGAAGGAAGTGGTCTTGTTCAACCCCACCGACCCCTGAGAGAAGACCCACAGGATGCCACCAATGGCCCCAAGGAAGAGGCAAACGACGTAGAGCTTTACGTGTCCCGGGTGATTGACGAAGAGATAATAGGCGATCACGCCTGCGAGATAGCTTTCCAGAGCTTCGATTCCCAAGCGGTGGTCAGGAGCGACGAGAGAACCTAACGCTATGCCCAGCAGGAGACAAACGATCGCCGGATCGAAGGTCGAATGGCGCGTCAGGTACCCATGCCGTAGAAACCGCAGCGGCCATGGCAAGATAGCGCAGGAAAGCGCCAACCAGGAGCAGGGAGTTTGCACAAAGATGACAGGTAGGAGAGGAATGACCCAATACGGCTCGCTGGCGATTATCCCGTCGACAATCCGGTTCACCGCTGGCGATAGCCGCACCGCTCGCGCCCGGACTTCTTTGCCCCGTAGTGCGGTACTGTACGTAGACATGCTGCGGTATCATACCAGACTGCCGGGGAAGTCACAAGGGGCAGACCATCAGACCAGATCCAGCGGCCGGCTCATCTGCCTACTTGTCTTGCTTATCCTGCTTATGTCCTTACAAAGGCGGGAATGGAGGCTCCCTGAATGGTTGGTCGGCTCACGTAGTCGGCCCCTTCCGCAGTTGTCAGCCGGGCATGATGGACGTAAACACCGCTTGCACAAGCCAGCTTGAACCCATTTACCCTTAGCCTAGCGAAAAGGTCCCAGAGAGCATCGGCGATAGGAAGCCTGTCTTCTAGACCGCCAACCTGTTGTACTGGCTGACACTTGAGCAGTAGACAGAAGCCGCCGAGATAAGGCACCTCGCTCCATTGCTGGCCGTACTGCCGTGCTCGCTGACTGGCGAACTTCTGTAGCTCGGCCTTAAGGCTCTGGTATCGCTGCTTGATTCGTTGCGTTGGAGGAGCGGCATTAGAGGTTGGACCCACGGCGGCAATCAGCGGATCCGATTTGGCCACGGCGCAGAGTTGGTCGAGCCAGTTCTTGGTCACGACAACGTCCGCTGAGAGTAAGACAACGTACTCCGAGTCAGAAGCGAGAGCCACGCGCAAGGCTGCTTCAGCCCTGGCCTGAGGTGCTTCCTTGGCTTTGAGACCATTCTTGCGGAAGGCCTTACCGCCGTTTACGATGCACACTCGCAGGTCAAAGGCCGGCAGGAAGCGGTGGACTTGATCCAAGCAGACATCCAGGTGGCCTGGTTCGTCCACAGCGACCAGTACTAGCTCGGTATCGCACCTACCTTGTTGTTTGTTTGGAGGGGTTGGTAATTCGTCGTTGAGAGTGACGGCCGGCAAGGGAACGTAGAGACCCGTCAGATCGCCGGCCCGGGCAGTAATGTGATATCCCTGCCCATAGGCTAGGTCCGCCGGAATGCCGTACTTCGCTTTGAATAGCTCCCAGTTGCGAAGGATACTCTCTCGATAGTCAATGCCTGCTCCCTTGAAAGTCTGATGGCCCGCGTGATGGATGAAGACGTCTCCTGCCACTCGCGCTTCGTATCCGGCGATCGCGGCCCGTACGCAGAAGTCATCGTCTTCGAAGTTGCCAGTCCCGAACCTCTCGTCCAGACCACCGATGCGCTCGATGACTTCGCGCCGGATGAGTAGGCAAAAGCCCACCAAACGCGGACTCGACAATGTCTGCCCAGCGTGCTCGGCCGCCCAACGCCCGGCGAAAGCTTCCATCTCCTCAATGGACTGGTAGGTGACGTTTGGCACTAGCTGTGGGCCGGCAACGTAGTTGGACATTGGGCCGGTGATCCCGACGTTGGGGAACCGCTGGAAGACGGAGAGCATGCGCGCTAGCCATCCTTCGGTCACCACCACGTCGTTGTTGAGCAGCAGGACGTACCCGCCACGGGCCAGGGCAATCCCCTGGTTGTTGCCGGCGGAAAAGCCACGGTTATCTGGGTTGGCGACGACCCGTACGTTCGGGTGGGTGCCAGCATAGGCCCGCAGACGATCGACAGTGCCATCGGTCGAGCCGTTATCGACGATGATCAGTTCGTGCGGTTCGGGCGTGTGCCGCTCGATACTACGCAGGCATTGCTCCGTGTGCGGCCACTCGTTGTGTGTTAGGACAACAATAGAGACTAGCTCTTCGGGCACAGTCGGCAACACGGGACGGCGCGAGCTTCTACTGCCCACGAGGCTAGCCAACAGATCATTCACCGAGCTGCTAAAGACGTCCTCTTCAACAGCCGCGGCTTCCGGAACGACATAGACCGGACTGTTCGGGATCAGCGCCGTTAGATATTGCTGTTCGTCTGCCGTGGAAACGATCAGGCCATCCGCCTGTTGGCAGTTGGCCAGCTCCCGGACAATGCCATGCCCCTTCTCCTCTTCACCGGGTTGACGACGACTGCCACCAAGATGGACCATGCCACTGGCGTCAAGGACGAAGCAAGTAGCTGGGGAGCACCGGCGGATGCTGGATAGGTCCTGCCTGCTCAAAGAGGCTGGCAATATTGCCACATCATATGCTTCCCCTTCCATAAGACTGCTCAGGTTGCCAAGTGGTCTGTCTTGCCCATTGGCCGCATCCTCGGCTGCATCCGCATCGGCTCCGTTGGTGTAGACTTCTACACCAGACTGGGTGAGAGCAGCAACCTGTTCATTGGTCAAGCTACTTGTGCCGACAAGCGTGACGGCATTTCCGCCGGCCGCCATCGTTTTTGCTATGGCGGATAAGCGAAGCGCATGGTTGGTTCCGTGGCCAGCGGACGCAGCATGCCCGCTGCACAGGATACGCCAGCCGGCAGCCCGATGGGCTGCGCGGCGCAGGCAGGCCTCGCTCGATGGGAACTGATCTGCCAACTCGGCAGCCCATTTGGCCACAAACTTCGCTCGGTCGGTTGCCGTTGACGACTCGCCATCCGTCTTCAGCAGTGTGTGGGGCATTGATCCGGGACCATTCCTGCTGGCCGAGTCCCTCCTCGTTCCTAGCCGTGCAAGCGTTTCAGGTGCACCGGCGCTGGCGTCAGCTTCTAAGGCCTCGACGATCCCGCGTGACATGTGAGCGTCCAATGCCGCCCCATACAAAGCATTGAGAAGCCTTCGAAGACTCTGGCCCCCAGACTGACCGTCGATGGTCAGATGGTCGAAAAGGGCCAGGTTGATCTTTGACAACTCACCGATCATTTGCAGTATCGCGGGCAACTGCCGCGCCTGATCGGGCCACCGCTCCATCGCCTGGTAAAGGCCGAGGCTAGCTGCCAGTTCTGGATGCTTCCTCGCGAAAACCACGGCCATCTGTCCTGCCTTGTGTTGGCGCTCGCAGAAGCTCTCGAAAGTGGTGGGATGTAAATGGTAGGCAACGGCCTCCCGACGAAAGATGAGGCGAAGACCTCTTTGCTGCAGACGGTAACCCAACTCAAGGTCTTCGTAGGCCGCGTGCCGGAAGTCTTCTGCGAAGTAGCCGTCGTTTTCCGTGATGAAGCGCCGCTTCAAGGAGATGTTCGACGTGATGAACCATCCATACGGAAGGTTGGCTTTGTCCAGCCTGTCGAGAGCCCCGTAGGCAAACTGCTGTCCTCCCTCTCCGACGATGTACTGCATGAAGTGCGTTATAGGCTGCTCATCTGACCATGGCACATAGCCGACAATAGCGCAGTTGGTGCCGGGTGCGTCTCGGTGGCCGGCCAAATGCTCCTCGATGAACCTGACATCAGGGATCGTATCGTCCCCGAGGAAGACCACCAGTTCACCGGTTGCCTCTCGAATGCCGATGTTCCGTGCCTTCGCTGGACCCGCGTTCTGCTGGCGGATGTACCGCAGGAGGAGCGACGAGCGAAATCGATCAACCGTCTCTACAGTGCCATCGGTAGACCCATCGTCGACGACGATGACCTCCTGCGGAGCGCATGTCTGTCTGGCGAGAGCCCCCAAGCACTTTGCCAGGATTTGCTTGCGGTTGTAAGTTGGAATCACTACGCTGACCGAAGGGTTCCCTGTGCTTGTACTGCTAAGGTGTGTCACGCGATCCGAGGGTGAGAGACAGAACAGCACCCGGCTGTGAGCGTCTCCTTCAGGATACCCTTTCCCCAGAATCCGCAGCCCGGTCTCTTCGAACAACCAGGCTAGGTCGGCTTCACTGCACATGTAGATGTGCTCGAAAGGTTTAATATCGTCGTGGGCCAGAATGTTGGCACGATCGGTAATAAACGTTGGGCAGTCTCGCCTGAACGTCTCCACCACGAGAAGTCCGTCGTTCTTCAACACGCGCCGGATCTCCTCAAGCTCCAACAACGGGTCGTAAAAGTGCTCGAGCACGTCGAGGAGGGTAATCACGTCAAACGTCTGGCTTGGGAATGATTGGGAACGCAAGCCACCTATTCGGATCTCGCAGCCGCTCGCTTGCTGGGCAATCCTCGCGATGGCTGGATTAAGCTCGAGACCCACAGCCTGAAAGCCCATGTCCGCGGCCCGTCTAACCAGCGCTCCGTTCGAGCAACCGATGTCTAGTAGAGTGCCACTAGTCTTGAAGCGGCGGATCAGCCGCAGACGACCTTCCGCCAGACGATAGTCATGCCCGGCACGGCTGACGATATCGGGGTAGCCGTGCATCGCCATGCGAGAGAACCAGTACGATTCATCGTAAAGCTCACTCAGCTTCTCTTCTGGCAATCGGGGGTTGACATACCAGAAGCCGCAATTTCGGCAACGCACGACGGTCAAACCTTCCTTAGTGCCTAGAGGCTCGGGGTCGTCGGCCCGACAGCGATAGCAAACGACTTTCACGAGCCCGTCCGCTGTTAGCTCCGCCTGCTTCGGCGCATAGACCGCTTGATTCCCCGGTTGCTGAACAAATGGCGCCTGGTTGTCGTAGATGCTGCGGTCGATTCCCGCGATATCGGCCTGATAATCGCGCTCTGGCGCCAACGAGCCGCGAGACGGTATCGCGGCAAAAATGGGGGTCACCGCACGACGCTCGGCCACAAGAAGCAGACCGCTCCCCTTCTCTTGCCGCGTCTCTCCTTCCAATTCGTACAATTGGTGAAGCAGCACATCCAGCAGGACTGCGTTCAGCATGCGCTCTGGAGAATCCAGTCTCTTTCCGTGGGAGAGCGACACACTTACACCCATGTCGCCTAAACCCTTGAGGATATCGAAAATCCATTGCGAACACTGGAACATGAAGGGCTTGCAGTCTACTATGCCTAAACCGCATTCCTTCAGGAGTTCCTTCCATTGTGAACGGGTCAGTATGTTCTTATGTTGACTGGTGCGGCGGTGGTACTCGATGTGTTCAGCGGCTTTGTCGCTCAAGCCCAGCTGCTCATAGTATTGTTTGAAGAAGAGCATTTCGTCGTAGTTTTCGCTTGGTACGGTGAAGATCAGTCGTCCCCCCGGCCGTAGCACCCGAAAACACTCAGACAGAACTTGTGGCAAGCCATTGACGTGCTCCAACACGCAATTGCTAAGGATGGTCGAGAAGCACTGGTCTATGAACGGGAAATGTTGGCCATCGTAGACTTCCAGGTCATTGTATATTGCCATCCGCCTGGCAGCGCCGAAGTTCACTTTAGAGATGTCGAGTCCGCATCTCACATGTCTTCCCTGAAGGGCAACGGCCGTGAAGGTGCCGTCTCCACAGCCGAGGTCGAGAATTGGGTCCTCCATAGGAATCCCGGAAATTAGCTTCGCTTCAAAAGAACGCCAGAGAGCTAGGAATGGCAGATCGGGATAGAGGGCCAGAAACGCATCCAGAAAGGAATCATCCGACGGCAGTTCTCGGAACAGGCTTTGCCTAAGCAGTTGAAACAGCCGTTCGTGTTGGTCATCTTGCCTGGAGTCGAGTCCCGGCCGTTCAGTTTCCGGTCGAAGGGAACTTGGGGCAGTAGCCTCGGAACCCAGATCGCGGATGGCTTCACCAATTGCTTGTGACAAGGTGGGATACTTGACGTGCATCCTGGTTAGCGAGGCGATGACCTCGGGCACCAACGCGTATTCTCTAGCACGCCTGACAAGCTCTGGCAACCTGAGTGGCTCGGGGATGTACTGGTCCGTTTCGATCACGGCGTAGAATCGGGCTTTCTGGCGCTCCCATCTCGTGAATTCTGGCGTCTCGACCAGCGGTTCACCACAGTCCCAGGTCATGTCAAAATGGCTGGAGTAGTCTGTGTCGTCTAGCACGGCGCAGCCATGCTCATCGAACCAGCGCCTGGCTGCTGTGCCTGGGAAAGGATGTATGGTGTTCCAATACACATAGTCCGGCTGCAGATTCTTAGCGAACGAGACAGATCTCTTGGTCCCTTCGAAAGTGTCTTCGGGTAGACCGATCACAAAGCATAGCCCTAATGCCATGCCGTTCTGCTTTACCAGCCGAGCGGCTGCAGTGATGTCTTCCAGTGACTCTCTCTTGTTAACCCCGGCGAAGACTTTGGGGTCGGCACTCTCGACCCCAAAACATATGGCTTCGCAATTGGTGTTCTTGGCGAGGGTCAGGAATTCTTGGTCGACACAGTCTGCGCGAACGTTGGCGATCGAGAGCAATGTGTTCAGGCGCATCTCATGCAGCTTAGCGAGGAATCTCTTGAAACGCTTTGGGTTGGCCATCGGATTATCGTCGCTGATGGCAAAGGCTCGCAAGTTGGGGAAGATGCGTACAGCATTTTGCATTTCTGACAGACATCGCTCGATAGTTCTGGCACGCCAGTTGCGTGCCATCACCTGTTCCACAACACAGAAACTGCAGCGATAAGGGCAACCTCGGCTTGTCAGTAACGGGTAAGTTCGCAGGCTCTGCCAATGGTCGAATGTGGTGAAGTCAGGATCGGGGAGGGAATCCAAATCGAAGGGGCGCGGTTCGATGACCACGGGATAGGGTTGTCGTTCGGCTTCGTCCACAACGGAGAGGACAGTCCTCTCCGCTTCACCTTTGAACACGTAGTCCACACGTCTTTCGAGGCGGAGGCGATCGGCGTAGATCGAACAGTGAGGGCCGCCGACCATAATGGGCACTTGGAGTTGGCGGAGCGCATCGATCAAATCAAACGTGCGTGACACTGCCGATGTGAAAAGCGAGAGTCCCACGACGTCGGGTGAGAAGGATCTCGCCGCTTCGACGACTTGAGAGGGAGTGGGGTGATTCGCGCCATATAGGACATAGTCGATCACTCGCACTTTGTGACCAGCCCGTTGGAGGATCGCCGATAATATGGCAAGACCAACGTGCGGCGTATCACTGTGTACATAGCCCGGACGAAGGGGATGGATCAGAAGAACCCGCTTACTCATAGCTCAGAACCTCTTCGACAGTACTTAGCAGCTTAAGGCCGACCTGCCGCCAGCCAAAGTGTTCGCGTACGAAGCGGGCGGCTTGCTGGCCATTGCGCTTGGCCTCTTCAGCATTCTCGAATACCTCGCGCATCCGCTGACGAATGCTTGTCATCCGAGCCTGGCACCAGACCGGTTCGCCTTTGGTTCTTAGAGCGGCAACGTCCACGCATTCATCGGCCGATCCGTACCGGTAGTCTACCGGATAGACCCCAGGGTCCACGCAGAAATCGCGTAACCCACCGAAAACCGGTACGACCACTGGCAATCCGCACGCCAGCGCATCAAGGACCTTGATCCCAAATCCTTCACCTCGCGCTGCTGAAACGAATGCCTGGCATGCCCGATAAAGCCCGACCATTCGCTCCCGCGAGGTGAATTCTGCAAGATACAGATACGGCGCTCGGGGGCGACACCTATCCAGGTACTCGAGGATGCGGCGGGAAGTAGGATTGTAGTCCTTGATCACTAGGCACACGTCATCTTTGGCTGCGAACTCTTGGGCATAAGCCTGGATGACGAGATCCGTACCGAAGCGAACTGGATCGGAAGAGTTGGTTACAGTCAGGAAACGAAAGTGCCGATCGGTGTCTAACTCAGCGGCTTCTCCCACAAAGTCGACTTCTGGCGTATAGCCCAAGTTGATCACGCGAATGCGTCTGGAATCGATGCCGTTTTGCAGCAGGGTATGTCCACAGAAGTTACTGATGGCCAGCTTCCAAGCCGGATCGGCCGCGACTTGCTGCATCCATGCATCCGATGGTTCTCCAAAGGGAGCTGCGAGCAAGTGATTCAGGGCCACGAACGTCATCGCCCCTTTTCCCGTCGGGCGCATAATCTGATAAGGTGCCCAATAGTGGGCCCAACCGATGGAGCATACGCCCGGCCGTTGCACCTTCATCAGCGGAGGCAGCGCACGGCGGTACCGGGGCTCGATCGAGTCCGAAAGCCCGGTGGTGGTCAGGCTGACTGCAGCGCCGATTTCCTGCAAGGCCATTATTAGATCCACGGTGATCCATGTGAACGACGTTGCCAAGGAGAGATCGACGGCGAAATGCACCGGGGGATATCTCCCTTTCATTGCACCCCTCGCCTGTCGCCGATCATCTGGTGTTGCACAACTACCGCGGCCGGCTGATACAGAACGCGATAGCCGTGCTGGCGAGCGGCGAAACAAAGGTCTGCGGCCTGGTACGCCGGGCACACGTAGCGCGAATCGAAGCCGCCAACTTTCTCCCAAAGGTCTCGGCGTAGTGCCAATGCCGTTGGTGAACAGAAGTCAACGTCTCGCACGAAGTTGACCCTTGGGTCGTCTGCGTCCAGTCCTTGACCGTAGTGGTGGAGCGTGCCATCGGAAAAGACGATGGCGCCTGCCTCATGCAAGATTCCATCGGGCTGGACGATTTTGGCGCCCACGACTCCGCATGAAGGTTCCTTTTCTAGGAAACACAGGAGGTGCTCCAACCATCCCGACCGTGGCTCGGCGTTGTCACTGAGGAAAACCAAGTACTCACCGATGGCAACCTCGCTCCCCTGATGGCAGGACGTGGCGAACCCACCATTTGTTTCGTTGGAGACTACTTTAACATCGCCGGTCAACATGCTGAGAAAGTCCTTTGTGCTGTCACTGGTGGTATTGTCGATGATCACTAGTTCGTAGAGGTCATCCGGTGTGTTCTCCACGATGGACTCGACGCATCGTCGGATCTGCTCCACACCAGTGAGAACTGGCACAATGATGGACACTGGCAATGCGACGCCGTCTTCGGCGACTGGCGTCGAAACACAGCTGGCGCCTGTCGTCGCAACCGCCGTCAGGGTGCTGTGAAGTACCTGGTCCTTTCTGGTCGGTGGCTGGGGTATGTCACTGCCGCAAGTGCTCACCACGTCGGTGGGGATTTCTGTCCCTGCCGCAGCAAAATCCTTGGCTGCTTCCTCATAGTGGCCGACCGCAAAATGGCAGTATCCACGATTGACCCGGGTCAGCGCATCCTCCGACTGTTCCAGGCAAGCAGTGGCCGCGGCAATGCCGTGCTCCCATTCCTGAAACCGCACGCACAGTGCAGACAGCCGACGGCCGTTTGCAGGCGTAGGGGAGATTTCCCTGATTCGCTGGCTCACTGCTTCCATCAAATGGGGTGGAAGAGACTCTTCGTGTTCTGTAAGAGACGCGAGCACCTCGCATAGCTCCAGGATATCCTGCTCAGGCAGTGGTCCAGACTGCAAGACACGTTCAATACTGGGCCGCGCGCGTTCCAGTTGACCCTGGTGTCCTAGAACGACTGCGGCCCGGCAGTTAAGCAGCGGATTTGTCGGGGCAGCAGCCAGGCCTTCCTCGTAGTGTCGCAACGCTTGGTCGAACCGGCCACGCGTTTCGCAGATCAGACCCATGCCCAGTCGCGGTTTCCAAGTGTGACTGTCAAAGTCCACGGTGGCCGCGCTGGAAACGTTGCCCATGTCGACGGCTCGCTGGAAGCAGGCGAGGGCGCGATCATAGTCGCCAATTGCTCTTAGCGCTTCCCCAGCGTTACAGTAGAAGCCTGGGTTCGGACTAGTGAGGCGCATCTCCGCTTCAGAGATGAGCGCCAGTACTTCATCCCCGTGCCCCGTACCCGCCAGCGCAACCGCGAGATAGCCATAGGCGTTCGGCAAGAAAGACGCAGAGGGATTGGCGCATAACTTCACGGCCCGTCGTAGCGGTTCCACCGCCTCCGCTAGCCTTCTCATCGAGTAGTACTGCAGCCCCAGGTTATACTGGTGGTACGGCTCCTCGGGTTCTTCCTTGATTGCCATCTCCAAGAGACGCAGATTGCGCTCGGCCTTGCGCTTCGATCGCAACTGGTCGGGCATATAGCCATGGTGTTCGATCACGATGTCGTCGTTGAATAAGTACTCTGGCACCGGGCCTTCACCGGCATACTCAAGGTATTCGTGAATACGGCTGCGATAGCACAGCCCGGGGCGGTTGCGGAAAAGCAGCAGACGGCAGATGACTGATTCCGCTTCCCCATAGTCCTCGATGCCATGGCACCTGACTGGAATGAAGAACCCCGAACACTGCGACGGAGCGCTGTTCACCAACCGGTGGATGTGACGTCCGGGCTTCGTCGTCAACTCCTCGTCGGCATCCATTTGGAGAATCCATTGTCCCGTAGCCTGGGCGAGGGCCGCGTTGCGGGCCGCCGCAAAGTCGTCGCACCACTCGAAGTGAGAGACCTTGGCCCCGAAGCGACGGGCAATCTCCACGGTGCGGTCTTGGGAGCCAGTATCGACCACGATGATCTCGTCGGCGATCTGGCGTACGCTGCGCAGGCAGCGGTCCAGATTCGACTCTTCGTCCCTGACGATCATGCACACCGAGAGCAACGGCCGGCCGGCATTGGCCGGCTTGTGACTAGACTTCGTCTTCTTTTGGTTCATAAGCACCCCTCTCTTCAGGCTGGTGAAAGCGGTTGATCACCGGCTGCCTTGTGGTGCCGCCATCCTCAGCGGCCATCACTCCTCGCTTTCTGTCATTCGGCCAAGAGAAGAATGCGGTCTGACGCCGGTCAGTTGAGATCAAACGGGACTGGCCGGCCCGACCCTTGGCTCCTCTCGGGCCTGGCCACGGTTCCTAAGCACTGTGGCCAGACGATCGGCTAGCGCGGCATCCTCTTCCCGACCCAGCTTGCGCAGAACGACGGCCAGGCGCTCGTGGTAGTAAGGATCGGTGCTGCCATGCTCCCAGCCATCTTCCATTACCCGCAGTGCCTCGCCCCACTCGCCTACCGCACTCAGTAGATCGCACAGTCTAAAGCGAAGCGTGAGATCCGCTGGGTGGCGGTCGACGAGGCCCGACAGGCTATCATATGCCGCTTGCAAATCGGCATACTCTATGGATGACTCAGGCACGTGGGAAATTGACCCTGCCTGTCCACTCGGTGCCCGTTCCGGGGCCTTATCTGCATTCGCCGAGCCTCCTGACGCCTTGATGCCATTTCCGCTTCGGTCCCCTTCGCTTCGTCGTTTGAGAGTCTCCGCCACGTCGAAATCCGCGGCAGCCTCTTGGTATCTGCCGAGAGCGAAATAGCACATCGCCCGGTTCACTCTGGCCAAAGCATCTTCCCGCTCTGTCAAGACGGCATTGGCCGCCTCGATCCCGCGAGCGAAATCCCCAAGGCGGTAGCAGACTTCGGCAAGCTGAACCCCGACCGCTGCTCGCGGCCTGATGCGTGCCACGAGTTGTGTGGCCACCCCTCGGAAACCGGAAAGACCGCTGGCATTCTGGGTGGCCTGATCTGGGAGTTGGAGGCAGACCTGCAACAGGCCACCGGCTACGTGCTCCGGAAGCACGTCCACTTGGCCAGCGCGTTCGATGTGCTGCATCGCACTCTCTGGCATGCCGAGAGCAGCTGCTGTTGCGGCCATGCGCCAATGCAACTCCGGGTTGTCGGGGACGTAGCCGAGGGCCTCCTCGTAACAGGCGCGTGCCCTGTTCAGATCCCCACGCGCTTCGTGGATCATCCCTATGCCCAGCTTCGGCAACCAAGTGCGGGTTGCCGGGTCCGACTCAATGCCGAGTTCTGCTTCGCCACTGCCGATGGCCTGCTGGAAATGGACCAGCGCCAGATCTGGGTAACCGATTGTCCGCAGCGCCTCCCCTGTGTTACAGTGGAAATCCGAAGTGAGCCTTGGAAGACGGCTTTCGGCCTCATGGATCGTCTCCAGAACCTCCTTCTCCCTTCCTACCCGTGCCAGCGCCACTATGAGGAGCGTGTACACGCTTATTTGGTAGGAAGGAATAGGGCCGCGGCACAGAAAGGCTGAACGTCGGAGCGGCGCGATCGCGTCACCGAAGCGTCCCTGAAGATAGTACTGCAAGCCGAGATTGTACTGGTGAAACGGGTTGTCAGGGTCCTCGGCTGTGGCGATCTGGAGAAGACGGATATTCCGCTGCGCCTTCGCTTTCGCTTCCATCTGGTCTGGCAAGTAGCCATAGTGGTTGATCGCCAGCCGGCCATCGTCTCGATACTCCGGCAGCGGTTCCGGCCCCCCGTACCGAATTTGCTCGTGGATGCGATTGTGGTAGCGCATGTAAGGATGGTTGCGAAAAAGGAGCAAACGGCGGCCGAAGGTTTGATGACGCTGGCCTTGGCGCAGCAGTTCGGACCGCACGATCACGAAGAAGCCCCAACACTTTGGATCGGCGCAATTCAGTGTACCGCGGACACGGCCAATCGTGTCCGCCGTCAACTCCTCGTCGGCATCCATTTGGAGAATCCATTGTCCCGTAGCCTGGGCGAGGGCCGCGTTGCGGGCCGCCGCAAAGTCGTCGCACCACTCGAAGTGAGAGACCTTG
>Ga0315298_1001165_pt1 | contig 49398 bp, 50 predicted proteins | sample WHS_1_MG_FD_203077 | JGI IMG/M metagenome (GOLD analysis project Ga0315298, IMG submission 203077) | Extremophilic microbial mat communities from Washburn Hot Springs, YNP, Wyoming, USA - WHS_1_MG | ecosystem: Environmental > Aquatic > Thermal springs > Hot (42-90C) | place: USA: Wyoming...
TAAAGATTATCAAAATAAAATATTTTGTGGAGATGCGTTGACAATTTTAAAATCTTTACCGGATGAAATTATTGATGTTGGAGTAACATCACCGCCCTATAATAAAGGAGAGAATAAAAAAGGTTGGTTGGTAGCGAATGTAAAATATAAAGGAGCTTCAGATAAATTGCCAGAAGACTTATATCAGAAAAACCAAGTCGAAGTACTGGATGAAATTTTTAGAATAACTAAACCAGGTGGCTCTTTTTTCTATAACCACAAAATACGATGGGAAAGAGGGAAATTGTTACATCCAATGGATTGGCTAAGAAAAACGAAGTGGATTATTAGGCAAGAAATAATTTGGGATAGAATGATTGCGGCAAACATTAGAGGTTGGCGGTTCTGGCAAGTAGAAGAAAGAATTTACTGGCTATATAAGCCAAAGGGTAATCATTATATAGGGAAAGAATTAAAACCAAAACATGCTTTGTTAACTTCCATATGGCGATTTCCTCCTGAAAGAGAAAATCCTCATCCTGCTCCATTTCCTTTAGCTTTGCCAGTAAGGTGCATTTTTTCAGTTATGGATGAAAAAAAAGGAGGATTAGTTATAGACCCTTATTGCGGAAGTGGTACTACTCTGGTAGCTGCTAAAATTTTAGGGCATAATTTTATTGGAATAGATATATCAAAAGAGTATGTTGAATTTTCAGAAAAAAGATTAAAAAATTACAAAGCAGAAGAAAAATACGCAAACGAAGAAATAGCAAAACATATTGTAGTTAAAACATTTAAGGATAGGAAAGAAAAAGGAGAATTTACAGGAAAATATGGACAACAAAATAATAAAAAATCAGAACAACAATCAGTTTTTAAACTATTTGAGGAATTTTAGATAAAATCAAGATAGATTATGAAAAGATAGAAATCCTACTCTGAATCAAATTTTATCTTTTATAGGAAAATTTTTCAATAATGTTTCTTTCAATAGATTTAATCTATATATAAAAGGATATAACTGGCAGTCTTAAAAATATTAAAAGAGGGGGGAGGGGGCGATAACTATGCCCCCTTTTTGTTAGAAGGAGAGTTGTAAGGTGAGCTGAACTCTGTCATCGTCTGGCTTTCCTTTTTGTTTATACTCAACTTTGTCATAATCAAGTACAACCATATTTTTATGAGGTTTATCAAGATGATAGGCAACTCCTACTATATATCTTCTGTTTTCATCATCTTTGGTATCTTTGTTCGGGTCAAAATAATCATATCTTCCAATGATGCTGAACTTTTTATGAGGCTTTATTTCTGTAAAGAAAGAGTAGCCTTTTTTATTGTATTCATCATTGCCATCCTGTCTTCCTTTACCAGCATAGTACTGCCCTGTAACTACAAAGTATTCATGTTCATAACTTATCATTCCAAGATTTACATTCCAGTCTGGATTTGTATCTTTGTTGCCTTTTCCTACCAGCCCAAAATAAGATAGCTGAAGTCCTGGAACATATTCTGGAAGAGGTCTCACTGTAAGCCTGCCTTCAAATACTTTGTTTTTATTTTTCTCTGAAGCATGGTAACCACCACCATTGTAAATTCCGAATGACATGCTACCATATTTGCCAGCATAATGAGGATTTACTTTGTTCTGATAGTCTTCAGGCATTGTTCCACCAAGTAAGGTAGTAAAGGTGATACCAAAGTCTGCTGAGTTGAATATATTGTTTCTTTCTATGAACATTGTATCCTGACAACGATAGAAGTTAAGATTTTCTTCAAAATCAAGCCATGGCACATGAACTTCACCTACTTCAACAAAAGGTTTTGTAAAAAATGCAAAGTCAGGAATATTAAACTTTGCATATGCATATTTAAGTCTAAGCACAACAGAACCATCCAGATTTGATGTTTTACTATCTGCTGTTGTTATATCTGGAGTTACTCTAAAACTGAGCCATGGAAGAATTTCTTTTTCAATATTAATGTACCCACGCTTTAGAACAAATTGGTTATAACTTTTATCATTTTTTTCTCCGTTTTGATATGAGATGTACCATAATCCACCCAGTTTCCATCCTTTAAGTAATTTAACTATTTTTTCCATGTCGTTATAGGTTTCTTTTTCTTTGTCAGTAAGAGCAGTTTCCTGTTTTGTCTGTGCTTTTTCTGTTTTTTCAAGCCTTTCATCAAGTTCCTGCAATTTCTTTTTTAATGTCTCAATTTCCCTCTGGAGTTCTTCTTTTGATTCTGCCTTTGCAACTCCTGTCAGGGATAATAAGAATACAAGAGTAAAAGCAAATACTAAAAAAGATTTTAATCGTCTCATATTTCCTCCTTATTTGATATGGTTTTTCCAGTATGCTCTAATTTTTTCTTTTACAGACTTAGGTAAAGGGACATAGTCAAGTTTTTTAGCAGTTTCATCTCCGTTTTTAAATGCCCAGTCAAAAAATTTAATAACTGATTTATTGGCATCAGTTTTTTCTCTGGCAAGAAGGATATAGGTAGCTCCAGTAATAGGCCAGGCTTTTTTTCCTGGTGCATTTGTCATCCATGCATAGAAATGATTTTTAGGGTCAAGCTGAGATGATGCAGCTGCCTCAGCAAAGCTACTAAAATCAGGGGCAACAATCTGTCCTGCAGGATTTTTAAGTTTTACTGTAGCAAGTTTACTTTGTTTTGCATAGGCAAACTCAACATAACCTATTGAGTAAGGAGTTCTTCTAACATAGTTTGCAACACCTTCATTTCCTTTTGCTCCAAGTCCAGTTTTCCAGTTTACAGAAGTTCCATAACCCACCTGGCTTGCCCATTTTTTACATGAATCGTTCAGGTAGTGAGTAAATATGGAAGTTGTTCCTGAACCATCTGACCTGTGAACCACTGTTATTGTCTGGTCTGGTAGATTGATTTTAGGATTTAATGCTTTGATTTTAGGGTCATTCCAGTTTTTGATGTCACCAAGAAATATCCCAGCAAGAACAATTCCGTCTAAAATTAATTCTTTACCTTTAAGCTCAGGCACATTGATTATGGGAACAACTCCACCAATTACAGCGGGAAACTGAAGAAGTCCAGACTTCTCAAGCTCTTCAGTCTTTAATGGTAAATCAGAAGCTCCAAAATGAACTGTTCTTTCAGTAATCTGTCTGATTCCTCCACCTGAACCAATTGATTGATAGTTAATCTGGATACCTGTTGCTTTGTGATAACTTGCCGCCCAGCTTGAGTAAAGTGGATAGGGGAATGAAGCACCTGCACCATTGAGCATTTCAGCAGAATGCGCAATTGTGAAACTGAAAAGCAATAATAAGACGACGCTTAATACAGAAAGTCCCTTCATGTAAAACCTCCTTTTGTTTTTTTTACCAGAGCAAAGCTCCAGTTATTTGTTATTTAGATGATACCATGGAGCATGTTAAGGCAAAGTTACAGCAAAATTAAATTTCTGTTAAATTTTTGAGTCTTGAATTTTCTATAAAGTTGCAAAAAAACAACTTTATGTGCATAATGAGTATTTAAGAAAGTTAATCTGGAGGTATTATGAAAATTGAAGAAATAATAAAAGAAAAACCACATCTGCAGAGTCCTCTTGAACTTTATGCAAAAATTAAGGATTTTACAGAACAGTGTAAAAAGGAAAAAGAAAGGGTAAAGCTTGACAGTGATACAGATTTAATTGATATTGTTCTAAAAAATTTCTCGTCAGTTTTTCAGATTCCGTATGAATCCATCGTGTTTCTAAAGGATGAAATTTTAAAAAGTGGAAAGGATCCAGTAAAAGAGCCCTCAAAACTCTGGACTTTGCAGATTCAAAGCGAGGAATTATCAAAAGAAGAAATTGAAAGAATGACATTTATATTGAGTAAGCCATTCTTTGTATTTTTAAGAAAAGAAGGACAGAAGGCTGATTTTACAGAAACAGGGAAATGCCCGATCTGTGGAACTGATTCCTCACTCGCCATGATTACTGAAAATAATGAAAAAATAATGATCTGCCCTCTCTGTGAACAGGGAGGAAGCTTTTTTAGAATAGGATGTCCTTACTGCTTTAACAAAAATTCAGACAGAATTGAGATACTTCTTGATGATGAGGAAATAAGGGCAGAACTTTGTCTTGAATGTAATACCTATATTAAAAGTTTCAGAGAAAACCACTACATCAAGTACAGAGACCCTTTTTTGATTGATCTTGTAAGTCTGCCGCTTGACATAGCGGTTCAGAGGCGTGGATATATAAGACGCTCTCCAAACATTATTGGATTGAGAATGATAAAATAATGAGCAAAAAAGTTTTTCACGAGCTTATTTCCCTTGAAGAAGCAAAGAAAAAACTTTTTAATTCAGTAAGACAGAGGGTTTCAATTCCAGTTGAAGCTGAGATAGTCTCTGTAAAAACCGCCTTAGGAAGAATCACTGCTGAGCCTGTTTTTGCAAAATTTTCATCTCCATATTTTCACTCTGCTGCTATGGATGGATATGCTGTCAGAGCCCGTAATACTTTCTCCGCAACTGAAAGACAGCCTGTCAGACTTAAAATAGGTGTTGAAGCACACTGGATTGAAACAGGAGATCCTCTTCCAGATGGATTTGATGCTGTTATACCAGTTGAAGATGTTAGTCTCAGGAATGGTTTTATAGAAATTTATGCTTCTGTCCCTCCATATAACGATGTAAGACCAATTGGAGAGGATATCGTTGCAACAGAGTTGATAATTCCTGAAAGTCATGTAGTTCGTCCTGCTGATATTGGAGCAATACTTGCCAGTGGAATAACTGAGATAAAGGTTCGTAAAAAACCAGTGGTTGGAGTCATCCCAACAGGTTCAGAACTTGTAGATGCGGAAAAATTAAAGGAGAGAATGATTAAACCACCTGAACTTATTGAATATAATTCCGCAGTTATTGGGAGTTTGTTAATTCAGGCAGGAGCATTACCCAAAATTTATAAGATTGTAAAAGATGAAGAGGAAGATATAAAAAATGCTATTTTAAATGCATTTGAAGAATGTGATTTTGTTCTCGTTAACGCGGGGTCAGGATACGGAAAGGAGGATTACACCTATAAAGTTGTAAATAAAATTGGAGAGATTATCATAAACGGTGTTGCTATAAAACCAGGTAAACCTTTTATTGCAGGTTTTATAAACAATAAACCTGTTCTGGGGATTCCAGGATATCCTGTCTCTGCATTTTTATGCTTTGACCTTTTCGTTAAACCATTAATTGAACTTTATCTTGGCACATCCATTGAAAGAGAAGAAAAGCTTAAAGGAATACTTTCAAGACAGATTTCATCAAACATTGGAGTTGACGAGTTTTTACGTGTAAAGGTAGGCAGGGTTGAAGACAAATATATTGTAACGCCTGTGGGAAGAGGAGCAGGGCTTCTTATGTCTGTTGTTAGGGCAGACGGTTATATTGTTGTTCCAAGAGGTTCTGAGGGATTTTCACAGGGTTCAGAAATAATAGTTAATCTATGGAGAACAAAACAGGATATTGACAATACAGTAGTTTGCATTGGCAGTCATGATAACACTCTTGATATTCTTTATAATTTCCTCAGAAAGCGTTATCCGTATGTAACCCTTTCATCTGCTCATGTTGGTTCAATGGGTGGTCTTGTGGCGATAAAAAAAGGTGAGGCACATATTGCCGGAACCCATCTTCTTGATGAAACAACAGGCGAATACAATATACCTTTTATAAAAAGGTTAATGCCTGACAAAAAAGTTGTTCTCATTAATCTTGTGTATCGGATTCAGGGCTTTATTGTAAAAAAAGGGAATCCAAAAGATATTAAAGGATTTGAGGATCTCTGTCGTGAAGATGTGGTTTTTATAAACAGGCAGGCTGGTTCAGGAACAAGACTTCTTCTTGATAAACATTTAAGAGAACTTGGTATTTCACCAACAAAAATAAAAGGTTATGAAAGGGATGAATACACTCACATGGGAGTTGCTTCTGCTGTTCTTACAGGAAGGGCAGATGTAGGACTTGGCATCTTAGCAGCTGCTCAAGCACTTGACCTTGATTTTATACCTGTAGCTGAAGAAAGATATGATATTCTGATACCGAAGGATTTTATTGAGCTTGACACTATTCAGGCGGTTTTGAAAATAATCAGAGAAGATGACGAATTTAAAACAACTGTAGAATCACTTGGTGGATATAATGTCCGGGATATGGGAAAAGTTATCTATGAAAATATTTAATTCTTTTCATTTTTTATTTCTTCAATAGCATTTTCAACATCTTCCCTATTAATTCCAAGTATCCTCTTTGCACCAATAAATCTTTTCAGGTAATAAGGTGTCTCAAGACTATCAATTGTTACTTTTTTTGACCTTGTTGATGCATGTATAAACAGGGCATCTCCAAGATAGATGCCAACATGAGATGGAAACCTTGCATAAGTTCTGAAAAATACGAGGTCACCAGGTTGAAGATCTTTTTTTTCAACAGGAGTTCCCAGAGTAAACTGTTCACGCGCACTTCTTGGTAAATCAATTCCAATCATGGAGTAAACTTTTTTAACAAAATAGGAACAGTCAAGCCCGCTAAAGCTGTTTCCACCGAATTTATATGGTAGATGAAGCATCTTTTTAGCAAACAAAAGCAGTCTTTCTGCAATACTCATTCTGGATAAATCCTCAGATGATTTGATTCCTTCCAGTTCTTCCATCTTTGTATCTATATCAACTGCAGATATAATTGCAGGAACTTTTTCATCTTCTCTAATTGATATATTATTCAAAGGGTTTTCAGCTTTTACAATCAGTTTCTGCCCAACTCTTAACCTGTTACTGGTCAGAGCATTCAGTCTTTTAAGTTCATCCACTGATAAATTATATTTTTTTGCTATTTTGAAGAGATTATCACCTTTTTTTACTGTATGGTATTCAGATTCTGTGTTTTTAATTTTTGTTTCTTTCGGTATTTCAAGCTTCATACCTATCTGTAATTTATTATTTTTTAGATTATTGGCTTTTTTAATTTCATTAACTGCTACTTTGAATTTTTTTGAAATCTGCCAGATATTATCACCTTTTTTTACTGTATATGTATCGGCAAAAACAAGACAGGGAAATATAAGAGCGATTAAAATATAAAAAATGCCTAATTTTCTAATCATAAAACACCTCCTCAAGCAGCATTATTTTGAATCTCATTAATTCCTGGCAGTTCATTTAAATTTGAAATACCAAATAATTTTAAAAATTCCCTGGTAGTGCCATAAAGAAAGGGTCTGCCAGGCACTTCTTTTTTCCCAACGATTTTTATAAGCCTTTTTTCAATAAGAGTTTTTATTGCATTTTCTGAATTCACTCCTCTGATTCTATCTATTTCAGCTTTTGTAATAGGCTGTTTATAAGCTATTATTGCAAGTGTTTCCATTGCCTGCTCTGAAAGTTTATTGCATGAATTTAAATTTTTAAATACTTTTATCCATTCTGCATGTTCAGGATTTGTAACCATCTGATACGAACCATCCATATTAATAATTAAAATACCAGCATTCCTTTTCTTGTAGTCATGAATTAATTCATCAACAATTTTCTTTATCTGAGTTTCCTGAATATTAAAAATTGAATTTAAAGTTTTAAGTGGAACAGGTTTTTCAGATATAAATAAAATGGCTTCTATGATTGATTTAACCTTCTCTGAACTCAGAAATAAATTCATTGGAGAAATTATACAGAATTGGACATGTAAAAATCAACTAAACCTATTTCATTGAACTTTAAAAAAGAGCTCTTTTATGAAATCTTTTACTGCAGGTATTTCTGTTGATATTAATTCATCTTTGTTACCATCAAATACAAGATTACCATCTTCTACAAAAATAAATCGGTTGCAGAGTTGCCATGCCACATATACAACATGGGTTATTATCATAAAGCCTATTTTTTCTCTGTTTGCAAGGTCTTCAATTAAAGAAATTATTCTTTGAGAATTAATAGGATCAAGGCCAGCTGTTGGCTCATCATAAAGAAACATCTTTGTTTTACCTACTGAAAGGGCTCTTGCAATCGCCACTCTTCTATGCATCCCACCACTTAACTGCTCAGGCATCAATTCCTCTGAACCCTGAACTCCAACAAGCCTAAGAAGTTCACTAACTCTTGAATAAATTTCATCATCAGGAATCTTGAGCAGTTCCCTCATAAAGAATGCAACGTTTTCTTTCACAGGCAATGAATCAAAAAGAGCACCTTCCTGAAAAACTATGCTGAATTTTCTTCTAATAGGAATAAGTTCTTCTTCACTGAGTTCTGTTATATCAACACCATCAATAAAAATTCTGCCCCTGTCAGGCTTGATCAATCCAAGAATGAGCTTTAAAATTGTTGTCTTCCCACCTCCGCTTTCTCCAAGCAAAGCTACACGCTCATCAAATTTAGCACTGAAACTAACCCCTTTAAGAACTTCTCTTTCTCCATATGAAAACCAGACATTATCAAAAACTATCATACACTGAACCCCAGTGCATAAAGCAGAATTCTTGTAAGAATAAAATCCATTGCAATAACAACAACTATTGATGTAACAACAGCCTTTGTTGTGGAAGTTCTCAATCCCTTTGCACCACCATGTGTTGTAAGTCCATAAAAACAGCTTATACAAGAAATTAAATATCCAAATATAAAAGGCTTTATAACTCCTGAGAAAACATTTTGAAAATCAAGTTCCCTTATAATGCTTGACCAGTAAAATGAGCCACTCTGATTACTCACAAAAACAGCTATATAATATCCACCAAATAGACAAATAAGGTCACCAATAATTGTAAGACATGGAAGCATTAAAACTGAGGCAATAACTCTTGGAATAACAACTTTTTTAACTGGATCGATGCCGTAAACTCTTAATGTATCTATCTGATGACCAAGAATCATTGAACCTATCTCAGCAGTCTGACCCGCCCCAACTCTGCCGATAAAAACCAGAGCTGTTACAAGAGGTCCTATCTCTCTTATCACTGCTATGCCTACAACTTTTCCCGTATACATTTTAAGACCCAGTCTACCAAGCTCTGCACTCAGCTGCAGACTAAGTGCCATCCCCACAAAAAGACAGACCAGAGATATAATAAAAACAGATGAAGACCCTGCATATTCCATCTGCTCAATCACATCATCAATATAAAGCGGTCTTTTAAAAAGTTTAAAAATTGAGTTTATGCAGAGCATATAAAAATCCTGTAAATCAAGAAAAATTTTTTGTATTTGAGTTGAAAATTTCATCTAAAATAAGCCCTTTTGCATGGGTTTATACTTTGTAACTTTTTTTATTTTTATATATTCTTCAGGTATTTCTTTCAGAAAGGAAGAAACAGAAAGAGACATTCTCTTTCCATTAATAAATCTGCTCTTTGTATAAATGAGTATCAAGTCATCCATTGCCCTGGTCATCCCGACATAAAACAGTCTTCTTTCCTCTTCAATATCCGTATCAGATGAAAAACTGTGTGGAATAACTCCTTCATTAAACCCAGCAATGAAAACAACAGAAAATTCAAGTCCTTTGGCTGAATGAAGTGTAAGAAGGCTAACTGCATTAATATTTTCAGGAAACATATCCATTGGCATAAGGCCTGAAATTTCATCAATAAATAATTGAATCTGTTCTATGAGTTTACCTTTTTTATAAGTTTTTGCAATATTTTTTAAAATAAAAGCTTCGGTATCTGATAAGCCATCAAAAATGCCTGAAGACTCAAGAAACCGATGCAGAGAAATATCAGCAAAAAACTTCTTTGAAATATCCTCTCTTGATAAAAACTCAGTGAGTTTCTTTACTATTGAAGCTATCCATATTCCTGTATCTTTCTGCATTGTTTTTACAGGAATTCCTGCTTCAGTTAAAGTCTCTTTTATTATCTTAAACTGATTATTGGTTCTTGTAAGGACTGCAAAGTTTGAAAAACTGTACTGAGTTTCTTCTTTATTTTCATAAAGTTCTGTAAAATCTGTTGCTCCAAGTCTTGATTTTATCTCTTTAAGAATTGTCTTTGCCTCTTCATACTCATCTTTAACCTCAATCAATGTTATAAATGATGATTTTCCTCTGACTGGTTCAATTTTCTTTGCAAATCTTTTAGTGTTTGAGGTGATAAAGCTATTTGAGGCATGGACTATATTTGCCTGAGAGCGATAGTTCATGGAAAGATTTATCAGTGTTAAATCCTTAAAATCCTCTGGTAAATTTAAAAAAAGTTCAATTTCTGAACCTCTAAAGGAGTAAATAGCCTGGTCAGGGTCTCCAAATACAGCAAGTGAGCCATCTTTTTTAAGAAGTCCTTTTACAATCTCATACTGAAGTTTATTTATATCCTGAAACTCATCAACAATTATAAAAGAAAAAAACGGTGGAATCTTCCTTTTGTTTATCAGTTGCAGAGTTTTTAATAAAAGGTCATCAAAGTCTAAAAAATTGAACTCTGTTTTTTTCTCTTCATACTTTTCATATATTGCACGAGTTTTTTCATCAAGTGATAAACCTGTATTTTTAAATTTAGTGATTTTTTCTATAAACTTATCTGAAGCTTTCCCGCATATTGCTGAGATTATCTCTCTCTGAGTGTTTCTTGTGCAGAGCTGAAAACGCCTTTGTCTTTCAGGAAGAAACTCCCTTAAAAGTCTCAAACACAAAAGATGAAATGTGCCTATGAATGGTAAATTCTCCTTTCTATTTAGGCTATTTATAACTCTCTGCCTCATTTCAACTGCTGCTTTCTGAGTAAATGTAAGTGCAGCTATCTCAGATGGATTTATACCTTCATTTAGTAGATGAACAATTTTTGCAGTAATTGTAAGGGTTTTCCCTGTGCCAGGACCTGCTAAAACACAGAGATATCTGGCTGTGTTTTCAACGGCAATTTTCTGATTTTTATTCAAATTCATTTAAAAAGTAATGTTTGTCCTGAGTTGTTCTTTGATGTTTCACTAAATACTCTTATTTTGCCGTACTGCCCATCATATCCTGGTTCTACGAAAACTTTTCCTGTTCTCATTCTTTCAACTGCTTCTGCTAAATGCTCATCAACTGCTGAAATCTCTTCCAGTTTTTTATTCAGTAAGATATCAAACTCGCTGCCAAGTTTATAAATCAATTTCATATAAGTATTAAATACTGTTTTACTCTGAGTTGATGTTTTATTTATCTCAGCAATAATTTCCTGCAGGGGAATTATTGATTTATAAGGAAATGCTTTATGTGGTTTAAATCCTTCCTCTCTGTCTGATAAAACTTCAACCCTGTGCATAACACCAACAGTAACTCTTTTACCACACCGAGGACACAGATAGTTCATTTTAATTGTTTCCTTGGGAGAAAGCCTCACACCGCAGAGCCTATGCCCATCATAATGGTATTTCCCCTCTTCAGGGAAGAACTCCACTGTGCCAACAAATCCTTTGCCTGTTTTTATAGCCTCTGTTATTGCTTTGTAACTGACTTCTGTTTCAAATATATTTGCTTCCCTTCCAATTTTTGCTGGAGAATGCGCATCTGAATTTGAAATTAAAATTACTCTATCAAGTTTGCTCAGTCTCCAGTTCATTGGTGGATCTGAACTCAGTCCTGTCTCTATTGCATAGATATACTCCATCAGCTCTTCAAAGCATTCTTCAAGACTGTCAAATCCAGACTCAGAACCAAAAACAGAAAAATGGGGAGTCCAGGCATGCGCAGGAATAATTAATGACTGAGGAGAAATCTCAAGAATGATTTTCAATATTTCTTTAGCATCTATACCAAGAATTGGTCTACCATCTGAAGAAAGACTACCTATCTGCATTAAGGCATGATTTATCTTTATAACATCTTTCAGCGATGGTGAAAGAATCAGTAAATGAATCTTTCTCAGTTTCCCATTTTTTTGATAAATACAGCTAATTTCAGATGAGAGCATGAAAAAGACTTCCTGTTTGCATGAATCAGGAATGTTAAGGCGATACTTCTTTTTCAAAGTAAAAAGTCCATTTTCTTCTTCATTGAGCTTCTTTTCAATTTCTCTGAGCCACTCTGGATGCGTGAAATCACCTGTTCCAATAACCTTTATTCCTTTAATCTGTGACCACTGTTCAATTACCTCAAGGCTCATGTCTTTACTTGTTGCACGTGAATACTTTGAATGAATGTGCAGGTCAGCGTAAAACATCAACATCACCTTTTTCTAAGGATTTTCTTATGAATTCAACAATATAAAGATGTTCTTTAATTCCCTTATCCTCAATATATAGAGGTTTACCTATAAAAAAGTAAACAGGCTTTGAAGGATCAATTTTACCGAAATCCTTGAAGATTCTGCCAATCCCCCACGCATCTGTCCTCAATGCTATGGGAACTACAGGAACAGAAGCTTTTTTTGCGAGTTTTATTCCGAGAGTATTAAATTTTACAGGATCAAAGACAATCTGCCTTGTTGCCTGAGGAAATACAACAACAGATATTCCTTCCTGAAGCCTTTTAATTCCTTCCTGTATTACTGTTCTGTAATCCTCCTTTGGATTCTTTCTTGTAACAGCAATTGGCTTTAACATTGATAAAATTTTACCAAAAAAAGGATAGTTAAGAAGAGACTCTTTAACAACAAATGTAATTCTTATCTGTTTTCCTATCACTGCTGGAAGAACCAGAGTTTCAAGGGTGCTCATATGGTTTGCTATAAAAACACAGGGTTGATTCAAGCCATTTAAGTTTTCATTTCCTTTAACAGTAACCTTGCAACCAACATCCCTCAGCATATCAAGAACCTTTAATCCATCTGAAACAAGATTTTCATATAAATAAGCTCCCCTTTTTAGCTTATATGCTGCTGAAACTATCTTTTTCAAAACATTAAAATGAATCTTAATCGTTGTCATCTCAGAAGAGGATCTTTAATCCCTGCTTCATCAAATCCCTTCTTTCTGTAAATACAGCTCGGACATTTAAAACATGGAAAAGGATTTTCAGGGTCACCCTGCGGATCATAGCAGCTCCATGTGAGTGAGTAGTCAACTCCAAGTTCAGCGCCCTTTTTAATAATCTGAGCTTTTGTCATATAAATAAGAGGAGCCCTGATTTTAAACCTGATTTTGCCCTCTAAAGATACTTTTGTTGCAAGATTAGCCATTTCCTCAAAAGCCTGAAGATATTCTGGCCGGCAGTCAGGATATCCTGAGTAATCCACAATATTTGCTCCTATGAAGATATCAGAAGCCTCAAGCACTTCAGCCCATGCAAGAGCAAAGCTCAAAAAAATTGTATTGCGTGCAGGAACATAGGTAACTGGAATGCCTTCCACCTGTCCCTTTGGAACTTCAATCTCTGAAGTCAGGGCAGAACCGCCAATTTTTCTTAAATCAAAGGATACTGTCAGGTGCTCCTGAACACCTATATGTTTTGCCACTTTTTTGGCAGATTCAAGCTCTACTTTGTGCCTTTGCCCGTAATCAAAGGAAAGAGCATAGCAGAGGTATCCTTCAGATTTAGCTACAGCCAGTGTTGTGGAAGAATCAATACCTCCACTAAGAAGTATAACTGCCTTTTTCATCTGATTCCTCAATTATCTTATTTTTTTCACCAATCTTTGGTTCTTTTCCGCTAAACAATCTCTTTATGTTTGAAATATGTCTTGAGTATATGAGAACCGTGATTAAAAATGAAAAGATTAAAAATTCTTCCTGATAACTAAGAAAGTATACAGTTAAAGGGAGTAAAGAAAAACTGACAAGAGCACCAAGTGAAGAAATTCTGCTTATTTTAACAGTTATTATCCACAGGAGGATAGTAATCATTCCTGCCAAGGGCATACTTGCCAATATAACTCCCAAAGATGTAGCAACTCCTTTGCCTCCTTTGAATTTAAGAAATGGAGTAAAACAATGACCAATAATTGCAAGAATTCCTACTGTAGTGAATAATATAAGATTTTCTCCATATGGAAGTAATCTCATTATAAAAACAGGGACGAATCCCTTCAACATGTCAAGCAATAATGTAACTAATGCTTCCTTTTTACCTATAACCCTCATTACATTGGTTGCTCCGATGTTTCCACTGCCTGCCTTTCTTAAATCAATTCCCTTTGCTCTGCCAATAATATATCCCCAAGGAATTGAGCCTGATAAGAAAGCAAACACACAGAAAACAATACTCATTTGATATTTCTCCAGAAATGAAAAAGATATTGAATTCCAGAGAATATAGCCACCACAGTAGCAATATAAATCAAAATAAGACCTGCATCATATAGATCAACTCCATTTATCTCTTCTGCAATAAGCAGAAGTAGTATTGAAATCATCTGAAGAACTGTTTTTGCCTTCCCTGCTGTTTCAGCAGGAATAACAATTCCTTTTGAAAGAGCATAAAATCTTAAAGTTGTTATAATAAACTCCCTTAAAATTATAACAATTGCTATCCATGAAGGTATTCTTGCTATGTCAACAAGAATTACAAGAGCTGAGATTACAAGAAGTTTATCAGCTATTGGATCTAAAATAATTCCAAGTTTTGTTATCTGACCGAATTTTCTTGCCAGGTAACCATCAAGAAAATCTGTAACTGAGGCTATAAAGAAAAAAAATGCTCCAACCTGTGGATTCCCTGGAGCTTCTATTATAAAAAGAGGAATTATTAATATCCTCAGAATTGTTAATGATATTGGCAGATTAAATGTTCGTGTATTCATTTATAAATCTGTTCCACAATCCTTTTGCCTTTAAAATAATATCACAGAGTTCTCTTACAGCACCCTGTCCTGACTTATTTTCAGTTACATAATCAACAAATCTTTTGACTTCTTCATGAGCATCCTGAGGAGCAACAGAAAAACCAGCTCTTTTTAAAATTGACAGATCAATTATATCATCTCCCATTACCGCTATTTCTTCTTTCTTTAAGTTGTATTTTTTAACTATTTCATTGAAAATTCTGAGCTTCTCTCTTGCACCCTGATACACCTCTGTGATTCCAAGTTCTTTCATTCTTCTTTCAAGTGCCCTTGAGTGCCTTCCTGTTATTACTGCTAAATTTATCCCTGATTTGTGAAGCATAACAAGCCCGTGTCCATCCCTTACATTGAATATCTTCAATTCATTATTTTCATTGTCAAGAATTATATCTCCTGAAGTTAAAACTCCATCAACATCAAGAATTAAAAATTTAATTTTTTCTGCCTTTTCAATAATTCTTTCTGTGAGACTTCCAGGAATGCTTTTATACTTGTTAAGAATTCTCTCTATAATTGCTGTGGTTGAAACACCTTCAACATATGAAAGACTGTAAACCTCCTTTACAAGGTCAGCACCAACAATTTCTGCAAGAGACCAATCACCACCCTTGACAAGCACATTAGGCTGAATATATTTAATCAGATTATATGGAGTTTCTTCATCAAAAAATACAACAAAATCAACCATTTCAAGGGATGAAACAACCTCTGCTCTTTCATTTTCGGGATTAATCGGCCTTGAAGGTTTTATCCTTTTTACTGAGCTGTCAGAATTTATACCAACAACAAGAATATCTCCCAATTTCTTTGCTTCTTTGAGATATCTTATGTGACCTAAATGCAGTAAATCAAAACATCCATTTGTAAAAACAACCTTTTTACCCTCACTTTTCAGCTTGTCTATTTCTTTTTTGAGTTCTTCTTTACTTAGGAGTCTTCCCATAAATTTTCTCCAGAGCTTTCTTCAGAATCTCTCTATCAGTTTTGTAAGTAATTTTTTTTAATGCCTCCTCAGGGTCAAACCACTGAGCTGTATCAATCTCCCACTGAGGATTTATTTCACCTTGAGTGTACTCTACAAGAAAATATTTTACTGTTTTAAAGCACTTTTCTCCTTCAATTGAAAACCAGTATGACGCCTGCCCTGCTTCATCAATTATTTTACCATCAACTCCTGTTTCCTCCTTTATCTCTCTCAAGGCAGTTTCTTCAGGATCCTCTCCTTTTTCCACAAGCCCCTTAGGAAGAGCCCACACAGTTTCATTTTTGGTGGCTATTAACAAAATTTTTAGCTTTCCATTTATGAATCTATAAACAACTCCTCCTGCTGAAAAAAGCCTTTTCATGGTCTGGGCATTTTTGAGGGATTTAAAACTCTCAGAATATCATTATAAAATGCAAGCATCATAAGAGCAACTAAAAAGGCGATTCCAATTTTTTGTGAAACTGCAATAAATTTTTCACTCAATGGCTTTCTTCTTATAGCCTCAATAAGGAAAAATAAAATATGTCCACCATCAAGCACAGGAACAGGCAGAAGATTGAGAACTCCAAGATTAATACTTATTATTGCGGCAAAACTAAGAAAGTTTACCAGTCCCTGCTCGGCTGTTTTTTCAGCAACCTGAAATATAAGAATTGGACCTCCTATAACCTCAGTTGATATAACCCTCTGCAGTATCTTCACTATTGTGAGATATGTAAGCTCAATAATCTCATAACATCTCTGAAAAGACCTCTTGAGAGCCCTGAGCGGATCTTCCTTCTGAATAAAAAACTCTGCTAAGGGTTTAACTCCAATCTGTCCCACTATAATTTTTTCTCCAAAAATATTTTTAGTTTCTTTTGCCTGAGGGGTTACTGTAAGCTCGGTCAGTTTTCCATTTCTTTCTATTTTGAAATTAAAAGACCTTTCAGGTTTCTGCTGTATCAACTGAGCCATATCAAACCAGTTTGAAATTTTTATACCATCAATTTCAACAATTCTGTCGCCTGCCCTCAATCCTGCAACTGATGCTGGAGAATCTTTTAGAACTTCTCCAATTACTGGTTTTAGAACAGGTATGCCATAGACAAAAACAAACCAGAATAGCATTACAGCACCAAGAATATTAAAAATAGGTCCTGCAAGAACAATAAATATCTTTTTATAAACAGGCTGATGTTTGAAGGATCTTTCTTTATCTATAATCTCATCCTGCAATTCTTCTCCATACATCTTCACATATCCACCAAGAGGAACAGCACTCAGAATATACTCTGTTTCAGCTATTTTCCTGCCAATCAACCTTGGACCGAAACCTATGGAGAATTTGAGAACCCTTACTCCACTGAGCTTGGCAGCTAAAAAATGTCCGATTTCATGAATGAATATTAAAAATCCTAAAAGAATAACTGCATAAAAAAGGCTCATTTTTTCTCAATTTCCTCCATTGCTTTTTTTCTTGCCCATCTGTCAGCTTCAATTATATCCTCAATGCTGTCAGGAGAAAAAGATTTGTGAGCATCCATAATTTTTTTTATTACTGTGTATATCTCTTTAAATTTTAACTTTCCTGAAAGAAAAGCTTCAACAGCAACCTCATCAGCTGCATTTAAAACAGCTGGCATGCTGCCTCCTGCATTAGCTGCTTCATATGCGAGTTTAAGACAGGGAAACAAGCCTGTATCAGGAAGTTCAAAATTTAATTGAACACCGCTCCACTGTATTGGTTCAACTATATCTGGAAGTCTTTCAGGTATTGACAGAGCCAGAGCAATTGGAGCTTTCATATCAGGCACACTCATCTGCGAAAGATATGTTCCATCAATAAATTCAACAAGACAGTGAACAATGCTTTGAGGATGAATCAATACTCCAATTTTTTCAACTGGAATATCAAAAAGAAAATGCGCTTCAATTACCTCAAAACCTTTATTCATCAGCGTTGCAGAATCTATTGTTATCCTCTTTCCCATCTTCCATTTTGGATGATTCAATGCTTCCTCAGGTGTAACATCCTCAATTTCATGAGGCTTCTTTCTCCAGAATGGTCCACCCGATGCTGTAAGCCATATCTTCTTTATATAGGAGCTGTTACAGCTATTTATGCATTGAAAAACTGCGCTGTGTTCGCTGTCAACAGGAATAATTTTTGCTCTGCTTTTCTTTGCTTCATTTTTTATAAGCTGTCCAGCCATGACAAGGCTTTCTTTATTTGCAAGAGCAATTACCTTGCCTGCTTTCACCGCTTCATATGTCGGAAGAAGTCCAGCAGCACCGACTATGGCTGAAAGCACAATGTCTGCTTCCTGAAGCCTTGCTATCTCTAATATGCCTTCAACTCCACAAAGTATTTTCACTGATTTTATTTTCTTTCTCATCTGCTCACATGCTCTTTTATCACAAACTGCAACATACTCAGGGCTAAATTCTTCAATCTGCTCAATTAACTGACTGATACTGCTTTTAGCTGCAAGACCTAAAACCTTAAATTTTTCAGGAAATTGTTTTATAACCTGAAGACTGCTTTTTCCTATAGAGCCTGTGCTACCCAGTATAACAACTTTTTTCAAATTATTCCTCCTACATAAAATTCATCCCAAAATATAGTAAAACTCCTGAAAATAAAATAGCATCTATCTTATCAAGAATGCCACCATGCCCCGGGAAAAGAAAACCTGAATCCTTAACACCTGCATCCCTTTTAAACATTGACTCAACAAGGTCACCAAATATGGATACAGTACCTATCAAAAATCCCATTATAGCAAGACTTATAAAAGGTTTTGAAAGTATAATGTTACCTAATATCAAGGATGCAATAATCCCTCCAGAGACTGAGCCGTACGCACCAGCCCATGTTTTTTTAGGGCTTACTTCAGGATAAAGTTTACGCTTTCCAAATCCTTTACCAATGTAATAAGCAAAACTGTCAGCAACCCATACACAACCATAAAGATATATAATCCACTGCCAGCCAGAGTTCCTCAAAAGCCATTGAAATGTAAGCAAAGTTGGGATGTACAGTAGTCCAGTATAAATCTGGGAAATATCCTGAAGTGCAAACTTGGGGTCTTTTTTAAAGACTAAACGCATGACTGCTATTACTGAAAATATAATTGCAAAATAAAAAAAAGCATTATGAGAATAAAAACAGTTAAGAATTAGAAGAAACAGGGAAGAAATGATTCCTGTTATAATCCAGAATCTGGAAGCTCTATACATTCTCAGGAATTCCCACATCCCAACTGTATTTGCCATGCATAAGAGAATAAAAAAAATGTAAGCAGGAAGCTTTATAATGATAAGAAAAAGAAGAGGTATAAAAATCAACGCAACAAGAATTCTTTTTTTATGATCCTGTAAACTCACTTACTTTTCCAAATCTCCTCTGTCTTTTCTGAAAATCAAGGATTGCTTCTGTAAACTCTTCCTCTGTAAAATCTGGCCATAATGTATTTGTAAAATAAAATTCTGAATAAGCAGATTGCCATATAAGAAAATTGCTCAGTCTCTGCTCGCCAGAAGTTCTTATTATAAGATCAGGTTCTGGTATTCCCGCTGTGTCAAGAAATGAGGAAAATAATTTTTCATTAAGCTCATCAGCTTTTATATTTTTTTCAAAAAGTTTCTTTATAGCTCTTAAAACCTCATCCCTCCCACTGTAGCTTATTGCAAACTGAGCAATAATCTGCCTACAATGAGATGTTGCTGACTCGGTTTCCTCAATCATTTTTAAAATATTTGAAGATAGCATTTCACGATTTCCTATCATTCTGAATCTTACTCCCTGTGAAATAAAATTCGGAGTTTCTTTTTTAAGTTCTCTCTGAAGGATTTCCATTATTATGTCAACTTCATTTTTTGGTCTCTGCCAGTTTTCTATTGAAAATGCATAAAAGGTAACAACATTAATATTTAATCTTAGTGCTGCACGAATAATCTCTTTTACCCTGCTTACTCCCCTTTTATGTCCTTCATATCTTGGCAACCCCCTTAACTGGGCCCACCTTCCATTGCCATCCATAATTATTCCAGCATGTTTTATAAATCTGCCCATCAATATTTAAAAGAAAGAATATGCAGTATTGATTCAAATGGACTTTCTCCCTGAAGAAGTCTCTTCGGATTCATACCAAATGGTGGTTTAACCAGAACAAACAATCTGTCTGATGAAACAGAATAATCAACTATTTCTCCTGACATCTCATCTGTAATATTAGTTTGCTCAACACCAATCCCTGTCCATTGAAGAAGTTGAAGCTTTGAGCTTCTGTATCCGAGCAACTGGGCATTTACAAATCCTAAAAGAGGTTTTTTCTCTATAACTATCACTCCATTGCTCAATGTTTTCATTCTGCTCTGAACTTTCCATTTGCCGAGACTGAGCATGGCAATTCCTGTCTTTTTTTCATATTGCTGTCCAAATCCCATAGGCTCACTGGATCTCCACAGAGGTATTCCTTTATTGTTATATACAGAAAGAAAACCTTCATCTTCCCATTTAAATATAACATCACCAAAAACATAGAAATCATAAATATTTGCCTTAACAGGAAGTTTAAGCTTTTCTAACTTTTGATATGTCCTGTTAAGAGGTAGAATGTAAAAAATATCTCCCTCAAATCCGTTAGAAATAGAGTATGCCTGTGCAATAAGCCTGCCATCATAAATTCTGAGAAAAACTTCGTCAATTCTTGAAGTCTCATGAAAAGCATCACCCATCCATTTAATTATTGATGAAATTACTCTGTCTTCTTTTTTAACTGTTATTACAATTTCATCCTTACTGTCTCCATCAATGTCTCCAGTGTCAAACCAGAGAATATCTCCTCCTACAGGGATTACATAGTTACTTCTGAGTTTCAGATCAACATCAACAAGATAAAGACTTATTTCTTTATCAGAGGCTATTAAAATTTGATTCTGGCTTATTCCGTCAAAGTTTCCTGTTGCAATCCTGTTAATACTTCTTGACAGTCTAAATGAAAGTAGTGTGTGTCCTTCTGGAACAATCAATGATGCATATTTTTTCCTTAACTCAATTATAGCTACCTGAGAGAGTTCTATTTCCGATGAAGAAATGAATTTTCTGTCCTTTACCCAGTAAAGCTCCTGGGAAAGCTTAATGGTGTTGTTCTGCTTTGAAGGTTTAAGTAGCAATAAAATATCTGCACCTTTTGAATTCTTAAAAAGGTGTTGTATGTCATCAACATTTACAGGCGCATCAATAAGTTCAAATCTTTCAGTATTTTTTAATTCTCTGTAATAAGCTTCACCCAAAGCCCATTCAGTATATCCCTGAGCAAAAAGAACCTTAACCTTTGATTTGGGAATCTTAAATAAAAGAGAATCACTCTGTCTAAAACTGTTTCCCTCTAAAACCAAAGCTTTTGAGGAGTTTTCTTCAACATTGATAATTTCTGCTAAGCCAACTATTTTTTCAGATTTACCGATAACCTGCTTTGTAACAGGATGAATCAGGGGCACTGTTTCTTCAAAAATTACAATCCTCTGTCCTTTTCTTATTCCATCCCTGAAGCCTTTATCAAGGATTAATTCATTGCCTTCCACCTTTACAATCTTTCCATTAATCACTGGAAAATAGGAAAGAATATTTTCTTTAAAGCTCTGGAAATAATCAGAAGTGGCATAGCTTCGTGCAGGTAACAAAAGCAGAATAAAACAAAATAAAAAAAACAGGCTTTTTATATACTGCATTTTAAAGTTTATCTTAATCAGCCTGTTCAAGTCAAAGTTTACCTGATCTTATTATTGATATTATCAGCCATATCCCAAGAAAAAAAGCAACAATTCCTGTAACAAGCCCAAAAATAGAAATACCATATATAAGAGGCTTTACCTGAGTTGCATGCATTATAGCTGAACTCAGTATCATGGCACTTACAATAAGGCTGAAAGAAATTTTATTACTTGCTCTATCAATGTCTTTCAAAAACTCAGGAAGATTAACATGAAACATTTTTACAGTTATATCATCTTTAACAGCTTTCTTAATCAGGGTTTTGACCTGAAGGGGAACATTTTCTATATCATCTTTTAATTCCCTCAGGGATTTAAGAATCCTATTTATATAAAAATCCGGGTGATATTTTCTTGAAATTATCCTTTTAACATAAGGTTTTATTAATTCAATTATTGATTTTCCGGGGCAGAGTTCACGTGCCAGTCCTTCAAGCATTATGAGAACTTTATCAATCAAGAGAAGTTCAGGCAAAAATCTGAGTCTGTGCTTTAAAGCAATTCTCATTATTGAGTCAAGAAGTTCTGATATTTTAATCTCCTCAATTCTGTAACTGTAAATCGGGAAAAGAACATCCTCTATATCCTCTTTAAGTTCCTTTCTGAGTTTTTCAATCTCAACATCCTCTGGAATTATGCCAAGTTTTAAATATTCTCTGATCAGCTGTTCAATATCCTGATTTATTATTGCCATTGCAACATTTGCATATGAGTTTTTAAATTCCTCATCAATTCTTTCTGTTATTCCGAAATCAACAAGAGCAACCCTTGCATTCTCTGTTATTAGTATATTTCCAGGATGGGGATCTCCATGAAAAAAGCCATGATCAAAAATTTGTTTGAAATACATATCAATAACTGTATTGACAAGCCCTTCAATGTCAAAACCCCTTGCTGTAAGAGTCTTAACATCGTCAATCCTTATACCTTTAACTCTTTCCATTATAAGAATTTTTTCTGTGGTGAACTCTTTAAAAACATAAGGAATATAAACTCTCTCATCATTTTTAAAGTTTTCTTTAAAAATTATCGCATTCCTTGCTTCTTTTCTAAAATCAAGCTCCTTTGTAATAGATTTTGAAAACTCCTCTACTATTCCTGCTGGATTGAACAGTCTGCTTTCAGGAAGATATCTTTCAATCAGTTTTGCCAGCATCCGAAGTATTGTAATGTCAAGCATAATCTGATCTTTTATTCTTGGTCTGCGCACTTTAACAATAACTGCTGTGCTGTCCATTAATTCTGCTTCATGAACCTGTGCAATTGAAGCTGAACCAAGAGGTTCAGGATTGAAGGCTCTGAAAACTCTGTTAACCGGATTTTTGAGTTCCTTCTGAATTGTTTCATAAACCTCTTCAACAGAAAACGGAGGTACCTGATCCTGAAGTTTTTTAAACTCTCTGGCATATTCTGGAGTAACAAGATCAGGGCGTGACGAAAGAAGCTGTCCAAGTTTTATGAATGTTGGACCAAGTTCTTCAAAAGCCATTCTTAATCTTTCTGAAACTGTAAGAATTTTCAGAGAAGGCATTCTTCCAAAACTGCGGATTCTTCTTTTTAAAGGTATAAATCTGCCGAGATGAATCTGATCAATTATCTGACCGAAGCCATGTTTAATAAAGACATTGATTATTTCTTGGAGTCTTCTCGCTGAAAGATAAGTTTTTTTAATTTTGAAAACATCCATTTTTTGGTTATTATAACAAATTCCTCACCTTGTCTTCTTGAAAAACTGCATAATTTTTGTTGTAATATTCAGTTGATGAAAATTCTTCTGATTGAAGATGATAAAGTTCTTGGTGAAAGCATACAAGAGTATTTCAAGCTTCATAGTATTGAAACAGTATGGATTCAGGATGAAAGAAAACTTCCAAATCTTCTTAAAGTTTATGAATTTGATGTCATTGTACTTGATCTTATGTTAAGTTTTAGTCGTGGAGAAGATTTAATAACATTTATCAGGGACAATAAAATAACCACACCTATTTTAATTCTTACAGCCAAAACTGAGCTTTCCAGCAAAGAAGAATGTTTTTTAAGAGGGGCTGATGACTATCTTTCAAAGCCTTTTGAACCAAAAGAACTTCTACTCAGAGTCAGGGCATTAAGTAAAAGAATTCAAATAGAAAGTATTTTAACTGTTGGTGATGTTACCATCAATATTGATGCAAAAACAATATTAAAAAATAAAAAAGAAATAAAGATTTCAAAAACAGCATGGGATTTATTAACTTTGCTAATAAAAAGAAAAGGAGAAATAGTTGATACAGAAACAATCCTAAACTATGTCTGGGGTGGAAAGGCGGTGGGTGATGAAGTTGTAAGAACTTATATTAAAGAACTAAGAAAAATTCTACCTTATGACAGTATTAAAACTTATAAAGGGAGAGGATACAGGTTAGACAATATTGAGGAGAATTGAATTGAGTTTTCAACTAAAAATATTTATCATATTTGCAATTTCGGTTGTGCTTATTTTTTCTGTTATAAACTTTATAACAATAAATTTTTTCACACAACAACAGAGATATGAAAAGGAAATCCTCTCTCAACTTCCTTATTACATAAAAGCATATGAGGAAGAAAGTTATATCAATGAAAGATTTAAAAAATATTCTAAAACCATACTGATATGGGAAGTTCTGTTTATCCTATTTTTAAGCTATTTGTTCTATAAAATTCTGAATATAATAAGCAAGAAAGAAAAGGAACAGGAAGAATTCCTGAGATTTCTTTTTTTTGTTTTGTCACACAAAATTGGTAATTTTCTCTCAACTCTGAATACAAACTTAGAAATATTAAGATTAAAGCAAGAAAGCAGAGTAATTGACAGACTTCAGACAAGTTGTAACATTCTGAGTGAAGAAATAACAAAAACAATTGAGACAGTTAAAAAACTGCCTGCTTTTAGAAAAACTCTTAAGGAGATAAATCTCAAGGAAATATTGATGAAAACAATTCCAAATTTTGAAACAAGGAAAAAAATTATATTAAGCCTTAAGGATTCTTTCATAAATGCAAACGAAGAAATAGTTGAAACAATTCTTTTTTTAATCATTGATAACGCCTTTAAATATTCAAAAAGTAAAATTCATATTAAGATTTTTAAAAAATGTCTTGCTTTAAGAAATGATTTCGCAGAACTCGGTAAAGGCTCGGGAGTGGGATTACAAATTGTAGATTATCTTGCAAAAAAATCTGGATATACTGTTAAATATCGGGCAAAAGGTGAACATTTCTTATTGATCTTGAAATTCTAAAATTATAAATTAATTTTTATGTTATAATTATACATGCCAGTGACAGAGATAGAAATTTATGAAGCTTTGAAAGAGAAAATTGGAGAGAGTTCTGCAAAAACCCTCCTTGAATTCATTGATTTAAGAGTAGAGAAAGAATTTGAAAGAAAAAAGGATATTCTTGCCACCAAGCAAGATATTGCTGAATTAAGAGCTGCAACGAAACAGGACATTGCTGAATTAAGGTCTGCAACTAAGCAGGATATAGAAGAATTGAAAACTGCAACGAAACAGGACATTGCTGAGTTAAGGTCTGCAACTAAGCAGGATATAGAAGAATTGAAAACTGCAACGAAACAGGACATTGCTGAGTTAAGGTCTGCTACAAAGCAAGATATTGCTGAATTAAGGTCTATAACCAAGCAAGATATTGCTGAATTAAGGTCTGCAACCAAGCAAGATAATGAAGAACTTAAAACTTCAACAAAACAGGAAATAGCAAGGCTTGAAGTTAAAATAGAGAGATTTAAATCAGAACTTGAATCAAAGATAGAGAAAACAAAAACAGAGCTTATTAAATGGATGTTCATTTTCTGGGCTGGTCAGATAGGAGTGCTTGTAGCAATTTTAGTCCTATTTTTCAAAACCATCAGATAATTTTAACCTTTAATTCCATATCTTCAAGTTCTTGGGTTACATCTACAATTTCAATTTTACCGCTGAGTTCAATAAGTTTTTTTATTTTCATTTGCCTTATGTATTCCTCAAGAACCTTTATCAGGGCTTTTGTTTTAGTCTTTTCCCCGCTAATTTTCATAACTTCATTAATAAGTTCATCAGGCAAATTTAATGTAGCACGCATAAAAGTCACCTCCTTTATATGCATTAATTATATGCTTTCAAAATATGCTATGTCAATTCTTTTTCAGCCAATCTTCAGCTTTAAGCCTAATTTCTCTCACACAACTTTCACGATTTTTAAGATTTTAGGTGGTATAATGTATTACATAAAGGAGGATGTGGGATGAAAAAGATCTTAATTTTAGTTGTCTTATTTTTAATACCTGCTGTAGCTTTCTGTGTTGATGAATTGTTTCTTACTGGAAGAGTCATCCATTATGAGCCAGACACTGGCAGAATAAAAATTGATGTTTTCAGCGGAAGTTGTAAGGGACAGAGGGAATTTTTAACTGAAAAAGGACTTCCAAAGGATTTACTCATCAATAAAGTTATTGATTTTAGAATTGATTCAGACCATTGTGATAAACATAAAACATACAGAATAAAAACTCCACTTTTAAAGTGAGTTTAATATGAAAAAGCTTTTTTTCTTTGTTTTTTTATTTCTTGTTTGTTTTCTGATCAAAGATAATCCTTCTGTAGAGTCAGTTGATATGGCAGATTACTGTTATGTTCCTCCTTCAATAGGTCAGATTGCTTCTCCGAATGTTTTGTTTGTAATTGATGTAAGTGGTTCAATGTCCTGGTGTGCCTATAATCCTGAAAGTGATAGAGAAGATTGCTGTACTTCAAGCACTGGCTGTGGATGGACATATAAAGGAACAGAGGAAGGTTATTTTGACCCTGATAAAGTTTATCAGTATAATTCTTCTAAAGGATACTGGGAAGAGACAACAGGAAGTTATACTACCTGCCCCAACAGGGCAGATAGTATAAGTACATCTAAAAAATATAAAGGTGCCTGCCTTAATTTTCTTTATATGAGAAGGGTTGATCTTGTTAGATGGGCAATAACAGGAGGGAAATTAAGTTCCTGTACTTCAAATGATCCTAAGAGATGTGATCCTGAGCTTTATGGACAGCCAGCTGCAAACTTAAGCTGTGACAGTTATGGATGTGTTCTTGAATCAGAATCAGGGCAAAAAGTAAGAGTTCCATGGGAAAGAATATATGACAGTTTGACTTTTCAGTTCAGAAATTTAACTTTACAGCCAAGACTGGGAGTAATGTTTTATAGTGGCACAGGAGTAAGAAGTAATAAGGTGCATGTTGGAGACTTCACTTCAAGTGCTGATTTTGATGGAGTTAATCCATATAAAAATTTAATTGCTGCAATAAACTATGAAGACCCATCAGGTGCTACACCTACTGCTCCAGCTCTGTGGGATGCATATAACTACTTTGCTCAGAATAGTCCTAAATATGGAGGTTTTACTCCTCAGCAGGGTTCTGGAGATCAATGGCGGAATCCAATGTATCAGTGCGTTGATGAAAATGGAAATGGTATCTGTCAGGGTAGTGAATTAAAGCTTGTTCCATGTGCAAAAAATTTTGTAATACTTCTTACTGATGGGCAGTGGAATTATGGTGGATATCCTGTCTCCAAGACTTGCAAGATTGACACAGGTTATGAATCTAATTCAGCTGATCCTGTTGTTCCTGCTTACTGGCTTCATAAAAGAGGATTTACTAACTCAAAAACAGGTATCTCTTCCTATGTTGAGGCAGTTTATGGAATAGGTCTCTGGCTTGGTGGCACAGGAGAAAAATCACTGAAACAAGTTGCAATGTACGGAGCCTTTGACAGAAGCAAGACCTGGCCTGATGGTCTAACAGGTTATCCAACAGCTACCTGCAGTTATGTTGATGATTGCTGTTCAGGAACAAACTGTGGAAAAGGTAGTTCCTGTGCATCTCTTCCAGCCTCCTCTTCTGACTGGGATAAAGATGGAGATGGGAAACCAGACACTTTTTATTCTGCTTCTGATGCTTCTGAAATAAAAGAAGCAGTAAAAACAGCTATATTTGACATCCTCCGCAGGGCTTCCTCAGGTTCTACTGTGGCAACACTTGCGTCAAGGACTGGAATATCAAGCCTTGTTATTCAGCCTTATTTTTATCCAAAGTATCAAAGGGAGGACGGAACAGAGCTTGGATGGATTGGTTTCCTGCGCAGTTTCTGGATTGATCTTAGCCAGAACCTTAGAGAAGATACTGTTGAAAAGTTTATATTAAATATTCTTAATACAATTGATAAAATTTTTCAGTTTGTCATTGTTGATGACCAGACCAAAACAGCAGTGCTGCAGGGTGGCACTGATACATGTCAGCTTGAGGAAGTGAAAGAAATATCAGAACTTAAAGCAGTTTTTGACAGTGGCTGCTGGCTTGCAAATATAACTGCAAATTCAAGAAATATAAAATACAATAAAAATGGGGTTTTAACTGATTTCACAACTTCTGAGGCAACTACTCTCTCTACAGTATGGCAGACAGTTGACTCAACAATTGATTCAACAAAGGCAGGCTGTATAATAAGGTATCTCAGGGGAGAGGATTTATCAAGTGATTCAACATGTAAAAACCTTGACTATGTTCAGAGACCAAGAGAGTTAAATATAAATTCTTTTTGCAGTATAAACCAGACAAAAACCTGGAAACTCGGGGATATCATACATTCAACGCCTTCTGTTGTTTCTGACCAGCCTGTAAATATTTATCATATAAAGTATTCTGACAGCACCTATGCTGATTTTATAAAAAGTAGCAGTTATAAAAATCGTCCTTCATTAACATTTGTTGGAGCAAATGATGGAATGTTACATGCCTTCAGGGTTGGAACAATTATAAATCAAGCAGACCCAGAGAAACCTTCAAAACTTCAGAATGCTCCAGATGATACAGGAACTGACAAAATTGGACAGGAAGAATGGGCATTCATACCAAAGAATGCAATTCCCTATTTAATATGGTATGGAAAATCTGATTACTGCCATGTTCCAACTGTTGATTACAGAACCATTGTTGTTGATGCAAAGGTAGATGGGACATGGAAAACACTTCTTGTTGGCTCAATGGGATTTGGTGGAAAAGCCCTTGGTTCATATTCCTCAAGTGTTTTTGTTCTTGATATAACAGACCCTTTAAATCCTTCTCTTTTATGGGAAAGAACACTTTCAGACCAGACCCTTACACTTTCTTTCCCTGCTGTAACAAAAATTGGAAGCAACTGGTATGTAGTGATAGGAAGCGGACCAAGCAGTCCTGATGGCACAAGTTTTGCTTCATCCACAAAAGTATATTTTTTAAATATCAAAGACGGAACCTCAGCAAAAGAAATCACAATTTCTCTGGAAAGTAATGTTTATACAGCAGTTGGAGATATAATGCCTGTTGATGTTGACTTTGACTACTCTGACGATGCGATTTATTTTGGATTGTATGGAAGCAAAAGTGGAAAAACATGGGGTATGTTTTACAGAATAATTTTAAAAAACGGGCTTGCATCTGCCAGTGCTTCAAAGGCGATTGATCTTGAAACATTTAAAACATCAACATACAATGAAGCTCCACCTGTTTTTGCGGCTCCTACATTTACGAAGGATGAAACTGACAATTTCTGGGTTTTCTTTGGAACAGGAAAATACCTTGCGCAGGCAGACAAAACCATTTCTTATAAAAATTATCTTATAGGATTTAAAGACCCCTGCTGGAATGGTTCATGTTCAAATACTTATTCAAAAGGAAACCTCACAGATACAACTACAACAACTGTTCAGGCAACAGTTTCAGAAATTAAAAAATTATGTTCCTGTTCAGGAAGTTCATGCGGGCTTGCAGATGTTGTTTATGATACAACTCCTGTAACTTCAATTCAGGAGGTAACCAGAGGATGGTATTATGAGCTTACTGGAGAAGCAATCATAAGTCAGCCTGCTGTTTATGGTGGAATTGTTGATGCTTTAAGTTTTGTTCCTCCAGCAGATATATGTGCTTATGAAGGAAGTTCAAATTTGCTGGCTTTATATTATAAATCAGGTACTGCCTATCCAAGACCTGCTGTTCTTTCAAGCCTCGCAACAAGTGGAACTCAGGGGACTATAACTGTTTATTCAAAGATTTCTCTTGGAAGAGGTGTTCCTCCTTTTGGAAATCCATTTCAGATTACTCAAGGAATAACTTCAAGAGAATATACAAAGTTTATACAGGTATCAGCTGGTATAGTGCTTAGAGTCCAGCAGCAGGTAGCTTCAGGATATGAAAGCAGGTTTATTTCATGGATAGAAAAATAGCAGGATTCAGCATACTGGAGCTTTTGATTATAATAGCAATTCTGTCAATTCTAATGTATGTTGGTTATTCCCAGTACATAAAATATAAAGCAGATAGAGAACTAATGAGACAGGTAAACATGCTCGCTGATGAAATAAGCTGGATAAAATCTCAGGCTGTGGCTAAGGAACCATATGGAATAGTGATTAATATTGATAGTTACACTATATTCAAAGATTCAGACGGAAACTGCAACTTTTCCACTACCGAGACCATAAGGTCTCAGGATTTTATCTCTAAAATAACAGCTACTGCTTCTCAAACGCTGGTTTTTGACAGAAAGGGATATCCAAGAAGTACTACCTGTGCACTGGGAACAAGTAGTATTACTTTAAAAAACATTAACAATAATCAGAAAATAATAGAAATAAGCAAATATGGAAGAACACAAATTAAATAATAAAGGTTTTACACTTATTGAGCTTCTGATTGCAATGATCATTGTGCTTATTGTTATGCTCGGTCTTTTAAAGGGTATCCTTGAGTATAATAAATTCTCCATTAGAGCAAAAATAAAAGACAGAGCAACTGAAATTGCAAGACAGTTTTCTTCTTACATTGAAAGCCTTCCCTATGTAGAGGATGGAAGTGGGGTTCAATCAATACTTTATGCAAATAATTCTTCCTGGAATAATGTTATATGTAGTGCTACATCATGCAGTTTTTTTGAAACAGAGACAGATTTTTACAGCATTGGCTCACCAACACTTTCAAATCCAATTGGTGGACTTTCTTCTAATTTCAGGCTTTATCCATCAGAAAATACAGATAATGCAACATGTAGCTGTCGTGGTAGCAACTGTCCAGCAACACTTCCAGTATGCACTTATCAGGGATTTTCAGGCAGAAGAATTTATTCAGCAGTTAATGTTGCAAAAATTGTTGATGATTATGGAAGGGAAACAGGCAAGGCAGTATCAGTAATGATATGGTATTTTGAGCCTTTTACAAATGACTTAAAACAGATGACAACATTGGTAATTAAGGAAAAGAAATGAAAAAGGGTTATTCAATTGTTGAAATCCTGATTGTAATTGCTATAATGGCAATCTTAGCAGGTGGAATACTGAGTGCCTATCGGTTTATTGCTAAAGAAAATGTGCAGAGACATTTAGTTGCAAAGCAGGAGTCTGACGTCAGTGTGCTTATAAATCAACTTTTAAAAGATATTGAATCAGCAGGATTTGGGATTGATGTTGACACACTTACTGATTATACAACTTTAACTGCAGGGACATTGCAGTTTCCTTCCTTAGCTTCAAGAGAGGAAAAATGGTCAGGATGCTGGGCAGTTTTAAACAATGATAGTTTAACAATAAAAAGTAAAAATTTTATGGGACAGGATTGTGAGTTTCCATCTGGATGGTATATTGTTCTTGATTCTTTAAGTAAAAAAAATTTATGTCCTGCAACTCTTGATTATTTATGTAATGATTTAACTGGTATGAGTGGACTTGTTTTTTACGCTACAACGGAAGATGATTATAAATATCCTCAATCTTTTATGGTTAAGTATAACCTTTCATCTACAAATTTACCAAAAGAATGTGCTCAGGGAACATATAATGTTGTTAAAACACTTGGAACTTCAGGGTATTCTGGCTATCAGGCAAATCAACCAATTATTTCCTGCGTTTTCCCAGATGGTTTTAAAGTCAGAGCAGGTATACAGAGCGGTAGCACAATTAATTATCAGGATACTGTTTCTTCTTCAGATATTCAGAATGGGAATCTTAAACTTTTCCGTATCTGTCTGATTATGCAAATTGGAGCAAGACAGGATACCCCTTCAACCCAGCCACAGTGGAGCGCAGACTGTGGAGGAGGTCCTACAATAGACAGCACATGGTGGAATAATACAGGGAGGTGGTATAGATGGAAAGTAATAGAGCAGGATATTGCATTAAGAAATTATCAATAAACAATAAAGGCATTTCTCTTTTTTCTGCAATAGTAATTGCTCTTTTTGCATTGTTAGCACTTGCAGGACTTTATTTTGCCCTTACAAAACTTTTTGGCACTGCACAGACAATAAAAACATACGCCTCGGTTAGGGATGCAGCAGCTGGAGGAGTTCATCATGCTGTAATAATGATTCAATCTGGTTCATTTAATGAATACAATATCGGAGAATGCACATCAAGCCCGATTGAAGTAAAATTCAAAATTTATGGTGAAACCGGAGAGTTCAACAATAAAATAACTGTTTGTCTTTCTGCATTTAAAACTCCTCCTGGTTATGAGGTGACAGGGGTTGCTTACTCAAGGCTACCAGCAGGATATAAAGGTTTTGTTTACACAATAATCTCTGAAGCAGAAGGTCCTCAGGAAACTCGCTCCCGTATAGAAGCTGTTTATGCAAGGTAGTTTTTGATTTTTAAGAAAAGGGTGTAAACAACGAAAAAAAACAGATTCAACAGAAAAATGTATTTAAAATATTCATAAATGGAATTGAAAGAGATACAAAAAAATCCTGTGTAATAAAAAATTAGATGCAGATAAATTAAATAAATGCCCTTTTCTGTAGCTGTTGCAATACTTATAAAAACAATACTTAAAAGTAAGGGCAGAATTGCCAAAAAATAAGAAGGTAAATACAACAAAGCTGGTTCGAATTTTCTTCCAAAAAGCATCAAAAAAATCGGCTTGCCAGCTATAAAGAATACAATCTGAGCAAATATTTCACTCAATATAACAATACCAAACATTTGAAATATGAATCTTCTAAGTGCCGAAGAATTTTTTGTTTCAACAAACTTAGGGAAATAAACACCAAGAATTGTTATAGTAAACCAGACAAGAACTTTACCAACTATTGAAACAGATGCTAAAAGTCCTGCTAAGTATTCATCAAATATTCTTCTAATAAAAAAAACATCTGCATAAATAAAAAAACCTGATGGAGAAACATAGAGTGTTATTTTAAAAATCTTTTTAATACTTAATTTCGCAGTTTTACCCAAAAGTTCGCCATTTATCAATAGAAGTAAAAATAATACTATAAAAATTCCAATTGCAGAGGCAGAAAGAACTCCGCCTATTTTTAAACCTGCATATAATGCTACTAATGCTACAATAAATCTTAAGGTAAGCTCCAATGCAAATGAAAAAGCAAATAGAGGGAACTTACCAGTTGATTGTAAAAAACTTCTCTCAACTGCAAGCATAAACATTCCGAGCCATGCAAAAGCTATTATAAAAAAGTAATAATTTTGTGTAACATGTAAAAAATTTTTCAAGTAATGTGACAGAGCAAAAGCACAAACTGCGAAAAATAATCCTGCTATCAGGCTCAAAAATCTTAAAGATCTTAAAAATTCATATTTTTTATTAAAGTTTTCAATAATAGTTTTAATACTAACTGTACCTAACAGACCTGTGATATTTCCCACTGTTAACATAAATGAATACAAAACCATAAACTCTCCATAACCAACAGGACCCAAACTCCGACTAACAACAGAGTGAAAAACATAGCCAAGAATATTCACATAAACAAAGGCAAGTGTTACTGAAGAGATATCTTTAAACATTAGAATAAATCCATAATTTCATTTATGTAATTTTCATATTCCTCTGCGATTCTGTCCCATGTAAATTGTTTTGCATACTGTCTTCCTTTTTCACCCATCTGTAAAATCAGTTTTTCATTGTCATATAAATATTCAATTGCTTTTTTTAAAGAATTGGCATCACCACTTTTAAAGCTTATTCCAAAACTATTCTCTGTAACATATTTTAGTTCAGGTATATCACTTACTATAATGGGTTTACCCATTGCAGCAGCCTCCAAAGCAACAATCCCCTGTCCTTCAAAACGAGATGGCATAATAAGAAATTGGGAATTGGCAATAAAAGATATTTTATCATTTTCTGTAAGGAAACCTGAGTAAGAAACTCTATCAGAAAGATTGAATTTTGCAATTAAATGAAGGAGTTTTTTAACATCCTTCCCTTTACCTGCAAGCTTAAGCTGAATATTGAGCTTTTTAAATGCTTCTAAAAGCAAATCCAATCCTTTGTTATAAATATCAATTCTTCCAATAAAGCCAATATATTTACCGATTTGAGTTTCTTTAAACAACAGATGCTCTGAGATTCCATTGGGAATTACTTTTGCTTTTAGCTTAAATTTATCCCTTGTTTTTTCACTAACAGCGATAACATGAGAATAGATTTTGGGATAAAATTTTTCAATTAAATAAAAGGGCAAACCAGCCAGAAAATATTTTTTAAGAATATTAAAACCTTCTTTATGATGAAGCTGTAAGATAGCCCTTTTATGAAAGAATTTCGCAAACAAAGGGTTCCACGGAGCAAAGTCTTCTATGATTATATCAAAATTTTTAGCATGATTTTTTAAAAATTTAATTGCATTTAAAGTATAAGAGAAAACACTGATTACATAACTTTTTCTACTACCAAGAAATTTAAATTTTATATTATTTTCTTCATAATCCTTTGCACCCGGATAATTTCCTGAAATTACTGTAATATCGTAGCCTTTCAGGGCAAGTCTTTTATAAATTTCATAAACTCTAATAGCACCTCCTCCACCAACCCAGGGATTGTTAATATGGTCATAAATTAGATGAAGAATTTTCATTTTTTATTTTTTTATACTTTCTATAATTAAAATAAAGCAATTTCAGTAAAAATTTAGGCACAAATAAAATCAAAATTGATTTTAACCAAAAATGTGGATTTTTCCAATAATACTTAATGCATAGCTTGAACACTCTAAAAGTTTCACCAGAAAGAGAAGGGTTTAATTTACTTAACAATAGGGGGTAACATCCCAAATTAAGAACCAATTTTTTTGTAATAATTTTATATTCCCTTGACTTGCTTTTAAAAATATGCTTAATAAATGAAAAAAAAGCATCATTATCCGTTTGAACTCTAAATAAAATTCCTTTTGTTTCAATTCCTTCATCATGCATTCTACATATAACATATGTTTTATTAATATATCTCAATATAGCACCTTTTTTTAAAATTGATAACATAAAAAACAGGTGTATATATTCAGTTCCATAAAAATTCTCATAATTTTTAACTGAATTCCAAACTTCTTTTTTTACAATAATACTACTTATATATGTGAAAAAACCCATCATATTATCTACTGATTTGAGGTAATATGTTAACTCCTTTTTATTTTTAGTATCAAAAGTAAAACTTCGTTTAATTTTAACAGGACTGCTATAACCAATGACTTTTGTCATATTTTGATTCATATCTACACGATTAAATGTTATAACATCATAATTATTTTTTTTAAGTTCTATTATAATTTCTGATAAACTTTTTTTATTTAATAAATCATCACTACCCATTAACCAACAATAATATCCTTTTGCAAGTTCAACAACTTTAACTAAATTTCTATCATATCCCATATTTTTATCCCAACAGAAGTAAGTCAAATTTTTAATTTTATCTCTGAAGTTAAACACAATCTGTTCGGTACCATCATTTGATGCATTATCACTTATAACAACTTCTACATCATTTTCTATTTGACTATTCAGTTGTTCTGTTATACTTTCGAGTAAATTTTTAATAAAATGTGCTCTTTGAAAAGTTGGTATACAAATTGACAATATAATATTAGACATAATATCCTTTTTTGTAAGCCCTTTTAGCTATCTCTATCTAAAAAGCATACCCATTTGGCTTTATTTTGTCAAATTCCTAATAAGCTCATTCAAAAGCCTATCAGCCTAATTAAAAACTCATGAGCCTTGTTTAGAGTCTGAAAAGGCAGTTTTCAATTCTTCGGTAACTTTTAATAATGAGTCTTTTTCATACTTAAACATATTAAATTATATCACCTCTTTATTTTCCAAATCTCAATCTCCAGACCATTATTGCTGCTTCGCGAATGATTTTTTTACTCATCTTTGATGAGCCACTGTTTCGCTCATAAAAAATTATCGGAATTTCAGCAATTTTAAATCCCTTTTTATATGCTCTGTAAGCCATCTCTATCTGGAAGGCATATCCATTTGACTTTATAATGTCAAGATCAATATTTTCAAGGACTTTTCTATTGTAGCAACGGTATCCACTTGTTATGTCAGTTAGAAAGTTCAGTCCAAGTATAGTTATAGCATACTTATTTGCAAACTTTGAAAGAAGTAGTCTTCTAAAATCCCATCCAACAACACTTATTTTTCCATTAATATACCTTGAGCCAATTATAACATCGTAACCTTCTTCACATTTTTTTATAAATCTTGAAATATCACCGGGATCATGAGATAAATCTGCATCCATTTCAAATATGTATTGATAATCCCGCTGCAGTGCCCATTTAAAACCTGCAATATATGCTGTTCCAAGTCCTAATTTTGCAGGTCTTTGAATTAGATTTATTCTATTTGATCTGGGTATCCATCCTTTTATTTTTTCAGCTGTTCCATCCTCTGAAGCATCTTCTACAAAAAGTATTTCAACATCTTGTTCAATCAGCCTCGGAATAAGTTTATCAATATTTTCAGCTTCATTGTATACGGGTAGAATAACAAGAGTTTTCATCTGTAAATTATATCATAATCTGAATTAATGCCTCTTTAACCATTGAAACATCAATTTCTTTAAGACATTTAAAATCCAAGCTGGCTCTACACTTAAGTGGCTCTGGCGAGTAATAAAAACATGGGGAACACGGCATGTCTGCCTTAACTATCCTGTGTTTCACTTCCCATGGACGAACCCAAACAGGATTTGTAGGACCAAAAATAGCAACTACAGGTGTACCCACAGCTGCTGAAATATGCATTAGACCTGAATCATTTGATATAAAAACATTCATCTGCTTTATTAATGTTGCCACTTTTCTTATTGGTTCATTCTCAATAAGAATCACATTTTTATGCTTTGCATTATTTAAAATAAAATAATTTTCATCTTTTTCTTCCTCTGTACCGAAAAGAAAAAAATCAAAATCTGGAAAACTGTCAATCAACTCTAAAAATTTCTCCCTTGCCCATCTTTTTTTTTCATGTTTTTTAAAACTACTTGTTCCTGTATGAATTCCTACTTTTATATCTTTTTCAGACAATGATTTTACTAATTTTTCTCCCTGCTCAATTTCTTCTTCTTTAAGATAAATTTTCATCTTTCCTAACTCTGTAACCTTTATTCCAATAAGCTCAAGAAGTTTAAGATTCTCCTCAACATTGTGAAGATCCCGGTCTTCTTTTAAAGTTTTATTTTTGAGAAAATTAAGCTCCACAAGGTCTCTTTTAAAATATCTATGTCCTAATCTTATTTTTGCTCCTGTAAGAAAGCTTAATATGTTATATTGTCGTCTGTTTGAAGGATAAAAGTTAATGGAACAATCAAATTTTTCAAGAGAAAAAATAAATTTCAATGAGTTCAAAACTCCTTTTTCTAAGAAAGGGAAATAAATAATTTCATCGATGAAGGGATTGTTTTTTAAAACTTCGTAAGTAGATTTAAACATACAAAGGTTTACAATCCTGCAATCAATTGATTTTTTAAGAACCTCGATTGCAGGAGTTGTCATCAATGTATCACCTATTCCGTAAAGGGGTAAAATCAAAAATTTTTTTAAATTTTTCATATTACTTTCTGTATTTACGCCAGATAAAGACTTAAAACCCAGAGAACAAAAAATATAATAAAGGTTATAAAACCAATTAACAAATATCTTTTATTTAATAGTCTCCCCAATCCTTTAAATATAATCAAAAAAACTGAGCCGATCCATCCAAGAAGGGAAAATACTGAAATTATACTCCACATTACAGAAGGTGAGGCATCATACCTTAAAATTTTAATATGATAATTATAAAGACTTTGATAGTCTTTTTCTGAAAAATTGTTATACTTCCATTGAATCATCTGCTTTGATTTAAGTTCTGCAATTAACGGTTCAAGTTTTTCAATCTCTTCTTTGTAAGGTTGATAAAAACTTTTTATCTGGTAAAGGTCACTTCTTAAGGTTTCATAACAATAAAGTTTCTGCTCTGTATCTTCAAGGCTTTTACATTTGCCAAGAATTCCTTTTATAGCTCCTTTATTGTAAGGACTGAAAGGAATATAGGAAAGAATAACCCTTTCATAATATCTGATTGCCTTAATAGGGTTGTTAGTGTTTTTGGCTTCAGAAATAAAATTTTTTTGATTAATAAAAAGCTTTAGACAAAATAATAAAGTTATTACCAAAATTGCTATCAAAAAAAATAAACTAATTTTTTTCATTTATCCCTTTAAATAAAACTTATCCATTTTGTTGTATTTTTTTATAGCATTATAAATGTTTAGATATTTTTCATTTTCTTCACTCACTTTAACTTTCATTTTAAATGGTGCTGTGAAATCTCCATAACTTATTTCGTGATCAAATGCTATTTCTTTACCGGCTGATGTTTCATATGTTTTTGCCATGTTTATATATCCTATTACAGAAAAATTACAAAGTTGAAGGGTAAAGACATCATCTGTTCCGTGACTGAGACAGTCTTCATAATTAAGTAAAGGTTTAATTTTTTTCATTCTTTCTTTCATAAATTCCTCAAAATCTCTTTTTTCAAAGGCTTTCCCGACATAAATGAAGCTATAAAAATAGGGATAGCTGTCAACAACACTGTAAAGTGGATGTTTTTCTGATAAAGCAAGAATTGAATAAAACCTTTTTTTTCTGGTTAAATCAATTAAATCACCATAGAAAAACTCCGGGAAAAGCCCTCTATAAAGCCTATAAGGTTTACACCCCTGAAGTGCCCATGTCATTGTTTTGTAATCATCAAGAACTATATGACATATATCTTCCCTGTATCTTCCAACAAGCTTTAAATACCATCCCTGAAAAGCGTGATTATCACCAAAGGTCATATAAATTGATGAGGCGGGCAGAGATGAAAAAATCTCCTTTGTATGTGAATAGGGAACATAATTTTTCCCTTGATACTGGTCAGTAAGTCTATCAAAAATCATCAATAAAGGGAAAAATATGAGTATAATGGGAACAGTTTTTTTAAGGAAATAAAAATTGAATTTTTCAAAAATATTATAAATCAAATATATACCCAGGCTCAGGACAAAACAATAAATGACAAAAGAAGGTATAAAATATTGATGCCCTATAATATAAAGGTCATGAATGTCAGGATTTTTTAATGAAAATGTTAGCTTGGCAAGAAAAATTGAATAGATAAAAAAAGATATTAAAACAAATATCAGAAGCCTTTTTGATTTTTTAAAGAGCCATACAATACCAAGAATAAAAAAAGGAATAGAAAATAAAGTAAAGTTTTTTTCTATAAGATAAAGATAGTTTTTAAAAGCATAGAAATATCCATAAAAATTAGTAAAACCTGAGGTTGTTGCATCAACTGAAGAGGCTGTTCCATAGTTTTTTCTTAAAAAAACTATCAGGAAGGAATTCCAGTCTGTAACAGATAGCATATTGAAAAGATTTTCTTTAATACCTCTGATATAAAGATAAAGATTTACTGAAAAACCTGAAACAAAAAATACAAAACTCAAAGGTAAATTTTTAAAAAATTCTTTGTAATAAAAAAGGCTCACGATAAAAAGAGGAACAATCATCATAAATCCTGTATGATGAGATGAAAGCGTAAGTCCCAGAATAAATGATGCAAGAAATTGAATTCTTCGGTCATATCCTTTTAAAACTATAATTATTCCACAAAAAAGTAAAAGAATAACAAAAAAGGAATTTAATGTATAAAATTTTGCAACAATGCTCTGTCCAAAAAATGAATAAGAAAATGCGAGGACAAAAATAGAAGTAATCGCAGCAAAGTATCCCTCATAGCTTTTCTCTGAAAGTTTAAAAACCATAAAATATAAAATAAAAAGTGTAATTATTGAGAAAACAACTGAAATTAACTCAACTCTAACACCAACATTTCCAACGGGTAAAAAACTAAAGAGTTTACCAAGCTGAACATAAAGTGGATAACCTGATGGATGAGGAGTGCCAAGAGCATAAGAGACAGTTATAAGTTCTCCTCCATCTCCTGTTGAAAGTACAGGGGGAAGGGAAAAAATATAAACAGATGCAATTAAAAAAAGAACTCCACCGAGGAGGAAATTTTTAAAATTCATTTATGACTTTATAAATATTATCAAAAATTAAAAGGCAGGCAATAAGCCTGCCCTTTAGCTAATTATTTAACCTCGCATTTAAATCCACCAACCTGAACCGAGCAGTATGCTTTATAAGCATCAACTCCAACTAATGAACCTGTTACAGCACCTGATGTAATTGAGCCCGTAGAGTCACATGAAATGGCATCATTACCACTTAACTGAACACTTCCACCAGGCGTTACAACTATCATGCCAGCTGCTGAGCAGTTCTTTAAACTTGCAACAGGAATTGTATAACCACTTCCTGTTGTATCTGGATTTTCAACGCAGTAAGCACTGGCATCCATCATACATGCTCTTGCCATTGGTTCTGCATAAGAGCTTACTTTTGCTTTCTGCTGATACTTCATGTACTGCGGGATTGCAATAGAGGCAAGAATTGCGATAATTGCAATAACAATCAGAAGCTCAATAAGTGTAAAACCTTTCTGGTCTCTTAGAAATAACCTTCTCATAACCAACCTCCTTTTTTAATTATTGCTTGTAAGACAAGCTTGTTTTTATAAAGTATAGCAAACTTTGAAAATTTTATCACCCCCTCCCTTTAAATTATTCATAGGTTAGAATCCTTGGAGTTATAAAAATCATCACCTCATATAGGGTTTCATCCCTACCACGACTCTTAAATAACTCACCAAGCAGAGGAACATCTCCAAGCCCTGGAACTTTTGATTCTGTTACACTGTCTGTCTTTTTATATATTCCACCAATAACAAGAGTTTCACCATCTTTCAGAGAAACTTTTGTATTTCCTTCTATTTTTAATGTTCTGGGAGCATAAACTCCACCAATGTTTACAAATTCAACAAGATCTTCTTTTACAACATTCAAATCAAGAAGCATTGATTTATCATCAATAAGATGCGGAGTTGCCTCAACTGTTATTGCCACATCTTTAAACTTTGTTGATACCTGACCACTCTGAACATCCTTTTCACCATATGGAATGCTTGCTCCCTGAATTATCTTTGCCTTCTGATTGTCAAGGGTTATAACCTTTGGATTTGATATAACTTTGCCCTTGCCTGATTGCTGAAGTGCTGAAATTCTTAAATCAAGAGCAAATGTTTGAGTTGGATTAAGATATCCAACTGTAAATGCAGTTGTGGGTGCTGTAATTGTTCCTGTTGATGCAGGCAGGTTAACTGCCAGCTCAGCAGTTCCTCCTGGAACACTGCTTGCGGAGCCTCCAGCTGCTGCTCCTACAGAGCCTACTATTGTTGTTCTGGTATCAGGAGGTTGCCACTTAATACCCCATTCAAATCCAAGAGCCTTTGAAAAACTGCTTGATATCTCAACAATCCTTGCTTCAAGAAGTATCTGCCTTGTGGGCTTATCAAGTTCTGCTACAAGAGATGCAACCTGCTGTAAAACAGATGGAATATCCTTAACAATAATAGTTCTTGTTCTTTCATCTGTTGATATGTTCCCCTTTGGTGAAAGTATTTTGGATGTCTCTATAGTGCTTTTTACTTTATCAACAGAAGCATACTTCAAAACAAATATACGAATCTGCTCTTCCTCTACCTTTTTAAATAAATCCTTTGTCTCAGCCTCCAGTTTTTTCTCCTCCTGAAAAACTTTAACCGGAGCAATTCTTATTATGTTACCTTCAAAGAGTTTTTCAAGCATGAATGTTTTACATATCACATCAAGTGCCTGTAACCATGGAACATTTATAAGTTTTAAAGTGATCTTACCCTTTACATCAGGATGAATGATTATATTAAAACCACTGATGTCTCCAATGAGTCTGAAAACTCCAACAATATCCGCATCCTGTAAATCAAGAGAAATTGTTTTTTCTTCAGAAACAATCTTCCGTGCAGGAGGTTCTGACACAGGTTGTTCCATGCTAACTTTTTGTTCTTTAAACTTTTTAATATCAAGAATTACCTCATCTCCAAGATAAAGAGACTGTACTGTAAAATCTTTTCCAAAAAAGAAACTGAGGGTAAGTTCATCACCTTCTCTTTTTACAGAAAGTGGTATATTTTCCGATGGTTCAGTATCAAGTTTTACTCCATGAAAACTTACATTTATATACCCATCAACCTTTTTTACATAAGGTTCTGGAAGCTCACCGTCTCCCTGAATTGATATCTCAAAACCTTCTCCTGTTTCATTCATTGTTAAATCAATAATTTTGCTTGCTACGGTCTTCTCAGTTTCAGTTTGAGAAATAATCAGAACACTGTCCTCCATCTTAACTTCATATTTAAAAGGCTCTGCAAGGAGAATCTCAATCTGGGTATTACTGCCAACAACCTGAGCAGAAATTTCACTTATCAGACCTTCATGAAAAAACATCTTTCTTTCTAAAGTTCCGGGCTCTGTATTTACAAATTCAATTCTTATTTTAAATGGATCATCCTGAGAGATAATTTTATATTCTGTCTTTTCTGTAAGCTGAATTTTTAATGTGTCTGCCTCATAAATTACATCTTTAATCTGCCCCGCAAATAAATAAGAGGTGAATAAAAATACAAAAATTAAAGAAATAAAAAATTTTTTTATCATCCCCCCTCCTCTGCCCTGAGCTTCATATACTTGGTTTTTTTATTGTTTTCTTTAACCTCCACAGTATCTTTCAGTATCTTCGTAATTCTGCCTCCAGTAAATCCTATTCTATCATTTTCTCTTACAATATAAAATCTTCCATCAGGTGCTTGAATAAGTGCCATACCACCCTTCTTATCCCATGCAACTCCTGTAAGTTTTAGCTCTTCTATGTCATAGCTTTCAAGAGGTGAAACGCCCTTTCTTCGTTCCTCTCTTTTCACAATTAAAGACGCAAATGGATCCCTTAATTGCTGAGCGTCATAGGAGTACACAGGAAAAGATTCAGATGATAATTCAACTCTTTCAAGTTTTTTACTCGGTGTATTTAGTATTACCCTCTCTGTTTTTTGTGGTTCTTTATAGAAAAAAAGAGCACCTGCGATAACAAAAATCGCTATAGCTATCCCGATAATTAAATTTCTTCTGTTTTTAATCATTTTTTCACTTTCTTCTTTTCTTCTTCAGGTATTAAAGAATATGTTACAGCCACAATGTTTGCATTAAGCATAGTAGGGTCTTTATCACCTCGCTTGAGTTCCATTTTTTTAATATTTAAAATTCTCTCTATTTTAGTAATATCGGCAAAAAATGTTCCAAATGTATGATACTTTCCGAGCATTCCAACTTCTACTGGAATTTCATATATTTCATTAGAACTGTGTATTTTTTTATCCTTGGGTTTCCATGAAGTCACAATCAGTCCTTTCTGAAGTCCCATCTCAGATAATTTTTTAAGCACATCAGAAACTTCTGTCTCTTTTGGAAGAAGAGTTTTTAAAAACTCTATCTTTTTCTGTAGTTCCACATTTAAAATTTTTAACTCCTCATATTTGTTAACAATCATATTTGCCCTCTGTATTTCTTCATTTAAACTTTTTCTTTCTGCCTTCAGTTTATTTATGGTTTCAATGCTTTGCAAGAGATAAACTGAAATAAAAATAGCAATTAATAATAAAGAAGGCAGAGTCATTAAAAGAATCTTATTTCTTTTTGAAAGACTTTCCCAGTCCATTTTTTACACTCTTAACTTGAATTTTATAATGAATTTGTAAACACTCTGCTTTTCATACTCACTGTGAAGAGACTCTACAAGGTGAACATCCTGCAGTTGCTCTGCTGATTTAAGATTCTCCACGAAAGCCACAACATTCAAGTTAGAAAATCCGAAACCTTCAACTGTTATGGAATCATCATAACTGAGGCCGGTAAGCCATACTCCCTCAGGTAATTTTTTAGCTACAATGCTCAGTATATTCACAGGGGCGGATTGCATTCTCTTCAGGTTCTCTATTAATTTTGTTTTCATCTCCATATCTTTATTCATAGCCTCAAATTTTTTAACCTCTGCAATCTTTTTCTGAAGCCCTTCAATTGTTTTTTTCTGTGTCTCTATTTCTTTCTGTAAATCAGATTTTGTAATCTCGCAGTAAGCAAAAACTAATATAAGAAAAACAACTGTTATTCCCGCAGGAATTATAAGTTTCCTTAAAACCTCTCCTGAAACCCTATCTTCCAGTCTTTTACCAGCTTTTTTTATTTCTCTCTTAGGGATTAAATTGATCTTTATCATTTTATCTTCTCCGTTCCCCTTAATGATAATCCAGTAGATATAGAAGCAATATTGGTGTATTTCTGCATTTTTGAAGAGATTTTTTTATTAATTTTGATTTTTTTAAATGGATTAAATTGCAGGATCTCCTGTTCCAGTCTTTCTTCAATTGATGAAATAAAAGAAGAAAAAGTCACAGGAAATCCTGTAACATATATCCTTCTTACTCCTTCATATTCCATGAAAGTTTTAAAATACTCAATCTGTCTGTATATTTCAGTAGAAACCTCATCTGCAAGGTTTCTGATTTCTTCTTCTGTGGCTTCATTTATATTGATATTAAAATTATTAGTACTGTCTCTGATATAAAGAGGTCTATCTTTTTTTGCAATCGCAAAATTAATAACATTCTGTCCAATGTTTACCACCGCAACTGTTGATGCCTCATTATAATTAAGCTCATATATATTATAAAGAGCAACTGCTCCTATATCTGCAATTACTGGATTTATTCCTGCTTTTTCAAAGGCATTTATATATTCATCAACAATCTGTCTGTTAGCAACTGCAATAAGTAGTTCTGTAGAGCCTTTTTCTTTGGATTGCTCAAGAATGTGAAAATCATAGTATACTTCTTTCACACTAAATGGAATATATTTATCAAGCTCCATAGGAAGATTTAAAACTATCTCATCTTTGCTAATGAAAGGAAGACTCAATATTCTTACAGCTGTATATGTGGGACCAGAGATTGCAAAAGCTGCCTTTGGATTTTTTATATTAAATTTGGAAGGTATCTTCTTAAAAATTTGGGCAAGTGCATCGCTATCAGCAACACCATCTGAACTAACAATTCCTTCTGGTAAATCAAAAATCTCCCATTCTATGAGTTCATATTTCTTTCTTACTGCTGCAATCTTAACAGAGGATGGTTCTATTTCTATTCCGAGAATCATTTTTTATGTTTTGTATCAAAAAAATAATTTTTTGTCAATACCTTATTTAGAGCCTGCTTCATAACTTCAATGGGTGCCTGCCTGCCTGTCCAGATTTCAAAAGCAAATACAGCCTGCCAAACAAGCATTCCAGAGCCCCCTGTAACTTTACAACCAATTTTTTCAGCTTCTTTCATTAAAGGAGTTTCTGGATAAACAATATCACAGTAAATATGCTCAGGTTTTAATAACTGAGGGCTGAGAGGCATTGGGTCATCTTTTTTCAATCCAAGAGATGTTGCATTTACCACAATTTGCATTATTTCTATAACAGATTCATCAATTTTATCAACAACTTCTATAAAACCAAACTGTCTGAATTTTTCCATTATTTTCTGAGCCCTGTCTCTGGTTCTGTTGAAAATATAAACCCTGCCACCTTCTTTCAGAATACCATAAACAACAGCCCTTGCAGCTCCACCTGCTCCTAAAACTATAACATTTCTGCCATTAAGTAAAATTCCCTCTTCTTTCAATGAAAGAACAAAACCATATGTATCAGTATTAAATCCCTTAAGGTATCCCTCACTATTTAAAACTGTATTTACAGCCTCTATATGACAGGCTTCTTCTGATAATTCATCCAAAAGTGGAATAATTGCCTCTTTATGTGGAATTGTGATATTTACTCCTTTTATGTTCAGTGCCCTCAAAGCCTCAGCAGCCTCTTTAAGTTTTTCCTTTTTAACATGAAATGGAACATAGCAGTAATCAAGACCAAGATATTTAAAAGCTTCATTATGAATTACAGGAGATAATGAATGCTCTACAGGATCTCCAAATATGCCTGTTATTTTTGTTTTACCTGTAATCATTTTTTATTTTAACTTAAAATAAAGCTTCTTGCTAAATTTGATCTCTATATGTGATAAAATAAAAAATGTCATACATAGCAGTTATAGGTGCGGGAAGCTGGGGAACAACTCTTGCAAGCCTTCTTTCAAAAAAAGGATTTGATGTAATAATATGGGCAAGGGAAAAACAAATAGCGGATTCAATAAATTTAAGAAAAGAAAATTCGGTTTATTTACCAAACATTAATCTACCTGAAATGCTTTCTGCAACTACAGATATAGTTGAAGCAGTTAAAAAGGCAAGATTTATCATAAATGCTGTTCCAACCCAGTATATAAGAACAGTCTTTACCCAGCTGAGAAACTCTCTCAATGATGAAAATGTAGTTGTAAGTGCATCAAAGGGCATAGAGAAAGGAAGTTTTAAAACTCCTTCAATGATTCTTTCCGAAATCCTTAATAAAGAAATTTATGTTCTCTCTGGACCGACTTTTGCAATAGAAGTTGCTCAGGAAAAACCTACAGCAGTAACTATTTCAGGTGCAGAGAAAAAACAAAGAATTCTTTTACAGGAAATTTTTAGCACACCCTATTTTCGTGTTTATGAGCATGATGATCCATTGGGCGCTGAAATCGGTGGAGCAATAAAAAATGTTATTGCGATTGCTGCTGGAATATGTGATGCTCTTGAGTTCGGCAATAATGCAAGGGCTGCTCTTATCACGAGAGGACTTCATGAAATCATGAGACTTGGAAAAAAAATGGGAGCTAAAGAGATAACATTTTCAGGGTTAAGCGGAATTGGTGACCTTTTTCTTACATGTACTTCCAGGCTTTCAAGAAACTATACTGTGGGATACAGACTTGGTAAGGGTGAGTCATTTGAAGAAATTTCAAGGAGCATGCTATCAGTTGCAGAAGGAATTGAAACAAGTCTTTCTGCTTATGAGCTTTCAAAAAAACTTGATGTTGAAATGCCTATCACTGCTGAAGTATATTATGTAATTTATGAAGGGAAAAATCCTGCAGTTGCAGCTCAGGATCTTATGAACAGAACATTAAAACCTGAATTTTACTAAATCTTAAGTCTCATAATAATTGCATCTTCTTCAGGGAAAAAATAATATTTTTTACGAATCCCGATTTTGAGGAAACCAAGTTTTTCATAAAGTCTTATTGCTCCTTCATTTGACACCCTTACTTCAAGAAAACATGCTTTAATGCCATCTTTTATTTCTTTAAGTGTCTCCTTTATAAGCTTTGTTGCAATACCCTTTCTTCTACACGAAGGGCTGACAGCAACTGACAGAAGTTCCACTTCATCAAGCACTCTGCGAAAAACCGCATAACCCACGATTTCTCCTTCAATTTCAGCAACTTTTAGTATAGAGCTATCACAGGAAAGTTCCTTTTTAAAAGATTTTAATGACCATGGTATTGTAAAACTCTGCTTGGCAATTTCTACCACATACGATAAATCTCTTTCTTCCAGATCTCTTATTTTTATCTTCATTAATATTAAGTATTTTTAGTCAGTTTTATTTCAGCTTCTGATTTTCTAAGATACAGGGGCTGTAAATCCTTTGCATGAACTAAAGTGCCATCTTTGATTCTCTGCAGTCCAATAAAAGCCACAGCTGCTGGACGGGGAATAAAATAAAGTGAATGAGAAAATATGGCTTTCTCTCCAAGTTTCTCAATTAATCTGTCCCTGTAGAGTTCTGCTCCACTGCCTGTAAACAGTGTTTTTCCCTTAATCCAGTCTACCAATGCATCAATGCTCATGACAGAATCTTCCTTAATTCTTAAAATCTTATTGTCTTCCCACTTAAATAAAGCTGTAAAAACCTCCTTTTTTCTTGCATCAAGCAGAGGACATATTTGATATTTACAGAATGGAAATCCATATGCAATAACTTCAAGTGTGGATACGGGAACCACTTTTTTACCTGTTACAAAAGCCAATCCTTTCAGTGTACTTATACCTACCCTCAATCCTGTAAATGACCCTGGACCTGCTGTAATTGCATAATAATCAATGCTTTTAAGAGGAATTTGCATGGTTTCAAGGATATGAATAATCTCGGGAAGAAGTTTTTCAGAATGTGCTGCCATGAACTGCATTACACATTCAGCAACTATATCTTCGTTTTCTATTACAGCTACTCCAGCATGCCTGGTTGATGTATCTATGCCGAGTATTCTCATCTTTTAATTTTAACAATATATCTCTTTCCGCTGAAAAATGGAAGTTTGAATTCCTTTATTTCTATCTTTAATCCATCACACAGTTTCAATTCTTCTTCAAATCTTTTTGATTTACTTATGAGAAAAAATCCCTCTTCTTTTATTAAATGCTTACAATTTTCAACAAAATCCTTTATGCTCCACAATGCACGTGATAGAACAATATCAAACTTCTTTTGAATATCTTCAGCCCTTGCCTGAAAAACCTCTACATTATTAAAGTTTAGCCTTTTTTTCAGATTTTTTAAAAATGCTACCTTCTTCCATGATGGTTCAATCAAAGTCACAGTTAACAGAGGGTTAACAATTGCAAGAGGAACTCCCGGAAATCCAGCACCTGAACCAACATCAGCTACTTGAGCGGGTCTATTTGGAATAAAGCTTAAATATAAAAGGGAGTCAAGGAAATGTTTAACAATTATTTCTCTTTCATCCTCTATTGAAGTAAGACTGTAAGCCCTGTTCCATTTTTTTAGTTCCTTAAGATATACAATAAATTTATCAATTATGTTATCTGAAAAATTTTCTTCCCTTTTAAAATACAAAGGGGAGTATTGCAAACACTGTTTTAAAAATTCCTTTAATTTTTGCAAAGTTTTTGTCTTTCTCTGTCTTTTATTCCTTTCTGTATTGCTACCATGAGTATTGATATTGCTGCAGGCGTTACTCCTGGAATTCTCATTGCCTGTCCAATTGTTCTTGGAGCTACTTCTGTAAGTTTTTGTATCACTTCCCTTGAAAGCCCCGGGATATTAAAATCAAATCCTTCAGGAATGCTCTTTTCTTCAAAATGTTTCATCCTCTCAACAAGCTCCATCTGTTTTGCAATATATCCTTCATATTTAATGTGAATTTCAACAAGTTCCTCAATCTCCTTTGTTAAGGTTTCTTCAGAAGAAGCAAATTTTTTAATTAATTCGTAGTTAATTCCCGGTCTTTTAAGAAGTTTATCAAGAAACAGGGCTTCTTCAATGGGAGCTGTTTGAGCCTCAATTAGTGCTTTATTTAGTTCCTCTGAAGGTTTAATTGTAGTGCTTTTAAGTCTTTGAATTTCCCTGTGAAGTAATTCTCTTTTTTTAATAAACTCTTCATAAGTTTCTTCATCAACAAGACCAATTCTGTATCCATAATCCCTGAGCCTTAAGTCAGCGTTGTCATGCCTTAAAAGCAGACGAAATTCAGCCCTGGATGTAAACATTCTGTAAGGTTCCTGAGTTCCCTTTGTAACAAGGTCATCAATCAAGACACCTATGTAGGCTTCATCCCTGCCAAGAATAAGAGGTTGCTGTCCTTTTATTTTTAATGCTGCATTTATGCCTGCCATTAATCCCTGAGCAGCAG
>Ga0315298_1001166_pt1 | contig 49386 bp, 47 predicted proteins | sample WHS_1_MG_FD_203077 | JGI IMG/M metagenome (GOLD analysis project Ga0315298, IMG submission 203077) | Extremophilic microbial mat communities from Washburn Hot Springs, YNP, Wyoming, USA - WHS_1_MG | ecosystem: Environmental > Aquatic > Thermal springs > Hot (42-90C) | place: USA: Wyoming...
TAATATCTCGAGGCATCCCTTGGCAAGATTGGTGGTGGAACAATTTGAATTATTCTTTAGCTTTTAAAAAAGCAAAAAATTTTGACATTATCCATTCTCACTGGACACCGCTTGGAATGTTTTTTCAAAATTTTGTTAAAACGCCAGTTTTACATACTTTCCATAACATCCCGCCAAAAAACGATCACCGCTGGGAAGTTTTAAAGTATTTCAAAGATTCAAACGTCGTCTTTGTTTCAAAAAAAGAGAGGGAAAATTCTCCAGTAAGGTTTAAGAAAGAATACGTTGTCTACAATGGCATCGATATTTCTCTTTTCAAATTTAATAAAAAGCCAAAGGATTATTTTATTTGGGTTGGGAGAATCTCTCCAGCAAAGGGAACAGAAGAGGCAGTTTTGATTGCAAAAAAAGCAAAAGTAAAATTAATTTTAATTGGGCAGCTGCAGCCAATGTACGAAGATTATTTCAAGAAAAAAATTAAGCCACATTTGAATGAAAAAATTAAATACATTGGAGAGATAGCCCAGGAAAAACTGGTTCATTATTATCGAAATGCAAAAGGTTTCATCTTTCCCCTCCAATGGGAAGAACCTTTTGGGCTTTGTCTAATAGAAGCAATGGCCTGCGGAACTCCAGTGATTGCTTTCCCAAAAGGATCGATTCCTGAAATTGTCAAAAATGGGGAAACTGGTTTTATTATCAAAAATATTAAAGAAGCGGTTGAGGCAATAAAAATGGTGGATAAAATAAAAAGAGAAGATTGTAGAATTTGGGTGAAAGAAAATTTTACAATTGAAAAAATGGTCGAAAATTATGAAAAAATTTACTATCAAATTTTATGAGAAAGCTTAAAATCGCTCAAGTTGCTCCTCTTTGGTTTTCAATTCCGCCAAAAAAATACGGAGGGATTGAATGGGTAGTTTACAATCTTTGTGAAGGGTTGACAAAACTTGGACATAAAGTAACTCTGTTTGCTTCGGGTGATTCAAAGGTCCCTTGTAAATTGATAGCTACCGTTCCTCGCTCTCTAATTGAATCTGGAATTTCTTGGGAAGATCCAAGATATAATTTATTGAACTTGGCAGAAGCTTACAAAAGGGCAAAGGAGTTTGACATCATCCATACTCATATCGATTTGTGGGAGCTTTATTTTGCACCCCTAACAAAAACAATTTCTCTCCATACCATTCACAATCCTCTTTATACTACAAAAGACCTCAAGAAAGATATCAGATTGCAACTTTTGAAGCATTTTAGAAATCAAAACTTTGTTGCCATTTCAAAGGCACAAAAGAGATTGTCTGCTGTTAAACTAAACTTTGTTAAAGTAATTTATAACGGAATTAGGATTGAGGAATTCAAGTTCAACCCTAGGCCAAAAGATTATTTTTTGTGGTGTGCTAGAGTGGACAAATACAAGGGGATTGAGAACGCAATAGAAATTGCAAAGAGAGCAAAGGTAAAGTTGATTTTGGCAGGAAGGTTAGATCCTCATCAAGTAGATTACTTTGAAAAGAGAATAAAGCCAAAATTGGGAAAAAATATAAAATTCATCGGAGAATTTTCAAGAAAAGAAAAGGCTAAAATTTATGGTGAAGCTAAGGCACTTTTGTACCCTATCGAATGGCACGAACCTTTTGGATTGAATATGGTAGAAGCGATGGCTTGTGGGACTCCAGTGATTGCTTTCAAAATGGGATCGGTGCCAGAAGTGGTAAAGAATGGAAAAACAGGTTTTGTCGTTGAGACGATAGAAGAAGCAGTCGAAGCTGTAAAAGAAATTGAAAAAATAAAAAGGGAAGATTGTAGAAAGTGGGTTGAGGAAAATTTCACAGCAGAAATTATGGTAAAAAATTATGAAAAATTGTATTTTGAACTTTTGAAAAAATGAGAATACCAAAAACTGGAAGTATTTTAATTCCAAAAATTGGAGAAAAAATTGAGAAAAAATTAAGAGAATTAAAATTGAAACCAGAAATTTCTCCAAAAGAATTTTTGAGAAAGCATGGAGCTGGAAAACATCGCTACTTTTCAGCTTGTCAAACAAAAGATGGAGAAAGGATTGGATTTTATGGTAGGTTGCACTTTAATTTGGATGCAAAAAATAAGTTCAACCGAGAAATAAATTTTTTATTGAGGCTCAAAAAAAGCAAACTCAAAATCAAAAAGATAGTTCCGCAAATCATAAATTATGGAATTGAAAAGGATTTTGAATGGTTTGTAAGAGAATTTCCAAGAGGAAAACCTTTGGGTTTTAGCAGAAATTTATTCCAAAAAGTTAATTTAAAATTGGTACCAAAAATCGTAAAAATAATTTTTGAAATTCAAAAAATTCCACCAAATTTTCTTCCTAAAATTGAAAGTTTCAAGGTTGAAAACTATTTAGCAAGGAATGTTTATTCAGAATTAGTAAAAGAAGGAATTTTGAAGAAAGATTTGGCAGATTCGATTCAAAATTTCATTAAAAAGAATTTTAATTTTCTAGAAAAAGAGAATAGATGCTTTTGTCATGGTGACTTAAATTTAGGAAATATAATTTCCAACGGAAAGGAAATCTGGCTGATTGATTGGGAATTAATTCATTTGAACAATTTTGCCTACGATATTGGATATTTATGGTCGCATTTATGGGAAGCAAAAAGAAGTTTTAGACAAAATTTGGTCCTCGAATTTATGAAAAAATTGAAAAGAGAAAGGGTTGAAAAATTCAAAATTCTTTTCCCTACAGTTACATCCTTTTTAGCCTTAGGAGGGATTAAATTTAAGGAAAAGAAAGTGTTGGATGTTAAAAAAAGAAAATTTTTTTATTCTCAGGTCTTTGAAAATTTTTTTAACTTCGAAAAGTTAATAAAATTATGAAGAAATTAAAAATTGCTGTCTTTTGTACAAATGAATGGCCAACTCCCCCACCCCAAAACGTTTTTTACGCTCCCTTGTGGATTGCTTATTGGGTGGCAGAAGGACTTGCAAAAAGAGGACATAAAGTTTTTTACTTTGGCTCAAGGGAATCAAAATTAAAATATGCAAAATTGGTTTCGCTTGATATAAAAGCTATCAAGTATAACAAGAAGGTGGCAGAATTCATTTCGAATCCCTATTTGAATGAAAAAATTGTCAATTTTTATGAGCAATTGATGATTTCAAAAATTTATCAAATTGCAGAAAAAGAGAAGCTTGACATTATTCATATCCATCCCTATCAAAGGTGCATAAATTTTGCCTCCTTTTCAAAAGTTCCAACTGTAATCACAATTCATGACCCGATTGAAGGAATTACTAAGCATTTTTTGGAATTTACTAAAAAAATCCCTCAAATTCATTTAATTTCAATTTCAAATTCCCAGAGAAAACCCCTTCCAAACTTGAATTGGGTTGGAACGGTTTATAACGGAATTGATATCAAAAAATTTAAATTTAATCCAAAGCCAGAGGATTATTGGGTTGCTGCCGGAAGGTTCGTTCCAGAAAAAGGAATCGATTTGGCAATAAAGGTGGCAAGGAAAGCAAAAATAAAATTGAAATTGGCAGGAGGACCAGCAAAGGGAAAATATTGGGAAAGTAAAATTAAACCCTTTTTGGGAAAGAATGTTGAATACGTCGGAATGCTACCTTATTCAAAATTGCCAGAATTTTATGGAAGGGCAAAGGGGCTTTTGTACCCTCACAGATGGGAGGAGCCATTTGGTTTAATTTTCATTGAAGCGATGGCCTGCGGAACTCCGGTTATTGCTTTTGAAAGAGGATCTGCTCCAGAAATAATAAGAGATGGTAAAACCGGATTTTTGGTTAAAGATTTGAACGAAATGTTAAAGAAAATAAAAGAGATTGAAAAAATTGAAAGGAGAGAATGCAGAAAATGGGTTGAGGAAAACTTCACAATTGAAAAAATGGTCGAAAATTATGAAAAAGTATTTTTGAAAATTTCTAGAAAATGAAAATAGCAATAATCTCTGACACTCATGATAATTTAGAAAATTTAAAAAAGTTTTTTGAATTTTCAAAAAAAGAAAAAATTGAAATTTTGATTCATTGCGGAGATGTTTGCAACGGAGAAACTTTAAAGGAAATTGAAAAAAATTTTGAGAAAATTTATCTTTGCTTTGGAAATGCTGATATTAAAGAATCTCTCTTAAAAGAAGCGAAAAAGACGAAAATTTTTGAAAAAGAGGGAAAGATTAAAATTGAGAATTTAAAAATTGGTTTTTGCCATGAATTCGATTATAAAAACAAAAATTTGGAAAATTTTGATTTTTATTTCTTTGGCCATTCACACTGGCCATTTTTGAAAAAAGAAAAAAATTGTTATTTGGCAAATCCTGGAAATTTGGCAGGGCTTTTTTATAGAGCAACTTTTGCAATTTTGGACACAAAGACAAAAAATTTGGAGCTAAAAATTTTAGAGAAAATTAAATAAAGCTCCCAAACTCCAAGCTTGCAAATAACAAGGAGGTTTTGGTAAATCGACAGTGATCTTTCCATCGACTACTCCGTAGTATTCTGGTAAATATCCCAATTCTTTATAAGCTCTCAAAATTGCTTTTCTTATTTTTTGGTATTCTTTTTGGTATCCCAACTTTTTAAGCCCTTGGGCAATTATCCAATTGTCGTGAGGCCAAACTGAACCTAAATGATAGGATTTTGGATCGAAATCTTCTTCCAATGAAGAATGGGTTCTGATTCCATACGGAGTAAACATATCCTTTTCAAAAAGCCTTTTTACAACAAGTCCTATTTTTTCTTTTTCCCTGATTATTCCTGTAAACAAAAGGTGGCCTGGGTTTGAAGTAATAGCTTTTCTTTGTTGCTTTTTCCCATCCAGAGCTAAGGCAAAATATTTTTTATCTTCCATCCAAAACTTTTCGTTGAATTTTTTCTTCAATTGCCATGCTCTTTCTTCTAATTTATCAACCAAATCCCAATCTTTCTTTTCCTCTGCTAAACTCGCAACTTCCCTCAAAGCTAAATATTGATAACCCTGAACCTCGACTAAAGCAACAGGGGGTTCTATTTTTAAATTGTCTTCAAAAGAATCTTTCCATCCTTGATGGAAAAGTCCATTTTTACTTTTTCTCTGATACTCAATGAACAAATCCTTATCTTTATCTCCGTATTCTTCTATCCAATGAATTGCCCTTAGAATATTCTCCCAATGCGAATCTAAAAATTTTTTGTCCTTAGTTTTCTGATAATAAAAAGAAAATAAAATCAAAAAAAGAAGGGTCGAATCAACAGACCCATAATAAGGAAATGGAAAATGGTGCTGGGGGTGGGATTTCAATTTAAAATCCATTTCGTGCAGAATTTTTCCAGGTTCCTCTTCCCTTTCGTCGTTAATAATTTTCCCCTGATACTGGGATAAAATTTCCAAAGTTGCCTTTGCAATTCCTGGCTTTTCATTTAAAAGTTGCCAGGCGGAAATCAAAGAATCTCTACCAAAAAGCCTATCGAACCTTGGCAATCCTGCTTTCAAAAATCCCCTTCTATCTTTGAGTTTTCCCAATTCTAAAAGAATTTTTTGCTTTAGAATTTTCCTTTGGAAATAATTAAAGAACATTTATTTTGCAAAATTTAGAAAGAAGTTTGATTGCCTTTTTTAAGTTTTTCTCTTCGACAAAGAGATAATTTGTCTGGTAGGTTGAAATGTTAAAAATTGGAATTTGATTTTCTGCCAAAGGTCTTGCTAGAGCTTCAATGATTCCGACTGCATAAATTCCTTCAACGATTCCTTCTATTCTAAAAGCCCTCCAGTTTGGCTCATACAAAACCCCAGGAGGAATTTTTTCTTGAGAAAAAACAATTGAAAGTTCTTGATCGGTTTTAGTAATGGAAAAAAATTCTCCTTCTAAAACCCATTTTGGAATTGGAGTCCTCTTTTCAAAATGGCAAATTCCAAACTTTTGAGGCAAAATTGAAAGGGTAAACTTTTTTTCCATTTTATTCTTCGATTTTCTCTTTCAAAATTATTTCCGGGTTTGCTCTTGCTTCCTCTAAATTCTTAGTGAGATTGTCGAACATTTCATCGAACTCAACTGGTTCTCTCTTTCTCTTGTAAGGATTGGCAAAAGACAAAATTTGCTGGTAAACGAATGGATGCCACTTTTCCATTTCTTTCAATTTCTGGGCAATCTCTGAAATCAAAGAGTTAACTTGACGTACCCTTTCTGACCTTCTCTCTCTTTCTTTCAAAGCTTCTTCAAGAGGCATTTCCAAAAAGAAATCGCACTTTTTCATTATCGACTCTAACATCCCTCCTCTCAATCTTTCTTCCTTTTCATATCCAATTCCCAAAGTAACGTAATAAGCTTGCTCTATCGAATCTGTCAAAACAGGCTCTGTCTCTAAAATTTGAGGGTTTTGCCTTAAATATTGCCTGTAAATATTCAATGCAACGTAAGATTTCTCTCTAATGTTTAGCTCTTTCTCGATGTTAAAGTTCATCATCAAATTTGCCAATTTTTGGGGAACGACAATCACTGGCAATTCTTTCAATTCTAATTTTTGGGCAGCCAAAAACCTGTGTTGCCCATCCAAAATTACATACTTTCCATCTTTTTCAACCACAACCAAGGGAACGATAAAACCAACTCTTTCTATTGAAGAGATCAAATGAGTAACATGATAATTGCTTGGCTTTCTCTGATGCTCAACTACTTCTAAAGAATCTATCGGAACAACTTTGAAAACTAGATCTTGCTGGTGTCTTGGATCTTTAAATTGAAACTCTTCCCTTTTTTCCTTTTTCTTTGGCATGTTTTTCAACAATTCCAAAATTTTTCGACCTTTAATTATAATTCTATTTTACTTAAATATAACCAAAAAAATCAATAAAAAAAGCCTAGTTTGGCTAGGCATCTAATCTTGTTCGCAGATTAAGAAATCGACCTTTGAATCTTTAAACCTGACTTGAAAAATTTTTCCAAAAAGGCAATCGACGACAACTTCCCCTGTTTCCAAAACTGTAATTTTCTCATCTTTTATTAATTTTTCAATTTTTGGCAGAGTTCCTTTTATAACTCTGATTTTCTCTAGAGCCTCCCTTTTCTTTGCCTCTTTAATTATTGACATTTTAAAGACCTCCAATTCCATTCTAAATTTTTTAAAAAAAGAGTCAATCAATAGTTTTAATAAAAAACACCCCACTAGATAAAAAGTGAGGCGTGAAAATTTAGATTTCTTTTTTAAGGTTCTCAACAAATTTTTTGCCAACTGCTGGTTTTGCTTTTTCTATTATTTTTTTAATTCTTCATTTTTAAGGAGGGTAACAATTCTTAAAATTCCAATCCAATTTGAGCGCTTAATTTCTTTGCCACGTCCTCTAAACGTGAATACTCTTTTCTTGTCTCTTCCTCCTTTCTCTTTTCCTCTAAATGCCTTTCCAACCCTCTTTCTGCCTCTTTAGCAACTATTTTAATGAATTCTTCTTTTGTATATTCTTTAGCCGGCACTTCCACTCCGAGAGAGATTAATCCATGAGGAGCCCCTTTAAATTCGACAATAACAGTCAATGATCCTCGACCACAAGCGACGGGCGTTATCCTCGTTATCGAAGCATCGAACCCTTTTACCTTTATAGGAATTCCCAAATTCTCACCTACTTAAAGATTAAAAAATAATTTAAAATTTGTCAAACAGGAAATAAAAAACACCCAGAAAAAATGGGTGCTGAGTGATATTCTTTGTAAGGTGCTATTGATATTCAAGAAACTTTTGCCAATTTTGCTTTGGCTTTAAAGCTTCCGAACCTTTTTGGCAGAGCGGGCATTCGTTTGGATCCCAATTGTGAATTTCTTTCTCTATCAAGGCAATTACTTTATAGTGCGGATAGTCAATTGGTAATCGATCGGGACGATGGAAAATAGTAGCCACGACTGTCTTTCCGTCAATTTCTAAGAATCTAACATCAGGGTTCTTTTCTAAAATTGCCTTTTTAACTTTCTCTGTAGTGCCAAGAGTAATGACTAACTCTTCCACTTGTAAAATTCGACATCCTTTAGGAAGTTCGAACCTTCCTGACCATTTTTGCTCGTCACCTTCTTTCTCTGTGAAGACAAAAAGAACATTCAATTGTCGAGCTACTTCCTGACCAAAGGTAATTGCCGCAAAGCTCGATGAAGCCACGGCATCGATCTTTTCTCTAGTAATTCCTTGCGCTTTTAGTTTTTCAATCAATTTTTGAGCTAAAATTTGACAGAGGTTTGGGAATTGAAGAACAGTATTTAGGTTAATGTAGCCATCGCTGTGCTTACCCGAAGCTAGTAGGGCGTGAGGTTCTCCTTCTTTTCCGCTGTAAATCCAAATAGCATTGCAATTTTTGAGGAGTTCTTCAGGCTGGCCTTCTTCGATTTCTAATATTTTTCTTATCTTTTCTAGAATTTTTCTATGTTCTAGAGCCTTTTCAATTTCTTCAGCAATCTTTTTTGCTGCTTCTACCGGACTTCCAATCTCTGGAGGTGGCTGAGTGATCGGTCGGCCAATGACGAGGAAATCTGCACCAGCTATAATTGCCTCATAAGGAGTCATTACTCTCTTTTGATCTCCCTTTGCTGCCCAAAGGGGACGAACTCCTGGTGTTACTTTATAAAGAGGCTCTAGCTCTGGGTCAGAAAGTAGTTCAAGCTCTTGGGGTGAACAAACAATGCCATGGGCACCAGCTTTGGCAAGTATTTTCGCAAATTGGACAACTTTTTCACTTGGTTCAGCTCCAAAGATTGAAATGCATTCTTCTTTTCCTATCGAAGTCAGCACCGTCACTCCCAAGACAGAAGAAACGCCGCAATTCGCCACTGCTTGCTTCAACGCTTCTTCACCGATGGAGGCATGGACATTAAACATCTCAGCTCCCAATTTAGCAATTGCTTTTGAGGCACCGGCAACAGTGTTTGGTATATCAGCTAATTTGGCATCGATAAAAACATTTCCTTCGAGGAGTTCGAAGAGCTGACGAACTTTCCTGAGAGTTTCTATAGCTTCTGTCTCATTTTCAGGTGTAATCAAAGATGCTAAAATTGTATAAATCAATTCTAGGCCAATTTTGAAGTAGCCAACGTGCGGTGAAAGTTGTTCGACTAACTCTATCGCTTTGTCAACGCTATCAACATCGAGAGCAACAATTATTCGCTCCTTTCCTTCCATTTTCTTTTCTCTCCATATTTTGTTTTAAGGAGCTCATCGTTTCCTCCCTCCGTTTTTAAAATAACAGAATTTGAAAATTTGTCAAGTAAAATAAAACCCGCGAGGCGGGTTTGATTGTTAACTTTCGATTTAAAAATTCGTTGATTTTTGAATGTGGACGAAAGAATTTGGATTAACAAATTTAATACCTTCTTTAAAACCTTCCAAAAAGCTCTTTAATTCTTCTTTGGAACTAAAAGAGAAAAGAGCAAATTTTACTCCATCTTCAGCAATCATTTGGTAGCCCTCTGGATTTTTTGCAAAAATACTAATTTTTATCTCAATCTTCCCACTCATTGGTTCCACCTCTTTTTTAAACGTGCGCAATTTTAATAATAATCGAAAAAAATAAAAATATCAATCGTGAAAGCGGAAGGGGTGGGATTCGAACCCACGAGCCCCAAAAAGGGGCACGGCTCTCCAGGCCGTCCCGTTGGTCCACTCCGGCACCCTTCCTCGCTCGCCTCTCCAGCGAGTTCCTCGCTGGCGCCCCGCCGTGAAAAATTCACGCGGGGCTTCGGCTCGCTCTCCATAGGGGAGAAACCTAGGTTTCGGGGAGGAAACTCACTCCTCCATGGCGCTTGGACAGTTCCTAAATGAAACCGTCCTCGCTGTCACCCCTCTTCCTTTTATTAACTCATTTCCCTCAATGCTTTAATTCTTTCTTCTATTGGTGGGTGGGTTGAAAACAAATTTGCAATTTTTGAACCTCTGAAGGGATTGACGATGAACAAATGGGCGGTGGCGTTTGAGGCAACTTTCATTGAGTATGGATAAGAAGCAATTTTTTCCAAAGCTCTTGCCAATCCTTCAGGATACCTTGTGATCAAGGCTCCAGTTGCGTCTGCCAAAAATTCCCTTTTTCTTGAAATTGCAAAATGGATCAATTGAGCAGCAATCGGAGATAAAATTGCGGCCAAAATTGCAAAAATGAATAAAATTTCTGAACCCTTTTCTCTTTCTCTCTTGTAAGAAAACCTGCTCAATCTCAAAAACCAATCTGATAAAATTGCAACAAATCCAACTAAAGTAACAGTAATAGTTTGCAATAACATATCTTTATTTCCAATGTGGGCAAGTTCATGAGCGATCACTCCTTCAAGTTCTACCCTTTCTAATCTTTCTAAAAGTCCACGGGTTACAGCAATGACCGCATGGTTTTTATCTCTTCCTGTGGCAAAAGCATTCGGTTGATCTTCATTAATGATATAAATTTTTGGCAATGGCAATCCTGCTCCAATGCAAAGGTTTTCGACAATTCTGTAAAGTTCTGGATTGTCTTCCTTTTTCACTTCCTTAGCTCTGTTCATTGCCAAAACAATTTTGTCTGAATACCAGTAACTGATAAAACTTTGAAAGAAAGCAATAAAAACTGCAATATACAAGATCAATGGGCTATCAAAAACTCGAGAGAAAATCCAGCCAAGAAAAATGATAAAAACCAAAAAGGAAGTCATCAAAATCCAAGTTTTCCTGACATTCCTTTCAGCCTGAGTGTATAAAGTTGCCATATTTTAAAACTTTACTTTTGGCGCTTCCCTTTCCTCGGGTGCAGAAATCTCAAACAAATCCATTTTCTTGAAACCAAAAATTAAGGCTACAATGTTTGTTGGAAAGCTCTCGATTGCAATGTTCAAATCTCTCACGTTCTCATTATAAAACCTCCTTGCATACATTATTTTATCTTCGGTATCCCTCAATTCTCTTTGGAGTTCAAGAAAATTCTGAGAGGCTTTTAGGTCAGGATATCTTTCAGCAACTGCAAACAATGTCTTTAAAGTTTCTGCTAAATAATTTTCAGCCTCTGCCATTTTCTTTAAATCTCCGCTCTCTCTTGCTCCCATTGCTTTAGCTCTTGCTTCGGTTACTTTCTCAAGAACTTCCCTTTCATGAGCAGCATAACCCTTAACTGTTTCAACTAAGTTTGGAATTAAATCATGCCTTCTTTTTAACTGAACATCGATATCTGCAAAAGCTTCTTTTGCTCTGTTTTTAAGCTTTACCAGATTGTTATAGTTAACCAGAAACCAGATTCCGATGAGGGCTAAGATGATTCCAATTACTATCCACATAGTTTTTTAAATTTTTTTGACCTTTATCTTTCATTTTACCTTTCCTTAAAATTCTTTCAAATAAAAAATCTTTTAGCCTTAGGCTTTCAAGAAAATTCTTTTTTATGAAAATCTATCGAGTAACTGAAATTGAAGTATCTTGAGCAGCAGTTACTGTTACCCTCGGATAGGCACCAGGAGTAGTAGTGCTCCAACTAATGTCATAAAAAGTATCGTAAGAACTACCACAATTTGTTACCTGGCCTGCCGGCGAACCAGCTGCTGGATCGCTAGGAAGGGAGCCAAGATAATCTGGAACTAAACAAGAACAGAGGTTGCAGGCATTGGAAGAAATTCTGACAGAAGTAGTAGTAGCAGGACAATCAGCACAAACCCAACTTCCTCCATCGTTGATTATTTTTTGGGCGACTGCGTTAGCAATTGCGCTAACGTTTGCCCATCTGGTTGCAGTAACAGCCTGTCTCATTTGCCTAGCCGGATTCAAAGCAGCGATCGTCACTCCCAGCAAAACGATTATAATTCCAATGACGATTAAAAGTTCAAGTAAAGTAAAACCTCTCATTTTATTTATTTTTTTATTTTCGACCTTTTAACGGGTAACTCTGATATCTGGTGGATTTCCGTCTTCAGACTGAGCATAGGGAGCGAATATTGTTATTCTGCCAGTTGTGGAATCTTGAAAAATCTTATATCCAGTATTATAGATTGAAGGGCAAGTTGTCAAGGGATTGCCGACAGATGGATCTTGGGGCAAAGATGGTAAATATCTTGGAACTAGGCAATTGCAAATGTTTGCTTCGGTATTACTAATAAAATGGCCAGAGGTTGAAGTTGTAATCTGAGGATAATCAGAGCAAGTCCAGACTCCTCTGTTATCGATTATATTCTGTGAAACAGCATTGAGTAAAGATGTAACGTCGGACCATCTCCTAGCATTGTTTGCCTTGGCAAACTGCCTAGCTGGATTGATGGCTGCGATCAAAGATCCGATTAAAATGACCAAAACTCCAATAACAATTAGCAATTCCAAGAGAGTGAAGCCTTTCATAATTTTATTTTACTTTTTTAACAAATTTATTCCAGACCTTGAAGGATCTTTCTCCAAACCTCTAAGAGCCGATCCGATGGCAACTGAATAAAAATAAGGGTTGATCTTCAATGCCTCTTTAAAGTATTCTTTTTTTCTTAAAATTTCAATATCGATTTTTTCCCAGGGATCGCCGATTAAAACTTCTTTCCTCAAATTCTCAGAGAGATATTCTTTAAAGTAAGGTAAGGCAGCAGAACCTCCGGTCAAAATGATTTTTTCAATTTTTTTTGAAGTTTTACTGAAAAAATAATTTTCAATTTCTCTTGTTTGATCGATTAAATCTTGAATTTCTTTTTGTAAAATCAAAAAAATTCTTCCTTCCTTTTTTGCAGGATTTAAACCAATTTCCCTTTTTAATCTTTCAGCCTCCTCAAAAGGAACTTTCAGTTTTTCTGAAATTGCTTTAGTAAAAGAAAGGCCAGCTACTGGGTTTGAAATACTTAATTTTAGTTTTCCATTATCAAAAAGAATAAAATTTGAAAATTTTGAGCCAACATCCAAAATCAAAACAACTTTTTCATTTTTAATCAAAGCCCTTCCCAAACTCAAGGATTCGCTCTCTATTGCCAAAGGAGAAATTTTACAATCTGAGAAAATATTTAAATAATCTTTGACGATTTCTTTTGGACAGGCAACTATTAAAACTTCATTTTCTTTGGTCTCGTAATCGAAAAAAAGTTCTTCTAAGGGATAAGGAAAGTTTTCTTTTGCTTTTTCTTTCACTAATTCAAAAATATCTTTTTGAAAACCGGAAACAAAAAAGGAATGGACAAAAATTTTAGATTCTGGCATCGAAAACACAAATTTTTTTGTCTTCAATTTCCCAAAATCTGGCTTTGAAATCAATTCTCTCAAAAGAATCTCAAGCTCTTTCTTTTTTAAAACTTTCCCATCTCTTACAATTCCCTCTGTCAATTCTTTCCTTCCCAAAGCTAAAAGCTTTGGATTTTCGATGGTTCCTGAAAGGGAAACTAACTCAATAGAAAAATCTGAAATGCTCAAACCGAAAGGTTTTTGAATTGAAATCATTTTAAAAATCTGAAACTTCTTGCCAAGATTGAATTATCGTTTTGGGGTTGACCTGATTCACTATAATTTTAACTTTTTTTATTTGATTTTGGAAATTGCCGATTGTTTTTATTATCCATTTTCCTTCGATAGGCAAAATTTGACAATAACCTCCTTCAATTTGGATTGTTTCATTTCCAGGGTAATTAATATTTTCCTTCAATTTCATCAAAGCCTCTTCAGCGCAAAGATTGGCTAAATAAAAAGCCTGGGAAGATTGATTTATCTGAAGAGAAGTTTTTGCCCTTCCGATGCTCCTCAAAGCAAAGCCAACACCTATTGAAAGGGAAATGAGAAATAAGATTAAAAGGGTTATTAGGGCTATGAATCCTCTCATTGATTTGGCAAAAGCGAAAACGAAGATTTAAAGACCGTTGAAATTGGATAGAGCGGGTTTGAAGAAGAAATTTCAATTTCGACTTTGACTATTCCCGGAGTTTGAGAAAAAGAAAGGTTTGAAAAAGAGATTCTTGTAACCCTTACTGAATCGCTCGTCAAAAAATAGGAGTTAGAACCTTGAGTGATTCTCAATTTTCCATCTGAAAGATCAAAAACTGTCGGGTTTAAACTTGAATCTGCCATTTCTAAAGAAAGATAATTTCCGGACGATCCTTGAGGAGGAAAATTGATTGATTTTGCTCTCTTTATTTCTCTTGAAATTTTAAAAATTGAAAAATTTCCATTTTCTTGAATTTCTTGAGCGATATTTCCTTTAATATTAGAAAAAATTTCATCTAAAAAGAAGCCAAAAATCAAAACTAAAACCGAGGCGAAAATTGAAATGTAAATTAAAAACTCAATTAATGTAAAACCTTTTTTCATTCTAAGTAATAGCCCTCAACCCAAATGTCTCTGGTGTAAAAATATTTATTGTCTGCGGCACCGACCCTTTGGGTGTAAATTTTAATACAAAGTGAGGATAGATTGAGGTTTGGAGGAAGCTCAACTGAAACCGTTGTGTCAGGAGCAAAAGCAGAAGTAGGAGGAATCAAATCGATAAAGGTTCCTTGGCAGGTTGTAGTTGAATAGGCGACTGCGTATTTGTCATCCTTTGCTCCGTCTGCATTGTATCTGAATTTTAAAATTAATTGAGTGTAAGTTTTTGTTGAAGTTTCAAAGGAATAGAAAGTGATCGAAGGGTTGGCAGTGAGGCTGTAGGAAGTGCTGGCAAAGGTACTTCCGTCTGGATAATCGTAGGCTAGCTGGGGATTTGTCGTTTTTTTGGCATAATCAGTATAGGCAGTCGGCTTTCTGATCTCAATTTGGGAAGTTTTTTTCCAGTTTGTGAAATGAGTTATCAATTCAACTTTCTCTGTTTTTCCAGGGGCAAATTGCCAAATGACTGTAGAAGTAACCTTTTTTCTGTAATTGTCGATGTTTTCAATTTGAATTTTCCTCTTCCCTTCCCTGAGCTGGCTAGAAACATCCTCTTCTTCACCATAAAAAACGAAATGATTGTCAGAAATTGAAAGACCATGATTGCCTGGGGTTAAATCTTCCCAGTTGCTGTCCCTTATTGACCTTGCTGCCTCCAATCCTTCTTTAGCCAAAAAATCGGCGATCAGAAATTCCTGAGATAACCTTGAGGAATTTAAGGTATCTAAAAAAAGCGGTGATAAAACCAAAATTAAAATTAGAAAAATTCCGATGGCAAGGATTAATTCTAAAAGGGATTGGCCTCTCATTTTATTGAAGGTTGATTCTCCCAATTTCATTTATGCTTATCGTCCTGCTTTCACCATTCGTTCTCAAAATAATGTTACCTCCCCTGGTTGCCGGATACCAAACGCAACCTGCTTGAGATTGGCAATCAGTTTGGTTTTGGTAACTTTCGCAAGGAGTGCAAGTTCCTTCGCAAACTTTCTTTTTTGCATTCCAAGAACAGCCGTCCTGAGCCAAACAGGAATTTTTATCAGTAAATTGATTACAAGGAGTACAAATTCCACCGCAATAAGCAGGGTTTTCTTTTGGAATCCCTTCTGTTTTTAGAAAAACAATTTCAGAAAGGCCTTCGATTTTGATTGCAGCTGGTAATTGGTAAACTTCGTCAAACTGAGAATCCCTTGTAGAAAAAGAATCTCCCTTAAACAAAATGAAGCGATTGCTTTCTAGCTTAACCCCGAATGAAGAATCGAATTGAGAAGAAATTGCCTTAGATTGAGCCCTTCTTAAAACTTCGAGCAAATTTTGGGCCTGATTTTCGAGCTCTTGCCTTTTGTAAAAATCGATTCCAAGAGTAAAAAGGCCTGACAAAAGGATAATGATAAAAATTGAAATCAAAAATTCGATTAGGGTGAAACCATTCATTATCTGAAACGGAATTGGCCTAAAAATTGGTAGATCGGAGTTAAAACCGAAAAGGCAATGAAACCAACCAAAATTCCGACAAAAACTATCAAAGCGGGTTCGATTATAGAAGAAAATCTTTTTGAATCTGAAGAGACCTTCTCTTCATAAAATTGAGCCAAATATAAAAGGGTTTCATCCAAATTTCCAGTTCTCTCGCCGGTCAAAATCATTTGAGAAAAAAATAGGGGAAAATTTTTTGGAAATTTTTTTAAACTCTGACCAACCCTCTCCCCTCTTTCGATTTCAGAAATTAAAAAATCGATCTTTTCCAAATAGTCAGAATTTTGTATTGCTCTCTTTGAAAGTTCCAAGCTTTCCCTTAAAGTTAAACCGCTTTTCAAAAGGATGTAAAGGGATCTCGAAAATTGAGCCAGGTTTAAATTTTTTAAAAAATTCCCAAGGAGAGGAAAAGAAAGGAAAATTCTATCTAAAAAGAGCCTAGTTTTTTTGATCGATCTTAAAACTTTGTAAACCAGTGAAAGCAAAAAAATTATTAAAATAATTTTCCAAAGATTTTTTTTCAAAAAAGGCAAAAGGGAAATTAAAATTCTGGTCGGAAGGGGCAATTTTGCACCAATGAGAGTGAAAAGAGGAATAATCTTTGGCAAAAGATAAAATATTACGATAGAAAGGATGATTAAAGAAGTGAAAATTAAAATCGCTGGATAAATCATTGCCCCTCTCAATCTCGACTTTAACTCTTGCTCCTGAGAAAGTTTTAGAGAAAGATATTTCAAATTAGCATCCAGTTTTCCAGTTTTTTCTCCAATTTCCACAACCCCACAAAAAAATTCATCAAAAATTTTTGGATGCATCCTCAAACTCTGGCTCAAACTTCTTCCAGAAACAACTTCAGCTAAAATTTTTTCCAACGCCTTCTTGAAAGTTTTTGATTTCACTTCTTCTTTCAAGGTTTCCAAAGCTTCGGAAATTGGAGTTCCGCTTTTGAGCATCAAAGAAAGATGCTCTGCAAAGAAAATTTTTTCTAAAATGGGAACTGCCATTATTTTAAAACTCTTAAAATTTCATCGATCGTTGTGATTCCAAGCTCAACCTTCTTCAAACCATCTTCGATCATCGTTTTCATTCCCAGTTCTCTTGCCCTTTCTCGAATTTGATTGGCGTTTGCCTTTGCCATTATCATTTCTTTGATTTCGTCTTTCATTTCCAAAAGCTCAAAAATCCCGATCCTTCCAAAGTATCCTGTCTTTTGACAGAAAGAGCAACCCTTGCCTCTAAAAGTTCTAACATTTCCCTCTATTGTCTTTGGTAACTTTTTTGCTAAACCTTCTCCGATCATTTTTGAAAGCTGGGAAAAAGGAATTTCGTAACTTTCGATGCATCTTGGACAGATTCTCCTGACCAACCTCTGAGCGATGACAAGGTTAACTGCTGAAGTGATTAAAAATGGTTCGATTCCCATATCCAAAAGCCTGGTTAAAACTGTCGCCGAATCGGTTGCGTGGAAGGTAGATAAAACCAAATGGCCAGTCATTGCCGCATCTATCGCTAACTTTGCAGTTTCTTGGTCTCTCATTTCTCCGACCATGATTATATCCGGGTTTTGCCTCATTATTGCTTTCAGACCAGTTGAAAAAGTTAAACCAATTTTTTCATCGACCTGGATTTGGTTTATTCCTTCGATATCGTATTCGATCGGATCTTCGATCGTAGTTATATTCAATTCCCTTTTGTTCAAAACTTCCAAGATTGCATAAAGAGTTGTTGTTTTTCCGCAGCCAGTAGGGCCTGCAACCAAAATCATTCCCCAAGGTTTTTCAATGTTTTTTTTCAAAATCTCCAAATCCTCTTTTTCCAAACCAAGCTCTTCCAATCCAAGCCTTCTTATTTTTTCAGACAAAACCCTCATTACCACCTTTTCTCCTTCCTCGATCGGAGCAGTCGAAACTCTAATATCAACTCTCTCTTCTTTAGTTTCAAAAATAAAATGGCCGTCTTGGGGTAAATTGGAAATATCGGTTCTTAAATTCGCCAATATCTTAATCCTAGAAACTAAAAAATTGTGAATTTCTTTTGGAAGCTCTAAAACGTCGTGTAAAACTCCGTCTATTCTGTACCTTAAAATCGATTTTTTTGCGTAAGGTTCCAAATGGATGTCTGAAGCCCTGTTTTTGTAGGCATGAGTTAAAATTAAATCTAAAATTCTAATTATCGGCAAAGATGGCTCAGCCTTCCTTTTTTCAAATTCTTTGATATTTTCTTTAATTATCCTTTCAAATTCCTCCTTGATTTCGCCTCCATAAAATTTTAAGCTCTCTTTAATCATTCTCCTCGTGGTAAAGTAAGGAATAACTTTTTCTCCAGTTTTTCGTTCAATGAATTCCCTTATTTCCAAATCATTGGGATTTTCCATAGCTACTTTCAGTCCTTCTTTACCTTTATCAAAAACAACAATTCCTTTTTTCTCTGCAACAATCTCAGGAACGATTTCTAAAATTTCAGGTCTGAGTTTAACTTTGCGTAAATTGACGAAGGGGAAACCAATTTTATCAGCTATCAATTGACCGAGCTGTTCATCAGAAATTAGACCCTTTTCAACCAGTAAATCTTCTAAGTTTAAATTTTTTTGAATTGCCTCCCTTTTTGCTAAATTAAAATCTCTTTCAGAAATCAAATTAGAGTCGACAAGAATTTCTTTCAAAATTTTCTCATCTAGCTTCATTTACTCATTTTCAAAATTATTTCCTTAACCCTTTTTACTACATCAGAAAGAGAAACTTCAGATTTTATCAAATAATCGATAGCTCCAAGTTCCAATCCTTTCTTGACATCGGATTCTTGGCTCAAATTTGAGAGAATTATGAAAGGAATGTTTTTTGTCTCCCTTTTCATTTTGGCCTCGATCAAAACATCAAAGCCTGTTTTTCCAGGTAAAATTAAGTCCAATATCACTACATCGGGTTTTTCAAAAAGAATTTTGTTCAAACCTTCGATTCCGTTTGTTGCTTCCAAAAATTCAAAACCTTCTTTTGAAAATTTCTCTCTATAGACCTTCCTCAAAAATCTATCTTCATCGATCATCAATACCTTTTTTTTATTTTCCATTGGAGATTGGTAAGGTAAAATAAAAGGTCATTCCTCGCCCTTTATTTTTTTTGAACCAGATTTTTCCTTTTGACAATTTGATTATTGCCTTATTTATGAAAAGACCCAAACCAGAACCATTTGGATCTAATTCGATCGCCTTTTCTGAACGATAAAATTTCTTAAAAACTTTTTTAAAATCTGATTTTGGAATTCCAATCCCCTCATCCTTACAAGAGAATAAAACAAATTTTCCCCTTTTTCTAAGGGAAATTTCAATCTTTTGAGGTCCTGGATTCTTATATTTGATTGCGTTAGAAATCAAATTTTCAACTACCTGGCGAATCTTAAAAGGATCGGAAAAAACATCGGGTAAATTTTTTTCTTCTTTAAAAACTATTTGACAATTTGCTGCCGTAGCCCAAGGTAAAAACTCATCAATCACTTCCCTAACTATCTTTCCCAAAGAGAATTTTTCTTTCTTTAATTTATATTTTTTTTCCTCGATCAAATAGGTATCGAGTAAATGGTTAGCGGTCTTGTCCAAATTCTTAACCGTTTCCAAAACATCTGAGAGGTATTCTTTCTGCTTTTGAGTTAGGGGGCCGAGTTCTTCAGAAATTAAAAGCTCTAAATAGTTCTTTAAAATTGAAATTGGATTTTTCAATTGATGAGCGACAATCGAAATAACCTCAGAGATTTTCGGTCTCTTAATCTTTCCCATTAATTCATTATACAAAATAATAAAAAACAGCCACAAGAGTGGCTGTTTGACTAAAAATAATTTTAGTATTCCTCAGCCAATTCTGGACCTTTCTTTTCCTCTTTTTCCGGTAACTCTCCAACCACTGCTTCAGTGGTCAAAAGCATCGAGGCTGCAGAAACTGCATTTTCCAAAGATGTCCTAACAACCTTTGTTGCATCTATCACTCCAGCTTCAACTAAATCTTCAAACTTTTGAGTTTGGGCATTGAATCCATAATTTCCCTCTTTCTTTTTTACTTCACTAACTACAACTCCTCCATCAAAACCTGCGTTTTCAGCAATTTGCCTTATTGGAAATTCTAGAGCTTTTTTCAAGATCAAAACCCCAGTTTTCTCATCCCCTTCGAGTTCTTTTTCAAGTTTTTCTAATGCTTTTTGAGCCCTCAAAAGTCCTACTCCACCCCCTGGCAAAATCCCCTCTTCGATTGCTGCCTTTGTTGCGTTCAAAGCATTCTCTGTCTTTCTTTGCTTTGCTTTTTGCTCAATTTCAGTTGCGGCTCCAACTTTAATTACTGCAACCCCTCCTGCTAATTTTGCAAGCCTCTCTTGCAATTTCTCTCTATCAAACTCAGACTCTGTTTTCTTTATTTCTTCTCTGATTTGTTTTATCCTTGCCTCAATCTCTTCTTTCTTTCCTTTTCCCTCAATAATCGTCGTCTTTTCTTTTTCAACGACTACTTTCCTTGCCCTTCCCAGTTGTTCTAATCTAATATTTTCAAGTTTAAAACCCAATTCTTCAGAAATCACCTGAGCCCCTGTAACTATTGCAATATCTTGCAACATTTCTTTCTTTCTGTCTCCAAAACCAGGAGCCTTTACCGCAACTCCGTTGAAAACCCCTCTGATTTTGTTAACTACTAAAGTTGCCAAAGCATCTCCTTCAACTTCATCTGCAATGATTAACAAATTTTTCTTTCCGGTTTGAGCAACCTTTTCCATTACTGGTAAAATTTCGGTTAAGGCAGAAATTTTTTTGTCAGTCACTAAAATGTAAGGATCTTCCAAAACTGCTTCCATCCTTTCAGGATCTGTAATCATATAAGGTGAAACATAACCCCTGTCAAACTGAAGTCCTTTAACAACTTCCCTTTCTATCCCGAATTTTTTCGACTCTTCAACTGTGATCACTCCATCTTTTCCAACTTCAGAAATTGTATCTGCGATCATTTGTCCAATCTCAGGATCCAAAGCAGCAATCGTCGCAACCTGGGCAATTTCTTCTTTCTTTGAAATTGGTTTTGATAATCTTTTCAATTCTTCAATCACTACTTTCAATCCTTTTTGAAGCCCCCTCCTTATTGCCAAAGGATGGGCTCCTGCTGCAATGTTTTTTACTCCTTCTGAAGCGATTGCATAGGTTAAGAGCATCGCGGTAGTAGTTCCGTCTCCGGCTTTATCCGATGTTTTTTCAGCAACCTCTTTTAAGATTTCGACTCCCAAATTTTCAACTTTATCTTTTAGTTCAATTTCTTTTACAATCGAAACTCCATCGTCTGAAATTTCAGGAGCTCCAAAACCCTTATCTAAAACAACATGCCTCGCTTTAGGTCCCAGAGTGACCTTTACCGCATCGAATGCCTTTTTCATTCCAGAAAGCAATTTTCTCCTTCCTGCTTCTTTGTATAAAATTTGTTTTGCTGCCATGTTATTCAATGATTGCTAAAATATCCTCTTCCTTGCAAATTAAGTACTCTTTGTCATCGACCTTTATCTCATCTGGTCCGTATTTTTTGAATAAAACTGTTTGCCCGACTTTAACAGAAACAGGAATCAAATTTCCTTTTTCATCCCTTCTTCCAGGTCCTACCGCAATTACCTTTCCCTTTTCTGGCTTTTCCTTTTCAGCGCTCTCTGGAAGCAAAATTCCGGCTTTTGTTTTTTCCTCTTCTTTTATTGGCTCTATCAGTACGTAATCTGCTAATGGCTTTATATTAATCTTTTTTGCCATGTTTTTAAATTATCAATCTCGACCTTTGAGTGATAATTCTATATTTTTAATTTAAAAAGAGAAAAAATCCTGTCAAGTCCTACAAAATTTCTCCAGCCAAAACTCTTTTCAAATACCTCCCAGTGTAAGAATTTTTATTCTTTGCTATTTCTTCTGGAGTTCCTTCTGCAACAATATATCCTCCCTTTTCTCCCCCTTCTGGCCCCAAATCTATTATCCAATCTGCATTTTTAATAACTGAGAGATTATGCTCAATAACCAAAACAGTGTTTCCCTTTTCAACAAGTTTTTTCAAAACATAGATTAATTTTTTAATGTCATCCAAGTGCAAGCCGGTAGTAGGTTCATCCAAAATGTACAAAGTTTTTCCGGTTGCCTTCTTCGATAATTCTGCAGCCAATTTCACCCTTTGGGCTTCCCCTCCTGATAAAGAGGGAGCAGGTTGTCCCAATTCAATGTAACCTAAACCGACATCGTAAAGAGTTTTCAATTTCCTATAAAGAGGCGGGACGTTTTTGAAAAACTCCATTGCCTCTTCAACAGTCATTTCCAAAACTTCAGCAATATTTTTTCCTTTGTATTCAACTTCTAGAGTTTCTTTGTTGAACCTCTTTCCTTTACATTCAGGGCATTGAACGAAGACATCTGGCAAAAAATACATTTCAACTTTGATTTGTCCTTGTCCCTGGCAATTTTCGCACCTCCCTCCTTTTACGTTGAAAGAAAACCTTCCTGGTTTATAACCCCTAATTTTCGCTTCTTTTGTTTGGGAAAAAAGTTGCCTAATGAAAGTGAAGGCTCCTGTGTAAGTTGCTGGGTTTGACCTTGGAGTTCTACCAATCGGAGATTGATCCACTATTACCACTTTATCCAAATTTTCGATTCCCAAAATTTCATCATGATCTCCTGGTTCCTCCTTTGAATTGTAAAACTTTCTCATCAATGCCTTTGCCAAAATATCGTTGACTAAAGAGCTTTTCCCAGAACCCGAAACTCCAGTAATGCAAACAAACTTTCCAAGAGGAATTTTAACATCGATGTTTTTTAAATTGTGCTCCCTTGCCCCTTTGACGATTAAAAAGTTAGATGTTCGATGTGGGATGTTCGATGTTGGATGTTCGATGTTCGATGTTTTTCCTTTTTCCAACTTCGAACTTCTAACCTCTAACTTCGAACCTCGAACCTCGAACTCTACCTTCTTCCTCCCAGAGAGATAATCCCCGGTCAAAGTACGAGCCTTCAACAGTTGCTTTGGCGTTCCTTCAAATACAATCCTTCCTCCCTTCTTTCCTGCACCAGGTCCCAAATCGATAACCCAGTCTGCTTCCAAAATCGTCTGGGGGTCGTGCTCGCAAACAATAACTGTATTTCCAAGGTCTCTCAATTTTTTCAAAGTTTTAATTAATCTTCCCTGATCCCTAGCATGCAAACCGACAGAGGGCTCATCCAAAATGTACAAAACCCCAGTTAGCTTTGATCCAATTTGAGTTGCCAACCTTATTCTTTGCTCTTCTCCACCTGCCAAAGTATCTGCCCTTCTTTCTAAGGTTAAATAATCCAAACCAACGTCTATTAAAAACTGAATCCTGTTTAAAATTTCTTTAATAATTGGCCTTGCAATTTTTTCTTTTGCTTCGTTCTCAAACTTTAAATTCTCAAAAAATTCTTTTAATTTTGAAATTTCAATTTCGCAAATATCTGCTATCGATTTTCCTGCGATCTTTACAGAAAGTGCTTCTGGCCTTAACCTTTTCCCTTTGCAAACTTCACAAACTTTCTCTACCATATACTGCTCGATCTCTTCTCTTGTATATTCTGAATCAGTTTCCCTGTACCTTCTTTCTAACCAAGGAATCACTCCTTCAAAAATTCCATCTCCGTATAAAATCAAATCGATTTTCTCTTTTGGCAACTCCTTTACCGGTTTGTAAAGATCAATTCTGTGTCTCTCTGCCAAATCTTCTAGCATGTACCAAAAGAACCTTTGCCTTCCAACTTTGTGTGAGGCATGGGCCCAGGGAAAGATTGCTCCTTCTGCAATCGATAAATTTTTGTTTGGAATTACTAAATTTGGATCAATGACCAATTTTGATCCAAGCCCCTGGCAAAATCTACAAGCACCGTAAGGTGAATTGAAAGAGAAAAGCCTTGGTTCAATTTCTAGCAAAGAAATTCCGCAATTTGGGCAAGAAAAAAGTTGAGAGAAAATTAAGTCCTCTGGTTTGGATTTTGGAATTTGGGATTTGGAATTTACAATTACTATTCCTTTTCCAATTTTTAAAGCAGTTTCTAAAGAATCTACTAGCCTCATTCTTTCTAAATCCTCATCGATTACTAATCTATCAACAACGACCTCAATATCATGCCTTTTGTACCTTTCCAATTTTTTCTCCAACGCTTCTTCGATCGAATAAACTATTCCATCAATCCTCACTCTCAAAAATCCCATTCTTTGAATTTCTTCTAAAGTTCCCCGATACTCTCCCTTTCTTCCCCTAACAACAGGTCCCAAAATCAAAATTTCAGTTCCCTTTTTTAGTTTTAAAATTTGCTCTGTAATCTGATCTATCGTTTGCCTTGTAATTTCCCTTCCACACTTTGGGCAATATGGAGTTCCAACCCTAGCAAAAAGTAATCTCAAGTAATCGTAAATTTCAGTCATTGTCCCAACAGTAGACCTTGGATTTTTTGCCGCCTTTCTTTGATCTATTGAAATTGCAGGAGAAATTCCCTCAATTTTATCGACATCTGGTTTGTCCATCACTCCTAAAAATTGCCTGGCGTAAGCGGACAATGACTCAACATATCTCCTTTGTCCTTCTGCATACAAAGTATCAAAAGCCAAAGAAGACTTCCCAGAGCCAGAAACTCCAGTAATCACAACGAGCTTATTCTTTGGAATATCAACATTGATATTTTTTAAATTGTGAACCCTCGCTCCCCTAACCTTAATGAACTCTTCTGGCATAACTCCAATTATAATCAAATTTTTGAAAAAATTCAAGAATAATTTGCTAAAATTAATTGATGGAAAAATTTAAATTCATTTCAAAAGAAAAAATCTCTAGATTGCCAAAAGTACCCGGAGTTTATTGTTTTAAAAAAGGGAAAGAGATTTTGTATATTGGAAAGGCGGCGAATTTAAGGGAAAGGGTAAAAAATCATTTTCAGCAACCTTCTTATAAAGATTATTTGTTTTTGGATAAAGTTGAAAAGGTTGGATACATAAAGACAAATTCTGAAATTGAAGCATTGATTTTGGAAGCAGAATTGATAAAAAAAATTCAACCAAAATTCAACGTAATTTGGAAAGATTCAAAAAATTATTTCTTTGTAGCAAAAACTAAAGAGGAATTTCCAAGGATTTTTTGGTGCCATCAAAAGAAGTTGGATGTTAGAAGTTTGAAGTTGGAAGTTGAATATGTGGGGCCATTTGTCGATGGGAAGGCATTAAAAGAAACCTTAAAAATTTTGAGGAAGGTTTTTCCCTTTAGGTCTTGTAGAGTTTTATCAAAGAGACCCTGCCTCTGGTACCATTTGGGAAGATGCCCCGCTCCTTGCTTGTTAAATTCCAAATTCCAAATTCCAAATTCCAAAACTTTTAGAGAAAAAATAAAAAAAGAGTGTCAAAGAAATGCTGAAAATGTTTTCAAAATAATTCAGGGAAAGAAAAAAGAGGTTTTGAAGGAATTAAAAAGGGAAATGAAAAAGGCTGCAAAGAAGGAGGAATTTGAGGAAGCAGCAAAGATTAGAGATCAGATTTTGGCATTGGAAAAAGTTTTGGAACATTCAAGAATTTTAGAAAAAGAAATAAGGGTTGAGGTTCCTTGGAAAGAAATTGAAGAAAATTTGAAGAAAATTTTGAAAGTAGATAAGGTTTCGAGGATTGAAGCATTCGATGTTTCTCAAATCCATGGAAATTTTGCCGTAGGTTCTATGGTAACTTTTATCAATGGGGTTCCTGAGAAAAATTTTTATCGAAGGTTCAAAATCAAATTTACAAAAAAGCCGAGCGACGTTGACATGATAAGAGAGATTTTAGAAAGAAGGTTTAAACATAAAGAGTGGGGATTACCTGATTTGATTTTAATCGATGGTGGAAGAGCTCAGCTGAACGCTGCAATAAATTCCAAATTCCAAATTCCAAATTCCAAACAAATAAAAGTTTTAGCTTTGGCAAAGGGAGAAAGAAAATTGTATATAGAGGGAGAAAAGAAACCAATTTTTTTGAAAAATTTGCCAAGAGAAATTTTCAATTTGATTTTGAACTTGGATAACGAAGCACATCGTTTTGCCATTTCCTACCACAAAAAATTGAGAGAAAAAGGATTAATCCCTAAAATTTGATTTAAAATTTAAAATTTGTTAAGATTTTCAAATGAAAAATTTATTTTGGCAAATTTTAGTTTCGATTTTGGCAATTTTTTTAGCGGTAAAATTTGTTCCCGGAGTCAGATTACACGTCATTCCTGGAAAGAGCGTATATTTTGGAATAAAGTTTACCCAAGATTGGCAAATTTTAATCTTTATTGGAATAGTTTTGGGATTGATTAATTTTTTTATAAAACCAATTCTAAAATTTGTGACCTTACCTTTGCGAATTTTAACCTTCGGACTTTTTTCATTGATAATCAACATGGCAATAATTTTTTTCCTAGATGTGATTTTTCCTGAGTTGGAAATTTCTGGAATTTCTGCCCTCTTTTTTACTTCTTTAATCGTCGGTATCTTAAACCTCTTTTTTAATCTATGAAAGAAATAATTCAAATCCTTCAGATTTTAGTTTCAATTTTTTTAATCTCATCGATTTTGCTCCAGCCGCCGAGGAGATATTTTGGACCTTATTTTAAAAGAAGAGGGGTTGAAAAAATTCTGTTTTATTCAACAATATTTTTTGCGATTTGCTTTATAACTTTGGCGATTCTGAATTGGATAGTATGAGTTTAAAAAATTTCTTTTTGGCACTAAAAAAAATTTTTACTTTTTCCGGGCTTGAATTTTTTTTAAGATCTCAAAATAAAATTGAAAGGTTTTTCTTTTTCACTTTTTTGTTTTTATTCTTTTTTTCTTCTTCATTTTTGGCAATAGACTTTTACTTTAAAAAGACAAAGATTGTCCCAAAAGAAGGAGGAATTTTTGTAGAAGGAATGGTAGGTTTTCCAAATTATTTAAATCCGGTTTACTCAATTGCCTCGGACGTCGACGATTCAATCACTAACTTAATCTTTTCTGGCCTGATGAAGTTTGAAGGAAAAAATTTAGTTCCTGATTTAGCCCAAAGTTATAAAGTTTTGGAAGATGGAAGAGTTTTTGAGGTTTCTTTAAAAGATAATATTTTTTGGTCTGATGGTCAAAAGATTACTTCAGACGATGTAATTTTCACAATAAAAACTATTCAGAACCCAGAAGTGAAAAGTCCGTTAAGAACTGCTTGGCTAGGGGTAGATGTTGAGAAAATTTCTGAAAAAGATTTTAAATTTATATTAAAAAATCCTTCTTTTGTTTTTCTCGAAAACTTAACCCTAAAACCAATTCCAAAACATGTCTTTGAAAATATTCCGCCAGCAAACCTCTCTCTTTCCTCTTTGAATTTAAAGCCAATCGGTTCTGGTCCTTACCAACTTGAAAAAATTGAAAGGGATGAAAATGGAAGAGTAGTCTTGATCGAATTAAAGAGAAACGAAAATTATTTTGGAAAAAAGCCATACATTCAAAGATTTTTTTTCAGATTTTTTGAAAATGAAGAAAAATTGCTAGAGGCTGCTAGAAAAAAAGAAATCGATGGATTTTCTCTAAAGGAATTTCAAGAAATCCCCGGTTTTTGTCTCATCAATTTCAAAATGCCAAGGTATTTTGGAGTTTTTTTAAATTTGGAGAAAAAGGTTTTTTCTGAAAAAGAAGTAAGAGAGGCTTTGGATACTGGAACTAACAAAAAGGAAATTTTAAGGAAAGCAATTTCAAATAAGGGGGAAATTATAAATTCTCCAGTTTTACCAGAATTTTCTTTCAAAGAGGAAAAAATGAATTTTGATTTTGAAAAGGCAAAAGAAATTTTGGAGAAAGCAGGTTATAAAGATTCAGACGGAGACGGTGTTTTGGAAAAAATAATAGTGAAAGAACCCCCCTTCCAATTCAAAAGAGACCTTTCTTTGGGCTCTAAGGGGAAAGAGGTTGAGGAATTGCAAAGATGCTTGGCAAAAGATCCTGAAATCTATCCTGAAGGAGAAATCACAGGTTATTTTGGAAGAAAAACTAAAGAGGCAGTAATTAGGTTTCAAGAAAAATATAAAAGCGAAATTCTGGAACCTTTTGGGTTGGAAAAGGGAAACGGTGAAGTGAAGGAAAAAACAAGGGAAAAACTAAATCAAATTTGTTTTGAAAGAAGGGAAGAAAGATACGATTTGAAGTTCTCTTTAACTACGGCCGAGGATCCAATTTTGTTAAAAACTGCCCAAATTTTAAAAGAGCAATGGGAAAAATTGGGATTTAAAATCGAGATTAAAACTTACAAAATCGAAGATTTGAAAAGAGAAATCATTCCAAAAAAGGATTACGATGCTCTTTTATTCGGGCAAATTTTAGGAAAAATTCCAGATTTCTTTCCTTTCTGGCATTCTTCACAAATTGGAGAAAATGGGCTAAATTTATCGAATTACCAAAACAAAGATGTTGATAAAATTTTAGAAGAAGTGAGGGAGGAATTTGATGAAGAAAAAAGAAAAGAGAAATTGGAAAAGTTTGAAGAAATTTTGAATAAAGATTGCCCAGCAATATTTTTATACAATCCAGATTATCTTTATTTTGTTTCAGAGAGGGTTAAAGGAATGAAAGAAAATTTCATTTCTCTCCCTTCAGAAAGGTTTTGGAATGTTGAGAATTGGTATATAAAAGAAAAAAGGGTATGGAAGTGAAACCACAAATAAGGTATTTGAAGGAGTTGGAAAAAGTTGTTTATGATAAAGAATGGTTCAAGAAAGCGAAAAATTCTCCGCTCTATTATATTTTTAGGGGACTCAAAGAGAAAAATAATTTAAGATATGACATTACAATCATTCCTCCAAGAATGCTTGGAAAAGAATTTGTCAAAACAAAAGGGCACTATCACTTTGGAAATTTTGGAGAACTTTATAAAGTTTTAGCAGGAGAAGGAATATTTTTGATGCAAAAAAGAGATTTGAGCGATGCTTATTTTGTAAAAGCAAAAAAAGGAGATTTTGTAAAAATCCCTCCAAATTATGGACACACAATCATCAATCCCTCAAAAAAAATTTTGAAAATTGCAAACTGGGTTTCGAAGGAATGCCAATCTGATTACAAAACTATTGAAAAAATGAAAGGATTTTGCTATTATTATACAATCGATGGCTGGATTAAAAATGAAAATTATAAAAAAATACCGAAATTGAAACAAAGAAAACCCTCAAAGGAAATGCCAAAAAAATTAAAATTTCTTTATGGTTAAAAAAGCAATCCTACCAATAGCCGGTCTTGGAACTAGGTTTTTTCCTCTTTCAAAAACTCTTCCAAAAGAATTTTTGCCATTAGATTCAAAGCCAGTTATCCATTATGTTGTAGAGGAGGCAATTCAGGCAGGAGTAAAAGAATTTATTTTTGTAATCTCTCCAGAAAAGAAAGAAATTTTTAGAAAGTATATTTTAGAATACTTCGTGAAAGAGAAAGGTAAGTTAATGAAAATTTTGAAAGAAAGAAAAAAAGAAGAAGCAATTTCGACTTTAAAGAGCATTCCAAAAATAAAGTGGAAGGTTGTGGTACAGAAGGAACCAAAAGGAGATGGGGATGCTATCTTGAGAGCAGAAAAATTTATTAAAAAAGAGCCATTCTTAGTTTTATTCGGAGATGATTTATCCTTTGGAAAAAAATGCTTTCCTTTACAATTGGTCGAGGCTTACGAAAAATATAAAAAGCCTATTTTGTGTCTCTACAGAATGCCAAAGAAAGCTTTATCAGATTATGGAGTTCCGAAGGTAAAGAGAATTAGAGGAAAAGTTTATAGGATCTTAGATATTGTGGAAAAGCCAAAAGAAAATCCCCCCTCATCATTTGCCTTAGTTGGAAATTATCTTTTAACCCCTGAAATTCTTAAATTTCTAAAGAAAACACCTTTTTTCAAGGGAGAATTAATTTTAGCAAATGCCTTAAGGAAAATGATCGAAGAAGGAAAAGAAATTTTGGGATTAGAAGTTTCTGGAAAATGGCTAGAATGCGGAGATTTGAAAAAATGGATGAAAAGCTTTCTGTTTTTGGCAAGAAAAAGAGTGATTTGAATTTATTTCTAAGTGGATGTTTGTAGTTAATTTCTACCTTCCAGGAGGGGGTGACTGCGGAGCGAATCCCTGAAGCGAAAGTGGAAGGGTGAGCGAAGCGCAATCGAGGGGGAACCTCGGCTCCCCCTATTGAGGGATGCGGACGTGGCGGAATTTAGAAAACGCTGTGGCCTCAGGAGCCACTGGGGTTTTCCCCTTGTGGGTGCAAATCCCACCGTCCGCACAATGAAAAAAGACTTTCTCAAAATAATTCCTCTTGGAGGGCTTGGAGAGGTTGGCAGGAATATGATGCTCCTTGAATTAAAAGGGGAGATTTTGATTTTGGATATGGGATTTAGATTGCCAGAGGAAGATATGCCAGGAGTGGATTATATAATTCCCAATGTTGATTATTTGAAAGATAAAAAAGATAAAATTTTGGGTGTTGTTTTCACCCACGGCCACTATGATCACATTGGAGCAGTTCCCTATTTAATGCCAAAATTGTGGACGCCCAATTTAGTTTTCTTTGCCTCTCCCCTAACCAGAGGAATAATTTTGAAAAGACAAGAGGATTTCCCAGAACAACCAAAATTGAAAGTAAAGGAGGTTTACGATAAATCAAAAATAAAAATTGGTCCTTTTTCAATTGAGTTTGTGAAAATGAATCATAACATTCCTGATAATTTTGGACTTTTCATTGAAACTCCGATTGGAAACATTTTCCACACTTCAGATTTCAAGTTCGATAAAAATCCAGTGAACGATACTCCTACTGATTTCAAAAGGTTGAGGGAAATCTCAAAAAGAAAAATTTTGCTTTTAATGTCAGATTCGACGGATGCTGAGGAAGAGGGGCATTCTCTTTCTGAATCTGAAATCTCAAAGAATTTGGAAGAGATAATAAAGAATGCAAAGGGAAGAGTAATTGCTGCAACCTTTGCCTCTTTGATAAACAGAATTCAGCAAATAATTTCAATTTCTGAAAAATACCAAAGGAAAGTTGCGATCGAGGGTTATTCAATGAGAACTAACGTTGAGATTGCAAAGCATTTGGGCTACATTAGGGCAGATCCAAAAACTTTCATTTTGACAAAGCAAATTGAAAGCCTCCCTGATCAAAAAATTACAATTTTGTGCACTGGAGCCCAAGGAGAGGCTGAAGCAGTTTTAATGAGAGTTGCAACAAAAGAGCATCCAATTATTAAATTGAAAAAGGGAGATACAGTGATTTTCTCTTCATCAGTAATTCCTGGAAATGAAAGAACTGTTCAGATAATGAAAGATGAAATTTTGAGACAAGGAGCCGAAGTTTTCCATTACAAGATGATGGATATTCATGCAGGAGGTCATGCAAAGAAAGAGGAATTGAAAAAAATGATAAAGATAATGAAGCCAAGGTTTTTCATGCCAATTCATGGACAGTACTCAATGCTTGTTGAGCATGCAAAAATTGCAAAATCTTTGGGAATGAAAGAAGAAAGAATAATAGTTGCTGAAAACGGGGATGTTGTGAATTTGTCAAAGAAAAAGGTTTTTGTTGAAAGAAAAAGAGTTCCTTCAAACTATGTAATGGTTGATGGCTTGGGAATTGGGGATGTTGGCGAAGTGGTTTTAAGGGATAGAAAAATGCTGGCAAAAGATGGAATTTTTGTTGTAATTGCAGTAGTTGATAGACAAACTGGAAAGGTTAAGGGCTCTCCTGATATAATCTCAAGAGGGTTTGTTTATTTGAGAGAATCGAAGGAATTGCTACGAGATGTTAGAAAAAGAGTAATTAGAATTGTTGAAACTGCAACCGGTTCTGGAAGGGCAGTAAACTGGGCATATGTCAAAAACGAAATTAAAGAAAAAATTGGACAATTTTTATTCTCAAAAACCCAAAGGAGGCCAATGGTTTTACCAGTGGTAATTGAAGTATAAGGGTGTTCGATGTTGGAGGTTCGAGGTTAGAAGTTAATTATTAAACATCAAACGTCGAACATCTATTAAACATCAAACGTCGAACATCTAACTTCTAACATTTGTGAGAATTTTTAGCGGAATTAGGCCAACTGGAGAATTACATATTGGAAATTATTTGGGAGCGATCAAACAATGGGTGAAACTTCAGAATGAAAATGAATGTTTTTTTGGAATTATGGATTATCATGCAATTACTACTCCCTTTGATCCAAAAGAAATGGAAAGAAACATTTTTGAAACCTTGATTGTTTATTTGGCTGCAGGAATTGATCCTAAGAAATCGACGATTTTCGTCCAATCTCATGTTAAAGAACACACGGAATTGGCTTGGATTTTAGGAACGATAACCCCTTTGGGAGATTTGAAAAGAATGACCCAGTTTAAAGAAAAATCAAAAAAGCATCCAGAATATGTTAACGCTGGACTCTTGAACTACCCCCTTTTAATGGCTGCTGACATTTTGCTTTACAAAACTGATTTGGTTCCGGTTGGAAAAGATCAGGTACAGCATGTCGAATTGACAAGGGAAATTGCAAGGAGGTTTAACAAAATGTTTGGGAAGGTTTTCAAGGAACCAAAGGTTTTGCTCTCTGAAGGAGAGAAAATAATGTCTTTGCAAAATCCAAAAAAGAAAATGTCCAAGACTGACGATCCAAAAGGTTGCATTTTGCTTTTTGATGAGCCAGAAGAAATTGAAAAGAAAGTAATGAGGTCTGTTACAGATCCTGGGAGAGAAATAAAATACGACCCAGTAAAAAAACCAGGAATTTCCAACCTTTTGAAAATTTATTCTCTATTTACCGAAAAGCCAATTAAGGAGTTAGAGGAAAAATATAAAGGAAAGGGTTATGAGCAGTTTAAAAAAGATTTGGCAAAAATCTTAATTGAAAAATTGGAAATTTTTAGAAAGAGAAAAAAGGAATTAGAAAAAAGAGAGGTTTATTTAAAAGAAATTTTAAAGAAAGGGGCGGAGAGAGCTGAGAAGATTGCAAAATTAACGATGAAAGAAGTAAGGGAAAAGATGGGACTTGAAAATTAAAGATTCTTTGATAAAATAAAAATCATGTCTTTTTCTGTAGGAATCGTTGGGTTGCCAAACGTCGGAAAATCGACCCTTTTTAAAATATTGACAAAGAGGGAAGTAAAAATTTCGCCAAGACCTTTCACGACAATAGAACCAAACGTTGGACAGGTAACAGTTCCAGACCCTAGATTAGAAAAAATTGGAGAGTTAGTAAAACCCCAAAAATTAACACCGACAAAGATCGAATTTGTGGACATTGCCGGTTTAGTAAGAGGAGCGCATAGGGGCGAAGGGTTGGGAAATCAGTTCTTATCTTACATTAGAAATTGCGACTCAATTCTTTTTGTTTTGAAAGCCTTTGAAAGTCCTGAGGTCGAGAACGTCTTAGGGGAAATCAATCCAGCAAAGGAAATTGAAATTTTAAAAGTCGAACTTTTAATGAAAGATTTGGAAACATTGGAAAGGGCAATTCCAAAAGTTGAAAAGAAAGAAAAGAAAAAAGTTGAAATTTTGAGAAAGATTAAAGAAGAAATTTCGAAAGGAAGAATGATTGGCGAAATTGAACTTGGAGAAAAGGAAAAAGAGGAAATTAAAGAATATCAGTTCTTAACTCAAAAGCCATATTTTTGTGTAGTCAACGTGAATGGAAAAACTAAGTTTGAAAGATTAAAAGTTCCCCATCTTGAAATGAACTTAAAGGAGGAAGAGGAAATTTTGGAACTTAATGAGGAAGAAAAAAAAGAGTTGGGGGTTGAATCAAGAGTTGAAAAATTAATAGAAAATTGCTACAAAATTTTAAATCTAATCACTTTTTATACAATAGCAGGTGGAAAAGAAGCAAAAGCTTGGACGATAAAGGAAGGTTCTTTTGCACCGGAGGCAGGTGGCATAGTTCATTCAGATTTTAAGGAAAAATTCATAAGAGCTGAGGTAATAAATTTTGAGGATTTTGTAAAAGTTGGTTCTTGGCAAAAGGCAAAAGAAATGGGATTATTAAAAATTGTGGGAAGAGATTATGAGGTCAAGGATGGTGATATAATTGAATTCAAAATATGAGAATAAGGTATTATCAATTAGCTTATTTGCTTTCTCCAGAATTAAAAAAAGAAGAAATCGATAAATTTCAAAAAGATTTAACCTCTTTTTTTGAAAAAGAGGGAGTTTTGGATAAAGTCGAAGAGCCATTAAAAAGAACTCTCTTTTATCCAATTAAAAAGAAGAGTGAGGCTTTTTTGGGAGCAATTTATTTCTATTTAGAACCTGAGAAGGTAAAAGAACTTGAAAAAAAGTTGAAGAAAGAAGAAAAAATTCTAAGGTATTTAATAGTTTCTGAAAAGGCACCAAAGAAAATTAAGGTTGAAAAGAAAGTGAAAAAGCCTGAAAAGGTCGAATTAGAGGAAATTGAGAAAAAGATTGAGGAAATTTTAAAAGAATGAATCTGAATAAGGTTTTTTTAATTGGAAGGTTGACAAAGGATCCAGAGCTAAAAAATTTGCCCTCTGGAAAGAGTCTTTGCCAAATTTCGATTGCAACTGATAGGTTTTATACTGATAAAGATGGAAATAAGAAACAAGAGACAGAATTTCACAATGTGATATTGTTTGGAAGGCTAGCAGAGATTGCTTCTCAGTATTTGAAAAAAGGTTCTTTGGTTTTTATTGAAGGAAGGTTGAGAACCAGAAACTGGGAAGATGGATCTGGAAATAAAAGGTCAAGAACTGAAATAATTGCAGAAAGGATACAATTGGGACCAAAAGCTGCACCGAAAGAGGAATTGCCACCGATTGAAGAAAAAGAGGAAATTCCGATTGTAGAAGAGGAAGAAGAAATTAACATTGAGGATATTCCATTTTAATTTGGAATTTGGAAATTGGAATTTGGAATTTAAATAACATGCCTTGCTATTTTTGCCAAAGGAATATGAATGAAATCGACTTTAAAAATACTCAGCTTTTAAAGAGGTATCTTTCTGCATTGGGAAAAATTAAACCAAGGAAAAAAACAGGAGTTTGTGCATTCCATCAAAGGAAATTGGCGAGAGCAATAAAAAGAGCTAGATTTTTGGGGCTTTTGCCTTATTTAGAGTAAACCTCGAAAATTTTCTTTCTTATTTCCTCTGCCAAATTTGGATTTTGTTTCAAAAATTCCTTTGCCTGCTCAAATCCTTGCCCCAATTTTTTATTTTCAAATTCTAACCAACTTCCAGATTTTTTAATCACCCCATATTTTATTCCTGTGTTTATCAAATCTGCTTCTTTTGAAATTCCTTCGTTGTAATAAATGTTAAACTCTGCGGTTTTAAAAGGAGCTGCAACTTTATTTTTGACAATCTTTGCCAAAATTTTGTTTCCAATGATCTCATCTCCTTTTTTAATTTGAGCTGTCCTCTTTAACTCTATTCTTACTGAAGCATAAAATTTTAAAGCCAAACCTCCTGGGGTCGTTTCTGGTTTTCCATAAGCACCAATTTTCATTCTTGTTTGATTCAAAAATATGACTATCGATTTTGTTTTTGCAATCGAACTTGATAAAACCCTCAAGGCTTGACTCATCAACCTTGCTTGAAGCCCAATCTCAAACTCTCCCATTTCTCCTGCAATTTCTGCTTTTGGAACTAAAGCCGCAACAGAATCTACAACTATAACATCAACCTCTCCAGATTCAACAAGGGTTTTAACAATCTCTAAAGCTTCTTCTCCAGATTCTGGTTGTGAAATTAATAACTCTTCAACGTTAACTCCAATTCTCTTTGCGTATTCAGGATCTAGAGCATGTTCTGCATCGACAAAGGCTCCTACCCCTCCTTTTCTTTGGGCTTCTGCAATCACATGCAAAGCAACCGTTGTTTTTCCACTCGCTTCTGGTCCATAAATTTCAACCACCCTTCCCCTTGGTAAACCTCCAACCCCCAAAGCCAAATCCAAAGAAATGCAACCTGTAGAAATAACGTCAACGCTGGCAGGCTTTACCTCTTTCAATTTCATTATCGCTCCCTCACCAAATTTTTGTTTTATTTCTTCTATCGCCTCCTTCAAATCTCCTTTTTCAATTTTTTCCTTTTTTGCCATTTTTTTATTTTACCTTTTAAATTTGCAATTTGCAATCTTCAATTTGCAATTTATACCTTTTTCCATTCTTCTTCCTCTTTAATATAAACTTCCCTTGGCTTTGCCCCTCTTGGAGGTCCGACCACTCCCCTCTTTTCTAAAATATCCAACAACCTTGCAGCCCTAGCATATCCAATCTTTAATCTCCTTTGCAAAAGAGATGCCGATGCCTTTTTTGCTTCAATAACTATTCTCTTTGCCTCTTCATAAAGGGGATCTTCCAATTCCGGACCTTCGGCAAGAACTTCCATCTCCCCAGTTTCTTCTGATAATTTCTCTTCTAAGCTTTCGATTCTCTCTTTCTCATATCTCGAAGCTAAATATTCAACAACTCTTTGAACTTCTTTTTCTGAAACGAAAGCGCCCTGAATCCTCCTTGGTTTTGGATTTTCAGCAGATAAAAAGAGCATATCACCCATTCCTAAAAGTTTCTCAGCACCAGCCATATCGATAACGGTTCTCGAATCAACTTGGGAAGCAACTTGAAAAGTAATCCTTGAAGTAATGTTTGCCTTAATCAATCCGGTGATTACTTCAGTAGAAGGTCTTTGGGTTGCTAAAACTAAATGAATCCCTACTGCCCTCGCCAATTGGGCAAGTCTAACAACCCCTGCCTCTATCTCCCTTCCCCTGGCTACCATCAAATCGGCAAGCTCATCGATGATTAAAACAATATAGGGCATCGGAGGAATTTTTTTCTCAAGAGAAATTTTATTAAAGGATGAAATGTCTCTTGCCTTAAATTCAGCCAAGGTTTTAAACCTCCTTTCCATTTCTTCAACCAACCACCTTAAAGCATTGATTGCTTTTTGGACATCAAAAATCACATCGGTTAAATTGTGGGGAAGGTTGTTGTAAACTGGAAATTCTACTCTTTTTGGATCGATCAAAATAAATTTCAAAATTTCCGGAGAATTTCGATAGACCAAAGATAAAATCAAAGAATTTAAAAAGATTGTCTTTCCAGTACCGGTCGCTCCAGCTACCAATAAATGGGGCATTCTTGCCAAATCGGCAAAGGCGGGATTCCCAGAAACATCCCTTCCTAAAACAAAATAGAGGGGCGATGGATGATTTTGAAACTGGGGATCTGAGATTAAATTCCTTAACCTTACCAAAGTTCTCACTTTATTCGGAACTTCGATACCAACTAAGGATTTTCCGGGAATTGGTGCTTCTATCCTTATTGGATGGGAAGCTAAAGCCAAAGCGAGATCGTTAGAAAGGGAAGTAATTTTTGAAAGTTTTACGCCGTCTGCCGGTTTTAAAGTATATTGGGTAACCGTTGGACCAACGTTTACCTCACCCATTTCAACTTCTATTCCAAAATTTTCGAGCGTCTTTTTGATTATGGCAATGTTTTGTTTAATATCACCTGCTGCAGGAGTTCCCTGATCTTTTTCCAATAGCTCAACGGGTGGTCTTTGATATTTAAATTGAAATGTTTCAACCTTTTTACCAACTTCTTTCTTTTCCAAAGCTTCTGGCTTTTTCTCTTCAATTTTTAAGGTTTCAACTTTTTTTACTTTAAAAGAAGGGGCAAAAATTTTTTTGAAAAGAGAGGGTTTAATCTCAACTCTCTCTTCCTTCTTAAAAAGGAAAAACAGAATATAAATTCCAAAAAATATTAAAAGAAGGAGAAAAAGGTTAGTTAAAAGCGGACCAAAAAGTTTAAAAAGAGGCTTAACAAAAATTTTCCCAAAAAATCCCCCGCTTTTTTGCCTTAAACTTTCAGAAAGAGTGGAGATCCCGAGAATTATTAATAAAAATGAGAAAAAAATTGGAAGGAAAATTTTTTTGTATTGACTGAGAAAGTAGGAAAGGCCGGCTAAAAAGAAAAAAATTGGTAAAAAAATTTTAGCTGTATAATTTCCGAATAAAAAAATTGAAAAGGAAAGTAGCCTTTCTCCTAAAATTCCTCCCTTATTAAAATCGCTCAAAAGAAAAAAGATTGAAAGAAAAATAAAAAAGACTCCTATTGAGTACCTCCTTATTTCCTCTGGTAATTTTGAGATTAAATTAAAAGGGAAAAGGAGAATTTTTTTGAAAAAAGAGGAAATTTTTAAAGCGCTTTTTTTATTCTTTTTATTTTTTCTCTTCATATTTGAAACCGGTTCCTGCTGGTATCAATTTACCAATTATCACATTCTCTTTCAATCCTCTCAAATAATCTTCCTTTGCAGATAAAGCCGCTCTAATCAAAACCCTAGTAGTTTCTTGGAAAGAAGCTGCAGATAAAAATGAGTCCGTAGTTAAGGCAACTTTTGAAATACCGAGCAAAACTTGAGTTGCCCTGATTGGCTTTTTTCCTTTTTTCTTCAACTCTTTGTTTTTCTCATAAAAGAGGGCTTTTTCAATGATTTGTCCTGGTAAAAATTCAGAATCTCCAGGATCTTTTACTCTTACTCTTGAAAACATCTGCCTAATTATTATCTCAAAATGCTTATCATGGATTGCTGCTCCCTGCGAAACATAAACTTTCTGAAGTTCCTTTATCATGTACTTCCAAACATCCTCTTTCTTGACCAACTTCAAATACTTTTTCAGATCGATACTTCCTTCTGAAATTTGATCTCCTTTTTTAACAATTTGTCCCTCTTTCACTAAAATCGCTGCCTTTGGAGGAACTTGATATTCTAAAACCTTAGGATTTTTCAATTTTGTCTTAATTATTACTCTTTTATCTGCAGTAATTTTTTCAACCTTTCCGTCTGCTTCACAAACTATTGCTTCTCCTTTTGGCGGCCTTGCCTCAAAGATTTCTTCTGCTCTTGGCAAACCCATTGTAATATCTACTCCAGCAACTCCTCCTAGGTGAAAGGTTCTCAAAGTAAGCTGAGTTCCAGGTTCTCCGATCGATTGAGCAGCAACGATTCCAACAGCTTCGCCAAGTTCTATTAATTTATTCCTTCCCAAATCCCATCCGTAGCATTTTTGGCAAACTCCTCTGATTGTTTTGCAAGTTAGTGGCGATCTCACTCTAATTTTTTCAATTTTTGCCTCGATAATCTTTCTTCCTTTTTCCCAATCTATTATCTCCCCTGCCTTAATTATTCCTTTAATATCATCCAAACAAACTCTACCAACAATTTTCATTAGAAAGTCTTGACCGATTTCATCAGCATCCGACCTTAAAATTTCAATTCCCTTTTTATCTCCGCAATCTTTTTCAGTAACTATTACCTCGTGAGCAACATCTACTAATCTTCTTGTCAAATATCCTGCAGAAGAAGTTCTCAAAGCAGTATCGACTGCTCCCTTCCTTGCCCCATGGGTTGAAATAAAGTACTCCAAAACTTTCAACCCTTCTTTATAACAACTCAAAACTGGAAGCTCTATGATTTGTCCCATCGGATTGATTACCAACCCTTTCATTCCGCACATTTGGACAGGTTGACTCCAAGATCCTCTCGCCCCAGCATTGACCATTTGAAAAACAGGGCCTTCCTTTGGCAAGGTTTTTGGAACCAGTTTTTCAATTTCACCCTTTGCCTTTGTCCAAATTTCAATTGTCTTTTCAGATTTTTCTTCCCTTGACAAAAGTCCCATTCTGTATTGCTTTTCAATTTTTTCTATTTCCTTCTTTGCTTTTTCTGTTATATTTCCTTTTCTGAAGGGATTACCAAATCATCCATTCCCCAAGTTATTCCAGAAAGGGTTGAATATTCAAATCCCAAATCTTTGATTTTATCTAAAGTTTCCCTTACTGTTTCTATCGGATATTTTTCTAAAAGTTGGGCAACTATTTTTTCCAATTCCTTGATCGTGATTAGTTTATTTTGGAAAGGAAATCCTTTTGGCAAAGCATCGTTGAAAATTATTCTTCCGACTGAGGTCTCAACCAATTCCCCATTAATTCTCACTTTGATTTTTGCCTTAACATCCAAATCACCAAGTTCGTAAGCTAAAATTGCCTCTTCAGGTGAAGAAAAAACTTTTCCCTCTCCTTTTCTTTTTTCCCAAATGTCTGTTAACCAATAACATCCCAAAACAATATCTTGGTATAAAGTAACTATCGGAGTTCCGGTGGCAGGCTTTAGAAGGTTCAAAGAAGAAAGCATTCTTTCCCTTGCCTCTGCCTGGGCTTCATCAGAAAGTGGCAAAAAGATTGCCATTTGATCTCCGTCAAAATCTGCGTTAAAAGCTTTACAGATCATTGGATGGATTCTGATTGCTTCTCCCTCAATTAAAACTGGATAATAAGCCTGAATTGATAACCTGTGCAAGGTTGGAGCTCTGTTGATTAAAATCAATTTATCTTTGATTACTTCTTCTAAACATTCCCAGACCTCATCGGTTTCATCTTCTATTAACCTTGTTGCTGATTTTACGTTATATGCCAATCCCTTTTCCATTAATTTTCTGATTACAAAGGGTTTGAAGATTTCCAAAGCCATTTTCTTTGGAACTCCAACCTGATCTAGTTTTAATTCAGGACCGACAACTATAACCGACCTTCCAGAATAATCTACTCTTTTCCCCAAAAGGTTTTGCCTGAACCTTCCTTGCTTTCCCCTAAGCATATCTGCAAGAGATTTCAATAACCTTCTTCCTCCAGTAGTTGCCTTGGTCATCACTGCTTTTCTCATTCCATTGTCTATTAAAGCGTCGACTGCTTCTTGAAGCATTCTTTTTTCATTCCTGATGATTACTTCGGGAGCGTTGATTTCCAACAAATATTTCAACCTATTGTTTCTGTTAATCACCCTTCTGTATAAATCATTCAAATCAGAAGAGGCATAACGACCACCGTCTAACTGAACCATTGGCCTCAAATCTGGAGGCAAAACTGGCAATACTGTTAAAAACATCCATTCTGGCCTTATCCCTGCCCTATCCATTTCTTTAAAGAGCCTCAGCCTTCTCAAAATTGCCTTTTTTGTTTGGGGCCCTGCCTTTTCATATTCCTTCTCTAATTTTTTAATTTCCTTTTTCAAATCCAATTTTTCAAAAATTTTCCTAATGGTTTCTGCTCCAGTTCCTGCCTCAAAGCATTCTCCGTATTTTAAAGATAAATTCCTGTATTCCAATTCTGACAAAACCCTCAATGGTTTAATTTCTAAAACTTCCTTCCTTGCCCTTTCCCTCTCCTCTTTTAATTTTTCTAAAACTCTTTTTAATTCCTTTTTATCTTTTACCTTTGCCTTTTGCTCTTTTACTTTTGCTTTGTATTCGCTTTCAATTTCTTCTAAAATCTTTTTCTTTTGATTTTCATCAACTTTTGTAATGATGTAAGAAATAAAGTAAATCACTCTTTCAACCTCTTCCCTTGGCAAATCTAAAATCATTCCAATTCTTGATGGAACTCCTCTCAAAAACCAAATGTGAGCAACAGGGGCTGCCAATTTTATATGCCCCATCCTCTCCCTCCTCACCCAAGACCTTGTTATTTCAACTCCGCACCTATCGCAAATTAACCCTTTGTACTTTACCCCCTTGTACTTTCCGCAATAGCATTGATAATCCTTTGTTGGTCCAAAGATCTTTTCGCAAAATAGTCCATCTTTCTCAGGCCTCTGAGTTCTATAATTTATCGTCTCTGGCTTTGTCACTTCCCCGTGAGACCAAGATAAAATCTCATCCGGGGAAGCCAATTTTATTCTGATTGCTTGAATATCCTCAACCCTCATGTTTTTCCTCTTTTTCTTTTGGTTTTTCTTTAATTTCGACTCCCAAACCCAAAGACTTTAATTCTGAAACTAAAAGGGAGAAGGAGGCTGGAATGTTTGGTGGTTTTATTTTTTCACCTTTCAAAATCGCCTCGTAAACTGCTGCCCTTCCTGGAACGTCATCTGATTTGTAAGTTAGCATTTCTTGTAAAGTATAGGCAGCACCGTATCCTTCCAAGGCCCAAACCTCCATTTCCCCAAACCTTTGCCCTCCAAACTGTGCCTTTCCTCCAAGTGGTTGTTGAGTAATCAATGAATAAGGACCGATTGACCTTGCGTGGACTTTATCTGCAACCATATGAATTAATTTCATCAAATAAATGTAGCCAACTGTAATTTTTTCAGGGAAGGGTTTTCCAGTCCTTCCATCGTAAAGAGTCATTTTTCCTGAAATATCAAAACCTGCCTTTTTCAATTCCTCTTTGATTTCTTCTTCAGTCGCTCCAGAAAGCCCTGGAGAAATTGCATGATAACCTAATTTTTTCGCAGCCAATCCCAGATGGGTTTCTAGAACTTGACCAATATTCATTCTTGAAACAACAGAAAGAGGATTGATTATAACATCTACTGGAGTTCCATCTTCCAAAAATGGCATATCCTCAATTGGCAAAACCTTAGAAATTACTCCTTTGTTTCCGTGCCTTCCTGCAAGTTTGTCCCCTGCCTGAATTTTCCTTAAATCCGCAACTTCAACCTCTATCATCTTTATCACTCCAGGATCTAACCTATGCCCCTTTTCCCTTTCAAAAATTTTAATTGCGATCACCCTTCCTTTTTTCCCATGCTCCATTCTCAATGAAGTATCCTTTACATCCTTTGCCTTTTCCCCAAAAACTGCCATCAACAACCTTTCTTCTGGAGTCCATTCCTTTTCTCCTTTTGGAGAAATCTTTCCAACCAAAATGTCTCCTGGTTTTACCTCTGCCCCAATTCTTACAATTCCCTCTTCGTCTAGATCTTTTAATCTTTCTTCAGAAACCCCAGGAATGTCTGAAGTTGTAATTTCAGGTCCAAGCTTTGTTTCCCTAACGTTGCAGGTGAAGCTTTCAATGTAAATTGAAGTTAAAACATCTTCCCTGACCAACCTTTCTGAAATCAAAATAGCATCCTCAAAATTTCCCCCTCTCCATGGCATAAATGCAACCAAGAGGTTTTTTCCCAAAGCCAAATATCCATTCTTTATCGCTCCCCCATCGCAAAGGGGATCTCCTTTTTTAACTTTTTGCCCTTTTTTAACAATCGGTTTTTGATCAAAACAAGTAAACTGGTTTGTTCTCAAAAATCTCTTTAAATAATAAATCTTTGTCTTTCCGTTTTTGTATTTCACCTTGATGTAAGTTCCATCAACATCCAATACAATTCCATCATCCTCTGCCAAAATTATATGTCCAGAATCCCTTGCCACTCTTTTTTCCAAACCAGTCATTACCAAGGGAATGTCAGGATCTATCAAAGGAACTGCTTGCCTTTGCATATTAGATCCCATTTGGGCTCTGTTTGCATCGTCGTGGGCTAAAAAGGGAATCAAAGAGGTAGCAACTGAAAAGCACTGCTCTGGAGAGACATCGACAAAATCAATCTCCTCTCTCTTGCAAAAACCGGGTTCTCCTTTTATTCTTGCCTCAACAATTTCAGGAACTATCCTTCCATCTTTATCTACTTCAACTCCAGCAGAGGCAATGTTATACCTTTCTTCTTCTAAGGCATTCAAATAATAAATTTTCTTTGTTACTTTTCCCTTTTCAACTTTAAAATAAGGTGTTTCTAAAAACCCAAGTGGGTTTATTCTTGCAAAGGTTGCCAAATGAGTGGTTATTCCAACGTTTTGTCCCTCTGGGGTTTGAATTGGACAAATTCTTCCATAGTGGCTTGGTTGAACATCCCTTACCTCAAAACCTGCCCTCTCTTTTGAAAGTCCCCCAGGCCCTGAAGCAGTCAACCTTCTCTTGTGTTCCAATTCTGCCAGGGGGTTTTCATTATCCATAAACTGAGAAATTTGGCTTGAAGCGAAAAATTCTTCAATGACTGCAATTAGAGGTCTTGGGTTTATCAATTGAATTGGGGTTAAAAGCGAAGGGTCCAAAGATGCCATCCTATCTTTTATCGTCCTCTCCATCCTTTGAAATCCAACTCTCATTCTTTGTAACAAAACTTCAGTAAATGGTCTTACTCTTCTGTTTCCCAAATGATCTATTTGGTCTGGCTGAGCTGTTGGATCGTTGTTTAACCTAATAATTTCTCTAACTGTTTCTAAAACATCTTCTGGTTTCAAAACCCTATCTTCTATTGGAATTTCGTACTGGACAAATGAAATTTCCTTTGCCAAAACTGGGTTTGATTTTTTAGGATTCAGCTTTGGCAACCTTTGCCAGAACCTCCACCTTCCGACTTCTCCCAAATCGTACCTTTCAAAATTGAAAAACATATTGAAGATCAAATCCCTTGCAGCATCAGCAGTAACTTTTTCACCAGGCCTCAACTTTTGATAAATTTCAACCAGTGCCTCTTCTTGATTTTTTGTAGGATCCCTCTCTATCGTCTTTTTAATGTAATCAATTTCTCCAGTGTTTACATCTTTAAAAAGCTCTCTCAATCGATCGTCGGTTTGATAACCAAAAGCTCTCAAAAGAGTGGTTGCAGAAACCTTCCTTTTTCTGTCGATCTTTACTCCAATATGTCCCGAAGGGTCTGTCATGAATTCAAGCCAGGCCCCCCTAATAGGTATAATGTTTGCACCAAAATAATTCCTTCCAAAAATTTTCTCTGCAACAAAGAAAACCCCAGGGGATCTTATCAATTGAGAAATCACAACTCTTTCAACCCCATTAATGATAAAAGTTCCCCTTTCTGTCATTAAGGGGAAATTGCACAAAAATACTTCTTGCTCTTTTATTTCCCCAGTTTTCAAATTAACTAACCTTGTCTTGACCCTCAGGGGAGCATCAAAAGTATCGTTGTTTTTCCTTGCCTCAAGTTCTGTTTTGTACCTTGGCTGCCCTAATTTATAATCCAAAAAGTAAAGCTCAAATTCCTTCTTTGTGTAATCCCTCACCGGAGAAACTTCTTTTAACAATTTCCTCAAATCCCTTTCCCAAAATCTCTCCCAAACTTCCTTTTGAAAAGTTAGAAAATGAGGCCACTCCAAAGAGATTTTGGTTTTGCTGAAGTTTTTTATCTTCATAATGCCAAAAATAACCCTCTAAAGGGTTGAATTTGAATTTAAAATTTAGTTTTTAATTTTCGAAATCAAATTTATAATTTCAATTATAATTTTCCAAAATTTTTTGTCAACCCCTTAAATTATAACAAATTCTCAAATTTTTTCAAGACTATTTTTCCAGCTCTCTAATTTTTGATAAAACAACTTCATTCCCAGGGTTCAATTCCAAAACCTTCTTGAAATATTCGAGGGCTTTTTCTTTTTCTCCCTTTTTTTCGTAGCAAAGGCCCAAAAAGTAAAGGGAATTTGAATGGTTTGGCATCAAAAGTGTTGCCCTTTCAAAGCTCGAAATTGCCTGATCTATTTTTTCTTGATTAAAGTAGATCCTTCCCAATTGAAAGTTTGCCTCAACGCTAAAGGGATAATTTGAAACCAATTCTTCAAGTTTTTTTTGAGCCTCCTCTAAATTCCCCCTTTGTTCTGAAATCAAAGCCAATTGAATCTTTGCATCCAAATAATCCTCTTTCGATTCAATGGCATTTTTGAATTTCTCTTCTGCCTTATCCAAATCTCTTTTTGCAAAGTAAAGCTTCCCAATTTCAGTTTTAAAAATTGGATTTTTAGGTTCCAATTTTTCTGCCCTTTCAAAAGATTTAATTGCCCAATCCACAGATTGCCCTCCAGTCAAAGGAATTATTTCTCTGTAAACAATTCCCAAATTCTCCCAGCCAACAACCCAGTTTGGAGAAATTTCAGTCGCTCCTTTTATCTCTATTCCTCCTTCAAACTTTGCTCCTTTCAAATAGTTTATTGCGGTTGAAACTGAATTTGAAATCAAATTCGAATCTTGCTGATCGATCGGTTTTTGAATTTCTGCCAAGGCTCTTGAAAGGTTTGCCCTGGCAAAATCAATCTTATATTGAGAGAAAAATGGGTTTAATTTTACCGTCCTTTCCAAAAGAGAAACTTGCTCTTTAACATCTTGGCTTCTTACTGCCTTTAAATAATAATGGTCTGCAAGATAAAACTTAATCGCAAAATAGAAAATGAAAATGAAAAATACAAAAATCAAAATTGAAAGGCTGTTAAAGATCAAGCCCAATTCAGGAATTTTTTCAAAAGAAATTTTCCTTTCTGAAATTTTTTCAAAATTCAAAACCAAAAGGCTCAAAAATAGCCAAAATGAAAATGCCAAGACAAAGTTTTGATAGTAAAAAATCTGAGCCAAAAACAATGTCAAAAATGGCAAAAAGAAAATGAAAAATTCTGGCTTTTTATACAAAATCAAAAAGGAAACCAAAAAGAAACTTCCCAAAAAGGTTAAATAAGATAAAAATCCAAAAAATCCCATAGTTCCTAAAATTTCGGCAAGATGGCTGGAAGCCCGATCAAACCTGATTAACCAAAGTGCAGTTTTATTCAATTCTCCCGGCTTAAACTTTAAAAAATCGTAAAAGAAGGTTCCGATTCCAGAGCCCAAAAAGATTGATTTTATGTTTTCTGTCGCTCCTCCAAAAGAAACTTGCCAAGAAATCTTTTGAGGCAAAATTTGCTCTCTCAAAACCTGAAATTTTCTTGGAATTGGATTGTAAAAAAGGAAAAAGAAAGAAAGGAAAATCAAAAATATTGGCAGCAAAAGTTTGTTGATATTTTCCCTGAAAATTTTGCTCAAGATGGCAAAGATTAAAAAGAAAGAAAAAGATAGAATTTGCAAAAGGAAAGAAAATTTAAAATCGATGAGCAATAAAAAGGCAAAAGATAAAACAAACAAAATTGAATAGAGAATAATTTTGATTTTTGATTTTTGAGTTAGCAAAAGAGAGGTGAGCAAAACCAAAATGAAAGTTAAAAAGATAGAAAAAGATTCAAAAGAGCCAACTGGACTCAAAATTTGGAATTTAAAAAATTTTTGAAAAATCCCAGAAACAGAAAGGGCTGAAATCAAAATGACAAAAAATGAAGAAATCAAAAGCAAATCCAAAATGAAAATTGTGTTTTCTTTTTTGAAGTTGTTAATGAGCAGAAAGTAAAACAAAACTAAAAGCAAAAGAGAAATCAAGCCATTTGAAAACCTGCCATAAAAGCCAAAGAGGGAAAAATTTTTGTCAACAGAGAAAATTGCAGATAAAATTGCAAAAATCAAAAAGAGAAACAGAAAAATTGAAAAGGGAACTTTTTTAAACCTCAATTCTTTGTTCAAGGCACATTTTAAAAGCCAGAGCAAAAAGGAAATCAAAACAAAAAACAAAAATAGATAAATTTTGTTGAACTCTAAAAACTCAAAAGAAAATGGCAAGAAAAAAAATGGAATCAAAAAGATACAAGAATAAAGAAAAAAATGGATAGTTTTTTCTAAGTTCTTCACCATTCTTTTATTTTAGATTTTTCTTTTTAAATGTCAATTTAATTTTTTAAAACCAATTCGATAATCTCCCAATCTCATCCTATAAAAATTCTTAAATCCTTTGATTGGCTTTATATCAAACTCCTTAACATCTTTTAAACTCTTAGCTGAGGGCTTGAAGAAAATTTCCATTTAGCGGAGTAATTTTTTTGCTTTCTTTAAAGGAATATTTTTCTCTTTTTCGGTCAATTTCATCAAATAACCAAGGTAACGATCCTCAATCAATTCCACTAATTCATCCAAAATGGATGCCTTAACTTTTAACTCTTCAAGTTTCTTTTTAGCAGATTCTTTTTTAGAAATGGTAACAATTTGATTTGCCATACAATTTCATTATATTCATTTTGAAATCGGGGTCAAATTTAATTCAGAAAATCCAATTTTGCAGGTTTTGCAGAAAAAACGATGAAGATCCGATCTCAATCGTCTGATTACATTATAATCAAATAATTTTTATTCCAACTTTTGAATAAAATTTGTCAAAAGAAAGAATACCTTCGAATTTGTAATACTTCACTATGGCTGCATTCAAACAATCGATCCAAGAAATTCCTTTTTTATTTTGAGTCAAGAAAATTTTATCGGCGAGGGCAATAATTTCTTCATTTAAAGATAATTCCACAAATTTTCTCCTTGCTTCTCTTAGAAATTTTTTGGCGGATTTTTGCGAAACTTTATAAGAAAGTACTGTCGCTGTTTCTGGAATAGTAAAGGGAGTAACAAAAATCAGGGCTTCCTTTAAGCCCTTAAGTTTGCTGATTGCTTTGGAATGATTTTTATCGTCCTCTTTAATTAAAGCAATTAAAAAATCGGTATCCACTAAAAGTCGCATGTTCATTTTCCATAAAGATAGAAATTTATTTTTTCAGACAAATCCTTCGCTCCTCCTCTTATTTTCAATTTAGCAAAATCTAAAAGATCAACTCCTTTTAAGGTTTTCTTCTCTTTAGTCAAAACCTTTTTTAAAATCCGCTCAAGCTTCTCTTTTAATTTGAGAAGTTCCTCGTATTCTTTTTTGGGAATGGTAACAATAGTCATATAATTTCATTATATTCTTTTTAAAATCATTGTCAAATTTAATTCAGAAAATTCAATTTTTCCAGTTTCGTTGAAAAAACGATGGAGATCCGATCTCGATCATTTTCAGGAATTTTTAGCTCTTTCTATAAATCTCTTTTCGGTGACCAATCTTAAAGAATATTGCTTCTCCATTTCTAAAATAAAAAAGAGCTCAATATCGGCGAGTAATCCGAAATATTCATTTCGGTGGATATAATTTCGTTGCTTTGATAAAAGCCTTTTTGATTTGAGAAATATTTTTGTATTCCTTTAAACTTTCTTCGGGAATCATCAATAAAAACTTCTTGAGATTCTTATTAATCTCTCTCAATTCTTTCAAAAGAGCTTCCATCGATTTTTCTTTTTTAGTAACAATTTGATTTGCCATACGATTTTATTATACTCTTTTTGAAACCAGCGTCAAATTTCATTCAGAAAATTCAATTTCGCCAGGTTTAGTGGCGAGGATGCTCACGCTGCCGGGAGGCGTGAGTTCATGCTTGACATTTTATTGATTAGTAGTTGTTAAGGGTTCAGATTGCCCATTGCCAGATTGTTCGCTGATCAATTGCTCGCTGTCCGATTGTTCATTGTTCGATTGTTCGCTGTTCAATTGTTCGCTGCTCGATTGTTCGCTGCTCGATTGCTCATTGGTTGAAGTTGAAATTTCTTGGCTAGTTTCCTCTGTCGATGTCGCAGTTGAGGTAGAGGAAGAATTAATTGAAGATTGTTCGCTGCTCAATTGCTCGGTGCTCATTGTCCCATTGCTCGTTGTCCCATTGTTCGTTATCCCATTGTTCGTTGCTCCCATTGTTCCTACTTTTTCTAACAATTCCTTCAATTTTGCTTCATCGATGCAAGTTTGACCAAGGCAGAGTTGATTGGTAACCACAACTTTGGCTGAAAGTTTCTCAGTGATTATTTCTTTTATTTGAGCAATTCCGTTTTCAATAATCAAGCCAAGTTTTTCTAAGGTCCTTTTTATTGCTAATGTGAACTTATCCAAAATTCCCAATTGCTCAGTCGTTGTGCTTTCTTCAAAAATTGGGCCAAGCCAGAAATGGGGATTGACAAAAATTGTAATTTTTCCAATTCCCTCTCCCTTGTAACCTTCCAAGGCAATTCCAATTACCCTTCCAGGTTCTGTTGCTTTCATTGCCACGCCGGGAGTTGATGAGGCAGAAGTCAATAAATCTCCTGGTTTAATTTCCCCATTTTCGGTTGAA
>Ga0315298_1001168_pt1 | contig 49262 bp, 44 predicted proteins | sample WHS_1_MG_FD_203077 | JGI IMG/M metagenome (GOLD analysis project Ga0315298, IMG submission 203077) | Extremophilic microbial mat communities from Washburn Hot Springs, YNP, Wyoming, USA - WHS_1_MG | ecosystem: Environmental > Aquatic > Thermal springs > Hot (42-90C) | place: USA: Wyoming...
TCAACAGAATCAAAACAAAAACTCATTAAAATGAAACCGATGACTCTCGGCCAAGCTGCAAGAATTCAAGGTGTAACTCCAAGCGATTTATTTCTTCTGAGCTCAAAGATAAAAGGGTAACAGGTGGGGCGTAGAAAACGCAGTGAATAGTGAGAAGTAAGCGGTAAATGGCAAATACTTATTTGCTGTCACGAAAGGCGAATGCCGGAGCCAACGATATTTCATATTTAAAGTTGATCAAGTATATTTCATGAATGCACATATTCTATACTAAATCTCTTTTAAAAGTGAAATGCACATTTGAGTTTGGCGCAGGGCATGATGCCTCGAGGTGGCCTTCGCAGCGCAGCGAGGACAGACACCGAAAGGCGAATGCCGGAGCCAACGATATTCCATATTTAAAGTTGATCAAGTATACATAGAAAGTCTCGATCCAAAGATAATGGATATGAAATTGCCACTTCCCATAAGCGTTCGTGAGGATGTTCCGACGATCGACTTTGCAATACTTATGGAAAAGCATGACATAAAAAAGGAAAGGTATTTTTTCCATCTTTTTCGTTAATCTAAATAAAATATTCCATGTTATTTTTCGTAAATCATAATTGACATATGCAGTTAATATGAAGTATAATTTTCATATCTTGATGAAAGGGGATGAAGTATTTGAAACTAAGGGGTAAGTTGATTTTGCTTTCTCTTTCTGTACTTGTGATAGCCATTGTCTTGAGTGGATGTTTTCTCATGCCTCCGACGGTTAAGTTTATCTCTCCGACATCTCTCAACAACTCGGCCTATCCCGTTAATTCTCCTATAACCTTTGCATGGTCAGGTGAGAGTGGACTCACGTACACGTTAACTTTGTCCGCATCCAATGTTAGCCCGATAACGTTGCTATCCAATTCAAATCTAACAAATTATGAAACGTCGATAGCAACTCCCGGCGTTTACACGGCCCAAGTTGTGGGCAAAACGGGTCTCGGTGCAACGGGCAAGGATACCACAACCTTCAACGTTACAATTTTGAAGATCACGAATTCTGCAACAGTTTATGCAAAAAGTAGTGTCACAATCAGCTGGAAATCTCTTGACAACAAACCACACACCTACCTTTATTCTATAGACGGACAGAATTGGACAAGCACGACACAAACGAGCGCTACCTTGACAAATCTTTCAGATGGGAATTACACCTTTATGGTCAAAATCGCACAATCTTATGTACCAGCTGCCACTTACAATTTTGAGATCTTGACTGCGGGACCGACGATAGGAATAGCAGTTTCTGACAGAACCGAAGGTGGCTTTTACGGAATAGGTTCTCATCCTCAGGGTAGATACGCAGATATAAGTTGGTCTGCCAACCAAAAGTTAAGTGCATTGCTTGTGAGATTTTATCTCTATGGTCCACTTGGCAGCGGAATAAGGTACAGACTTAACATATCTCCGTCTGGTCAATGGATTGTTCTGCCTGCGACATCAACGGCACAGCAATGGTATTTGATCCCACATCCGAATACGAATACAGACATGATAGTCTCGGCAACGGGTTATGGCAGTTTGCAGGTTTACGATATGAGTGGAAATGTTTACAACGTTCCTGCATTCCAATTAGGCCAGACTTACGCCATAGGGCTTTATCCTGTTAACTGGCTTGGAACTTACGGATCGTTTGCTATAGCGCCATTTGTGCTCAGTGAAAGGTATGGACTTTCTAATATGCCAAAGATGTACGTCGGATACAACACGACTTCTGTTGCAACGGGAGGATCTTTTGTTGCGTCTGTGTACGATCCAAATCTCACGGCGTACGCTTCTGGCACTCACGAGATAGTCAACGATAACGTAGATCACACGGACATCACGACGAACAATGGTCTCATGTACATGCAATTCTCCCTTCAACTTTCTCCGGGCCTTCAACTCAACAACGTTACCTTCCCAGATATGCTCGCGGGAAAGGTTAACCTTTCAACTTACAAATACGATCCCGACAGTGGAATTCTTACGGTATACAGAGGATTCGTAAATCCTGTCCCTAATGCACCGGTGGCACAGTCGGCGACCGATATAGCCGTTCAGATTCAGTGTACAGTGCCAGCAACTTACACCGGCTCTTTGGCTTACGCTGCCATAGTTTATGAAGGAACTTTCGGTAACGAAGGATACAGCAACTTTAATCCCGTCTTCAAAGACAATTCTTTGAGGAACATAGACGGCGTTGTGATTTTGAGATCCGTGCCTGTAGTTACCGTTGGTAGTGCACAGTAAGCGGGGTGATTGATATGAAAAAGATCACATTTTTATTGATTGCTTTGGTTTTGGTGTCAGCCTTTGCATTCGGAATTTCTTTGAATGCCCAAACGGTCATGAGTACTGCCACCGTTGAGGCGATAAACGCTCAAAATGCCCAAGTTGGTCTTTCATGGACGGCGGGGCTTAACGGCTTTAACGGGAAAACGATAGGACAATTGTCTGTCATGAACGGATGGAGACCTCTTCCAAAAGATTTCGTTAACGCCATTTTATCGAAGGCGAAAAAACTCACAACAACGGATGATATGCTCATGGGCTCTTACACCATGTTCAATCCTTTAACCATGAATGCATCCAACCTTCCTACCGCTTACGATCTCAGCAACCAATTTGTGGAATATCCAGGTATTTCTTACGTTACGCCCGTCAAAGATCAGGGATATCATGGCACATGCTGGGCCTTTTCAACGACAGAAACCTTTGAAACCGCCCTTGCAATGCAGGGAGTTGTACCTTATTCAAATATCCCAATTCTTTCAACACAATTCGCCGCATATCATGACATCGACTGGAATCTTCTAATTGCGGCAAATGGCTGGATAGTTCAGGATTCTAACTACGATGCCGGTGGAAACCAATACTTTTCTATGTACAACGCTGTAAGATATGGAATGCCACCTGCAACGGATTTTCCAACGATTTCTTATGAAAATTCACCATGGATAGAGTGGGATCCTCAAAATCCAAACTGGCAAAAGGATTTGACCTATTCACAAGGTACGCTTTTGTTGCTTAGCGCTCCTGAAGAGGCATATTATTACAACGTGAGTTACGATCAGTACATAGACGCGATAAAGACCATGATAATGAAGTACGGATCTGTGAGCGTCTCGTTTCTCGTACCGGCAGATTTTGACTATTATTCAAGTGGCGTTTACGTGCCTGTGAATCCTGGCTCAAGTTCAAATCCATACGTTGGAGGGCACGCAGTTCAGATAGTCGGATGGATAAACAATTATCAGGCATCCAACGGTCAGACTTACAACGTTTGGATAGTCAGAAATTCATGGGGCTCAAGTTGGGGCATGAATGGATACTGGCTCCAGCCATGGGTAACACCTCAGGAATATGCCTCTGGAAATGTGCCAGCATGGAAGTTTGAATCTTACGGGAACTGGTTCTTCGTTCCGATCTTCAAGACGGTTAACGCCGCTTATTCTCAGGCTGATTTCAACGGTGATGGTTACGTCAACATGACAGACTGGAACATGCTTGTAGGCGCTATGCAGCAGACGAATCCTTCTTCCGCGACGATATCGAAGTACGATATAGGCGTGCCTCAGACCGGGAAAATAGGTGGAGGTTCTCTGGAGCAATTCATGTATCTCTGGAATGAGGCTGCACAGAGCGGACATTAAAAGTTAACAAAACAATAAAGGGCGCTAAATGCGCCCTTTATCATTTTAAATAACTTTATGGTAAAATATTCAGTGTTTGTGAATAGAGGTGGTAGACTTTGAAGATAGGCATTCCAAGAGCGTTGTATTTTTACGTATATTATCCGATGTGGTACGGATTCTTTTCATCGCTTGGCCATGAGATAAAGTTATCCGTCCCGACGAACAAAGAGATAATAAATTTAGGCGTTGCTCATTCCGTTGATGATATATGCATTTCCGTGAAAGTGTTTCATGGTCATGTTAAATATCTTTTGGACAAGAAAGACGTTGATCTCGTTTTTGTTCCAAGAATAGCAAGCGAGGAGAAATACAAGTACACGTGTCCAAAACTGGCTGCTCTGCCTGATCTTATGAGAAGCGCCTTTGCGAGGGATGCAAATAGAATTTTAACGGCGACCTTCTACACAAGGCAGGGAGAAAAACCAATCATCGAGGGATTTGAAGAGATAGGAAGACAACTTGGAGATTCGGACGAAAAGATAAAACTGGCCGTTAAGATGGGTATAAAGTACCAAAAACTTGCCGTTAAATCTTTAAGATCAGGTCATACTTTTCTTGACGTTGTTAAAAACATACGCGATCTTGATTCATTGATAAAAAAACCAGTTCAAAAACAACCTTACACAGTCGCACTTGCGGGTTTCCCATACGATGTTTACGATACATTTACCAACGGAGATGTCATATCGAAACTCGAAGACTCAGGAGTTGGCATAGTCACAACTGACATGTTAGATCCAAAAGTTTACAAGCATTACTCCAAATACATGATAAAAGACCTTTTCTGGTATCAAGCGAACGCGGCGGCAAAGGGTGGAATGTACTACATAGATGCGCCTGACATCGATGGCGTTATAAGCATATCATCCTTTAATTGCGGTATAAGTTCGATATATCAAAAACTTCTCGATCTTTATTCAAAAGAAGTTGGAAAACCTGTAATGCACATAATAGTCGATGAGCAAACGGGAGATGCTGGTCTTGTCACGAGAATAGAAGCATTCATCGATTTGATACGCGTGAAAAGAGGTGATGGTCTTGTCGCACAAACGGATAACGTACACGGTGCCGAGGATGGGGTACACGTACGCGGCCTTTGAAAGTTTCTTCAAAATTCTTGGATATGACGTCATAATACCCGAACCAACCAACACTGAAACGATAAAAACGGGGGTTTCTAATTCTCCCGAATACATGTGTTTCCCATTTAAAATATTGCTTGGACAATTTGAAAGAGTACTTGAACAGAATCCGGATAGATACTTCAAAATGGTTTCTCTTGAAAGTTACGGTCCTTGCAGATTTGGATATTACAGTCCTCTGTATTACAAGATATTGAAAGACAAAGGCTTTACGAATTTTGAAGTGGTAAACGTCGAAGGAATTTATCCACCACTTTACAGGGGAATCCCGAGATTTTTCAAAAAACTTATCAAATTAACGGGATGGCATACACCATGGACTGTGGTGAAAGCCTTTGTGATAGCCGGATGGAAAGTTTATGCAGTTGAGCAACTTGAAAAGAAATTATATTACCTTATTCCAAGAGAGAAAGTTTCCGGATCGACTGAAAAGATCTTCAACGGAGCGATTGAAAAAATAAGGCATGCGCCGAATAAAGTTAAGGCCATTAAAAAGATTTTAAACGAAGAAATTGAGAAGATGGATAAAAACCCTCATGTCGATCGTGACGATCTTCCAAAAATAGGCCTTGTCGGAGAGGCTTACATATTGATGGATTACAGCAACAACCTCGATATAGAAAAGAAATTGGCCTACATGGGAGTGGATGTGGACAGATCTTTGAGGGTCACAAACTGGACGCTTGATAGGCTTATAAAGGCGAAATCTCATAAGGCTCACATGCTTGAGGTTAACAAAGGATACCTTGACTTTTTCATAGGCGGAGATGGCCAGGAAAGCATAATGAATACCATTCTTTACAAGAAAGCCGGTTACGATGGGGTCATTCAGGCTCAACCATTTGGATGCTTGCCTGAAACGGCCGCAAAGGAAATCCTTACGAAGGTAAGTGAAGATTACGATATTCCAGTCTTAAGCCTCGCTTTTGATGAGCAGACCGGAGAGGCGGGGTTCGTAACAAGACTTGAGGCCTTTGTCGATATGATAAAAAGCAGAAGGCAAATAAAAACAGACGAAGAAAGAAAAGAGTCTGTAACTGTTAAAAGTTAAAGAGGTGAAAGAATTGTCAAAACAGGTTGCATTAGGAATAGATGTTGGATCGGTCACAACGAAAGTCATTTTCGTCGATGAAAATGACGAGATAATAGAAGGTCTTTACATTCGAACAAAAGGAAATCCGATAGACACCATAAAGGCAGGTATGATAGAGGCATACAACGTCATCACTTCAAAATTCGGTGATATAGAGGTTATAGCCGTCGGAACAACCGGCAGTGGAAGACAACTTGCCGGCGTTGTTGTCGGAGCCGACATCATAAAGAACGAAATATCCGCACACGCCTACGCTGCAATTCATGAAGTACCCGATGTATCTACGATCTTCGAAATAGGTGGACAAGACTCAAAGATAATTTTCATAAGAAACGGTGCCGTTACCGATTTTGCGATGAACACAGTTTGTGCCGCAGGAACAGGATCTTTTCTTGATCATCAGGCTGAAAGAATTGGAATAGATATAGAAAAGTTTGGAGATTATTCGCTAAGAGCCACAAATCCAGTCAGAATAGCGGGCAGATGCACGGTTTTTGCAGAATCCGACATGATTCACAAGCAACAGATGGGAGCAACTTCCGAAGATATAATAGCCGGACTTTCCGAAAGTCTCGTGAGAAATTATCTTAACAACCTTGCTCGAGGGAAAGAATTACTTCCAAAATTCGTTTTCCAAGGCGGAGTTTCCGAAAATATAGGAATAGTAAAGGCCTTTGAAAATGCCGTTGGAGCAGAGGTTATAGTGCCAAAGAACAACAAACTCATGGGAGCATGGGGCGTTGCGATGCTTGCAAAAAGAGAAGTCGAAATAACAGGCCAAAGGACGAATTTCAAAGGCTTCAAAGTGACAGAACTTGAACATAAAACAAGAGTCTTTTACTGCGATGGCTGTGCAAATAACTGTGAAGTTTACGAAGTTATAGAAAATGGTGAAACAATAGCCTATTGGGGCGACAGATGTGGAAAGTGGTCCAACAGACTGACGTCTAAAGTGAGAAGAACCGAAAGGGCGGACAGAAGACAATCCGAAGAAATAAATAGCGAGCAGTGAACGGTGAAGGATAAAAAACATTCAAGTGTGCTAAACAAACTTGTCGGTATCCTTGATAAAGTCGAAAAACCCAGCAGATATATAGGAAATGAGTATAATTCGATAAAAAAAGATGCTGAACTTTCTATGTGTCTTATTTTTCCCGATCTTTATGATGTCGGAATGTCTCATTTTGGGGTAAAAATTCTCTACGATATCGTAAATAAAAGTGATTTTGCAAAATGTGAAAGATCTTATTTGCCATGGCTTGATATGCAAAAGGCAATGATGGAGAATAACGTACCTCTTTATTCGTATGAAACTTACACTCCGATAAAAGAATTCGACGTGATAGGTTTCACACTTCAGTACGAAATGTCATATCCCAACGTTTTAAGATCGCTAAAACTTGGTGGCGTACCAATAAAAAATTCTCAAAGATCTGATACCGATCCCTTAATCATTGCAGGTGGACCATGTGTGTTTAATCCTGAACCGATGGAAGAATTCATAGACGCATTTCTAATCGGAGACGGCGAAGAGGCAACGATAGAAATGCTTAAAGCAATAAAAAAAGGAAGATCACGATCAGAAAAACTTGAATTGTTAAGTACGATAGAAGGAGTTTACGTACCGACTTATAATTACAAAGTCAGAAAAAGGGTCATTTCTAAAATGAAAAACGATTGGGCTCCAACGGATCAGATAATTCCATACACCGAAATAGTTCATGACAGAGGCGTTGTCGAAATAATGAGAGGATGCACAAACGGATGCAGATTTTGCCAAGCCGGTATGGTATACAGACCCGTACGTGAAAGAAGTGCCAACGATATCTTTGAAATCTCCAAAGAAATAATTAAGAAAACAGGATACGAAGAGTTGAGTTTGTTATCTTTAAGCAGTGCAGATCACAGTCAAATAGAAGATGCAGTTTCTTTGCTTAAAAACATCAAAGATACCTCCCTTTCGATACCATCCACACGTGCAAATGCCCTCACCGTGGAAATCGCAAAAGCCATCGGCACAATTCGAAAAAGTGGCATAACAATAGCGCCAGAAGCGGGCACGCAAAGGCTAAGAGATGTTATAAACAAAGGTATAACGGAAGATAATATTTTTTCGGCCGCGAGAATGGCGCGAGATAATGGATGGAACAAAATAAAACTTTATTTTATGATCGGACTTCCGACTGAAACAGACGAAGACGTTAAAGCCATAGGAGTTATGCTTGACAAGATAAAGCGCATCGGCTTTCATGAAGTCTCAGCAACGGTAGGAGTATTCGTTCCAAAAGCACATACTCCATTTCAATTTGATGCGCAAATAATGCCAGATGAGGCTTTCAGGAGATTTAAACTTTTGAACTGGACAAGAAAATTTGCAAAACTCAGTTTTACAGATCCATACAAAGCAATCATAGAAGGTGTGCTTTCAAGAGGAGACAAAACGGTTGGAGAAGTTGTTGAAGAAGCGGAAAAACGCGATGTCATCTTTGCTGACTGGGATGAGATGTTCGATCCCGACAAATGGATGAAAATTTTTGAAGACAAAAAAATAGCATTTCAAAAATTCATGGAAGCAAAATCTTTTAAAGATCCATTTCCGTGGGATTTTATAGATTCCGGAATTTCAAAAGGATTCTTATGGTCAGAACATTTGAAGTCTGTAAAAGCAAAACTCACACCCGATTGCAGAAATGGATGTACCGGATGTGGTGTATGCCAGAAATTCAACGTTGATAACGTGATACAGGAAGGTATTGCAAGGTGAAATATCTTTTTTATTACAAGCGAGTCGGACTTTTGAGGTATCTCTCGAATCACGAAACCATGAGAATGATCGAGAGAATTCTGAGAAGAACCGACATGAGATTCAAAATGACTGAAGGCTTTCATCAAAGAATGAAATTGTCATTTGGCCAGGCCTTACCAACTGGTATCATTGACAGATGCGGCCTATTCTTGCTATCAACAGATGAAGAGATAAAAGCAGAATTCATAAAAGAGGTAAATGCCATTTCGCCTCGTGGATTCGAAATATTCAAAATAGACAAAGTAGATGAAAGGTTTGAACTTGGCAAATCGGTAGATGGATACATCTTCAAATTGATCTTCTCAAGAGCGCCTGAAGTACATGAAGGATGGAAAATAGAAGAAAAAGGAAAAATTTGGGTGGTAAGATTTTTTAACGTTTTTAATTCTCATTCACCGAAACCAAATGAATTCGACCAGTATTTAACAATCAGAGATAGCGTCGTCTTCAAGGGTGGGATTTGATTGTTTTTCAACATTTTTAAGAAAATAAAAAAGATCACCACAAAACGAATATCCGGCTTCTCTTATTTTGGAAAATGGCTGATATTAGGAATAATAATTGGGATTTTAAGCGGATTTTCAGCAACTTTACTTTATTACTCGGTTGAAATATCCGAGAATTTTTTTCTTGGATACTTGCTTGGCATGAATATCCCGCATACAATAAGTGATGGAGGAATCCTTAATTATTCTGTCGATAGAATTTACCTCATTCCCATTGTGGTGATCGCTGGGGCTTTCATCTCCTCCCTTTTAGTTTACAAGTTTGCTCCTGAAACTGAAGGAGACAGTAAAGCGATAGAAGCATATCATCAAAAGCAAGGAAAGATAAGATGGCGTGTTGCGCCTATAAAACTTATAGTTTCTGCGCTTGTTATAGGATCCGGAGGAAGCGCTGGAAGAGAAGGACCCAGTTCTCAAATCTCGGCAGGACTCGGTGCCATGGTTGCGGATATACTGAAACTCAATTCCGAAGACAGAAGAAAAATGGTTGCGATAGGTATAGGCGCAGGTATAGGAACGATTTTTAAATCTCCGATTGCCGGAGCACTCATAGCCGCGGAAATACTTTACAAAAGAGATTTCGAACCTGACGTGATATATCCAGCCATTGTTGCTTCTGCAACCGGATATTCTATCTTTGGAATGTTTTATGGTTTTACACCCATCTTCGGATATTATTTAGCACCTTTTAATCCTATCAGATTGCCGATGTATGCAGTATTGGGAGTTATAGCGGGTTTAATGGCGATACTTTACCCAAAATTTTTCTATTACGTGCAGGATAAGTTTTCCGAATGGAAGGTTAACAGATATTTTAAACCTGCAATTGGCGCTATTGCAACGGGATTGATAGCTTTGCTTTTTCCAGAGATCATGGCGAGCGGTTACGGATGGGTTCAAATTTTGATGGATCAGAAATTTGATTTACTTCCAACCTTTGGAATGCCAATACTCCTTGTACTTTTTGCAATACCGTTTATCAAGATTTTTGCGACCTCTATGACGATTGGTTCTGGTGGAAGCGGAGGATTATTTGCACCCGGGATCTTTACAGGTGCCTTCATAGGTGCGGATGTGGGTATTATCTTCCATTTGATTTTTCCGATACAGGTACCTACAATTGCACCCTTTGTGATCGTCGGAATGTTAGCCTTTTACGGTGCAACGGCAAAAATACCGGTCTCTGTTATACTCATGGTTGTAGAAATGACAGGAGGACTGCAATTGTTACCCGCTGAAATGATAGCGGTTTCAATTTCTTACCTTGTATCTGGAAATTACACGATATACCGTGCTCAAGTCCCAACCAGAAAAGATTCACCTGCTCATGCTGGTGAATACAACATGCCAGTTTTAACCAGTCTTAAGGTTACCAATATAGGAAATTTCAGAAATATCTCGATTCACCCAGATGCAGATGTGAAAGAGGCAAAGGCATTGATGACTCAAAATTCGGTCTCTTCTCTTGCCGTATCAAATCAAGGCCATTTTCTCGGCGCAATCTACATGTACGATATTTATCAATTAAACGATGGAACGGTGAGAACTTTCATGAAAACCGGTGTTCCATCGATCAAGCCAAATGCAAGCCTTGAAGAGGCATGGGAAATAATGAATACGAACAAAAGTACATGGGTACCAGTGGTACTTAACGGAGCCTTTCTTGGAATAATAACAATGACTGACATCTTAGATGTTTACAAATCGAAGTTGAAATCTCTTGGTATATCTGGAGAAGACGGCATGTGAACGGCAAAAAAGCACATGGCATACGAACGGTGATTAGTGAAAAAAGAATATGGCCAATAAACGAACAGCACGTAGCACGTGGCGGAAAGAGAGTAGTGATTAGTGATTAGTGAGCAATGAGCAGTAAATGGCGAATGCCGGAGCCAACAATATTTCTTAAAGCTAATCAAGTATACTAAAAAGTGAAATGCACATTTGCGTTCGGCGCAGGGCATGATGCCGAGAGGTGGCCGACGCTGCGCAGCGAGGACAGACACCGAAAGGCGAATGCCGGAGCCAACGATATTTCTTAAAGCTAATCAAGTATACTAAATCTCTTTTAAAAGTGAAATGAATGAACAGCACGTAGCACGTGGCTCATGATAGGTGGGGCGAAGGGCATGTATACTCTAAGTCAGGATGTTAAAATTGAACTGGTATGGTATAATTCAATAAATGAATTAAGGATGGTGCTTTAAAATGATGAAATTCTTTACCGTACTTTCGATAGTTGTGGTGTTGGCAGGTTTTGCGTTTGCTTTTAATCTCCAAGTCGGAGGTGGAGTCGAGGTTGCGGATTTTTGGACATCTGGCGTGGCACTTCCAACGATCAACACATCATTTGCCTTTCCAATTTCAAATAATCTTTCTGTGACAGGGCAGATAGGATCTGTTTTAACGCAACAGATGAATTACATAACCTCATCTTCCACTCAAAGCGCAGCTTTACTTGCCCTTATCGGCGTGAGATATACGACAAAACCAGCCTCAAGTGATATTTCAGAGTTTATGGGTTTTGATGCGGGATTTATGTCAAATTTTGTATCTTCGAATGCAGGCCTTTCACCGATAATCGGCGTAAATAGCGGGTACATATTTCCGATAGTCAGCGGTTTTGAAGGATATGTCAAAGGAGCATTGAGATTTATGATGGTAACGATTCCAACGACAGGGCAGATAGGAAATACATTTCCGTTATCTTTGCCGATTGTTGAAATATCGACAGGATTGAATTTTTCCTTTTAAGATCAATCGAGTTTGAAGAGATCTTTAAGTTCATCGTTTGAAAGATCTCCTATCCATTTTTCACCGGCTGCTATAACAGAGCCGGATATTTTTCTTTTCTCTTTCAACATCTTGTCTATCTTCTCTTCAAGCGTCCCTGTGGTTATGAGCCTGTGAACTATGACATTTTTACTTTGACCTATTCTGAAAGTTCGATCTGTTCCTTGATCTTCAACGGCCGGATTCCACCACAGATCGTAATGAATGACATGATTCGCAGCTGTGAGATTAAGCCCGGTTCCTCCAGCTTTTATTGTTAAAATCATGAAAGGCTTTGAATGTTTGGTTTGAAATTCGTTTACCATCGAATCTCTTTTACCCCTTGAAAGTTCACCGTTAAAGAAAAGTGGCTCTATTCCGAATTCGGCCGAGATCATCTTGACAAGCAGCTCTCCCATCTCTTTGTATTGAGTGAAGATCACCGCTTTCTGATTGACATCCAAAATATCTCTGAGAATTTCAACTGTCCTTTCGGCCTTTCCGGATGATTCTATCTTGGGCTCTCCACGTTTCTCGTAATGAACTGGATGGTTACATATTTGCTTTAGAGAGGTTATAATTCTGAAGATCGCACCATTTCTTGACACTTCATCATTCGCCTCGTAAAGTTTCTTCATTTCATTTTCAGCGACCTGTTTGTAAAGGGAGGCCTGTTCCATCTTCAATTCAACGTGATCGTCCATTATGATCTTATCAGGCAGATCTTTTATTATGTTTTTATCTGTCTTCATCCTTCTCATCATGAAAGGAGAGACGATGCGCTTCAGCTCATCGATCCTGTCGGCATCTCCATCCTTTTCTATCGGGATCGAATAAGATTTGATGAACCATTCTTTTTTACCAAGATAATCTGGCATCAAGAAATCGTAGATACTCCAGAGCTCTGTCAGCCTATTTTCTACCGGAGTGCCTGTCAGCGCAACTTTTGAATCTGCCTTGATCGCTTTCACGGAAAGACTCTGAAGTGTTTCACTGTTTTTTATATTCTGCGCTTCGTCTATAATGATGGAAGACCATTTTATACTTTTTAACCTTTTAAGATCGCTCCTCACAACACCGTAAGACGTTATTACCATATCGTTGCTGTCAACGTCAAGGACTCTATCGGGACCATGATATACCGCAACCTTCACGGATGGAGCAAATTTTTCTATTTCGCTTTTCCAGTTTCCTATGAGTGTCGTCGGGCATATAACAAGCGCCGGTCTATCAAGTTTGCCCATCTCTATTTTCTTCAGAATAACCGATATGACCTGAACTGTCTTTCCAAGTCCCATATCATCGGCAAGACAGACACCAAATCCTTTTTCCATATTCGAATAAAGCCACTGAAACCCTCTTATTTGGTATTCTCTAAGTGTACCGTTAAGCGATTTAGGTGGACGGATTGAAGACAATTTTTTAAAACTCTCGAGGAACTTTTCCAAATTTTTGTCGAACTCTATCTTCATCCCATCGCGTTCTCCAGAAAGTAAATCTCTGAATGCCTCAGCACCGGATGAAGGCAATGGATTTGTTTTGACTTTTTGAATGATCGCGCTCATCTCATCCGGATCGATGAAAACGTATCTATCTTTGAGAGCGACTATCCCTTTCGATCTGTCGTAAAGATCCAAAAGTTCCTCAGGCGAAAGTTCCCGATCTCCTATTTGGATCTTCCATTTGAATTCGAAAATATCATCGAGGTTGAGATAAGATCTAACATGATCTTTTTTGTTTTTGACAAGAGCGGTCAATCTTAACTCCGGTTTCCATATCTTTTTCAATTCCTTTGGAAGTAAAATTTTAACACCGAGAGCACTCAAAATATACTGACCGCTTGTTATGAACTCTTTCAAATCTTCTATTTCAAGACCTTTGATTCTGCCATTTTTGGAAGCTTTAGCAACAAGCGGACTGTACTTCGAGATTATTCCGAGTTGTTTGAAAATTCTTGTACGCGCATCTTCGATGCCTTCCATCTTCAAAAAATGGTCAAATTCAATCGGTAATTCAAAGGGATCGGACTCTTTTTCAACAAAAAGTCTCATATCAAACCCTTTTTCTTTTCTTGTGATTCCAACAACAAGCGTATACTCTCCTCCACGGACGTTCAAAACGCTAAGCCAGTTAGAAATAGCCGCAAAGGTGTGCTTTTCCTCAAAGTTCTCGGCTTTGTAGATTTCTCCAAGGAAAAAAGTACTTATGAGTTTATCTTTAAGCACTTCTAAGTAGTCAAATCTTTTTTTGATCATTTCGTTTATCGTCAGTGTAAGCACGTAAGTTCCGATCATATCGCGCCTCAAAACCTTTCCATCATCGTTTATCACGACATCTTTCGGTGCGATCGATGAGAGATAATTCACGTATTTAGTTTGAGAAAAGAACGGAACGAAGTCGACTTTGAAATCACCTTTTTCGTTAATCATGGATGCTTCTGGCATGATAAGCCCCTTAGATACAAGTCTTCGCGCAAAGGAAAAAACTTTTTTGAAGAAAGCCGAATAAGGGCTATCATTCTCATCCACAATCATCGAAATATTTTCAAAGAAATCATACATCTCCGAAAATTTGATAACCTTGAAATTTGATTCTTCATCGTAGCCTGTGGCAACCGGTTCTATTGTAATTTTATCTGATTTCTTTTTTCTTTTTCTTTCCACAGTTAAAGGAATCATTTTGCGCTTTTTTTCGATCTTAATGTCTCCTCCTGTATAAATCACAAGGGGGGTTTTGCTCGAGAACAATATCTTGAAAGTCGTATCTTTTAAATAAACATTCTCCTTGTCATTCGTTCCTTCAAGACTCACATTTTCATATCCCAAAAGATCGTTATAAACATCTTTAAGCTTTTCCTTAAAATTTTGACTCTTGAAGAACAAAGGATTATCATCGAGTAAATCTAACATTTTCAAAAAACTATCGTTTTCTAAAGTCGGTCTAACTTCTTCAATATTTTCGGGATCTAACGCTTGGTCTTTGTCTATAAAGACGTACTTACCGGACAAGGACGAGGACTGCTTCAATCCAGCTATTTTCATCATCCATGCTTTGGATATCCCACGCATTTCAAAAAGCAAAAATGGATCTTTGTCTATTTCAGATGCGATGATGTAGTAAACAGCTGCAAGATGCTTGCATGGATTGGCCCAGTCAGGGCATGAACAACGAGCGTCTATATCGTCCCATGAAACCGGAAAAAGATGAACGCCATTTTTGACCAAAAGTTCATTTAACTCGGGTGGGAGTTGACCGACGAAGATCTGCGATGCGAGATCTGGACGCTCTTCTATTATAGATTTGATAATTTCCTTTTCTCTTTCACCGAAAACCTTGAGCGTCATGCTTTCATGGTATGGAGTAGGCCTTGAGCCCTGAACGCGTGCCCTGATCTGTCCGCCATTGAGCTCTATTTTTAAGACATTACCATTCTTGGCATAACTTCTTCCCCTCGGAAGTCTGTTCTCATCTATGTCTATCTTTTCAATTGCCTTTACCCATTCCTTTCCCCACCATGTTAGACCAAAAATATATTTACCAGCCATCAGATCATCCTCCAAAGTACGGTACATACATGCTGTTTCCCTCTATCTGCCAGATTGGTATTGAGGATATGTTGCTGAACTGACTCGCCGTGATCATGGGCTGTCTCCAGAAACCGTTATCTCCCCATGACGTGCCCCAAGAGTTTTCAAGAATCCAAACTGGTCCGTAATCGACGCCACCGTACGTCCAATTATCGTCCCAGCCCACAAGAAGCACCGCATGCCCTCCAACAGGATAGGCCGTGGATGAAGGACCCGGGTACACCCATCCGTTAGGCCCCGCAGGTTCGTTGAGATTGAATGTATCAAAATCGGAATAAACATCAAGTTGGACTGCAAGTCCTCCATACTCTATTATTGCACTTTTTATCGTGTTTATGAAGGTTGTGTAATTCGAAAATTGCCATGGATTTATAACTAAAGTGGAATTGGGCTTTACAAGATGCTGCGGCCATGAATCATTTGAAGGGTCCCATAATATGTATGGATATGCTACTTTATCACCTTGAGAATTCAAATAATATCCATAATAAGGGAAATCCGTCGCCAAAGGAGCCCCACGCCTTACAAGATCGTAAAATGAGAAGAAGAAATTTCCGCCTTCATCCTCATTCGTTTCCTGATAAGAAAGGCTGTTATAAGTGGTTATATTCCAATTAGCATCGTTGTAAGAGACGAACTGTGTTGAAAGCGTTGGAGATGATGGATCGGATATGAAAGGATACCTTGACTGAATAGCGACATCTCCTAATTGCGCTACCATAGCACTCTCAAGTGATTCAACGGTCGCAAATGCCCAGCACGTGTTGTTGTACCATTGATCGCCCACGTCTGGGATATTTCCGCCATTCGAAAATGTGAGCAATTGTGAATTGTAATCGGTGGGTAAGGATGAAAGCACGGGCTGAGTCAATGATTGCTGAGTCAAGTTTATTCCATTTGATGAAGCGATGAGCTGTGGGAGCACCTTTCCCTGACCGGAAGGATTGAAAATCTGCACCCCATCGAACCACTGCTCGAGAAAACTTTTGGGCATGGATATGTTTCCGAGAGCTGGCCGAATTTGAGAAGTGTTTTGACTGGTATTATTTGTTCTCAACATGCAACTCGAAAGTAAAAAAGCCAAAATGATGATTGAAATCAAAAGAATTGCTTTTTTCATGATTATCTCCCCGTATGGTACTGATCGTGCATGAACATCGGCCATCCGCCCGAAGCCATCGAATTGCCTGAAGATATTTCATAGAATTGCCCATCATCACAACCAACATATATTTTACCATCATAAAGCACAGGATTCGATTCTACGTTGTACCCGAGTCCCACGTAACTCATGATATTTCCATTTGATGAATTGAGTGCGTAAAGTGTGTATCCTGACGCGATGTACACGATCCCGTTATCTCCTATCAAAGCGGACGAAGAGATTCCGCCTATTGGTGTTTCAAGATTCACGCTCCATACAGTCTGGCCCGTTTGAGAATTTATGGCATAAAAATTGCCATTTATAGTTCCGATGTACACGATTCCACTTTCAGAAATGACAGGACTTCCGTAAATTTGAGATCCATCTAAAGGATTTGTCCACCGTAAAGTTCCATCTGGAGTTAAAGAATAGAGCGCGTCAGATCCAACGTAAATATTCCCATTCACACCGATTGCCGCCGTTCCGTAAATAGGACCATCCATCGTGTATTCCCAACCAATACTTCCGGAATTTAGATTCACAGCATAAAAAACATCATTATCTGCACCCACAAAAAGATCCGTGCCATTTGTAACGGGACTCGCCCATACAGCACTTCCGTTTCCACCGATCGATCTGATAAAACTTACATCTGTCATATCGCTTTCCGGTAATTCGTAAATGTCTCCATTGTTGTCGATGACATAAACATTTCCTTTAAAAACAAGTGGTGCCGATATTATCGGATAATATGAAACCCTCACCGTATTGTAACTGGTGAATGGAGACGAAGCGTAAAGTAACTGGCCATAATTGTTACCGGCAAAAACCATGTCATTCGTCGAATCAATTGATGGGGAGGAATAAACGGCTGCGGCGCTTTGATAACACTGGGAGGCATAACCGGAAATAACAAAAAGTCCGCTTTGACTGCCTATAAAGATATCTCCATTCGAAGAGATTGCAGCAGAAGAATATATCTGTCCGTTAGCCATCGCATTTTGAGAATCGGTCAGTTGAAAACTTTTGATGATACTCATTGTGGGAGTATTCATTGGCACTTTCATACATCCAGAAAGTGTAAAAGAAACAATAAAAAAGCTAAAAGATAAAAGCAGAATATTCAATTTTTTCAACATAAACACGGCTTTTCAATAAAAACTCACTTGTCAAAGCACTTCAAATCTGTCCCTAACATTTATTGTCAAGCACATCATTAGTGATCTTAAATGATTTTGCTTTGTCTGATACATGTCCCACTTTCATAAAAAGTTAATGAATATATCAAATCCCCCTCACTTCGAGGGGGATTCGAACCCCTAAAACCACGTGTTAAGAAATATGGCGGCACTGGGATTCGAACCCAGGACAATACGGGTATGAACCGTATGCTCTGACCAGCTGAGCTACACCGCCAATCTGGTAGCGGGGGATGGATTTGAACCATCGACCTTTGGGTTATGAGCCCAACGAGCTACCAGCCTGCTCCACCCCGCATCGCAAGAATTGGTGCCGAGGATCGGACTCGAACCGACACGAAGGTATCCCTTCGACGGATTTTAAGTCCGTTGCGTCTGCCAATTCCGCCACCTCGGCCACAAAGAATATGATATCAAACAAATCAAAATATGTCAAGGGCTCGAATTGACGATGACAACACTGTTGTATACTTGATCAACTTTAAATATGGAATATCGTTGGCTCCGGCATTCGCCTTTCGGTGTCTGTCCTCGCTGCCGCTGCGAAGGCCACCTCTCGGCATCATGCCCTGCGCCGAACGCAAATGTTCATTTCACTTTTAAAAGAGATTTAGTATAGAATATGTGCATTCATGAAATATACTTGATCAACTTTAAATATGAAGTATCGTTGGCTCCGGCATTCGCCATTTACTGCTCATTGCTCACTAATCACTACTCTCTTTCCGCCACGTGCTACGTGCTGTTCATTCATTTCACTTTTAAAAGCAGTGTAGTATAATAAAAATCAAATTTGGTGTACAATTATTTCTGAAATGAATTAAAATTCAGTCGAGCAAAAAGCAGAAATGTACTTTTGAAACGGAGGATCACATCATAGAAAAAACTTCTCAATATAAATTCATGCCAGTATTTTTACTTTCTTTACTCGTCGTAGTTTGGGGAACCACATTTCCGATAGAAAAAATAATGCTCGAAACGATTTCCCCATTTACCCTCAACTTTGTAAGGTTTTTAATTGCCGACGTGTTGATGTTGATCATATTTTTTCCATCCATAAAACGCGATTTTTTTGGTATCTGGAAAGATGGCCTTATGTTAGGTATCACAATGGGTGCGGGTTTCATTTTTCAAACATGGGGTCTTGTTTACACCACGCCAGCAAAAAGCGGTTTTATAACATCCATGTACGTCGTTTTGGCACCTATTTTGTCATTTATATTCGAGAAAACAAAGATTAGTTTCAACACGATCCTCGCTTTGATAATCGCCGCGGTTGGCATATACATGACAGAACTTTCTGGAAAGGTCTTTGAAATGAACTTTGGAGATTTTCTAACTTTCCTGTGTGCCATTGCCTTTGCCTTTCAGGTACTTTTGATGACAATTTTGACAAAAAAACATGAAGGTAAGGAGATAACACTTACCTTCTATCAATTTTTGGTCATAACGGTTGTAAACCTTCCATTTTACGCTTTCTCTGGTCATCATGATAAATGGAATTTGCCGGATGTGATCTTTATCCTTTACATGGCAATTGTTGCAAGCATAATAGGTATCATCATTCAGGCAAAATACCAAAAGAAAATCGGCACCGTCTCTTCTTCATTCATTTATGCCGGCGAGCCTGTCATAGCAACTATTTTTTCCGCTTTGATGCTTAAATCAATTTTTTCAAAGACTGAGATTATCGGCTTTGTTATGATAACTTTTGCCGCAATATGGGCTCAGATATTTCATCTATCTTCGTCATCGTCTCCTTCGTCATATTCATCTTCTTCATCTTCGTCTTCCTCTTCATAATAGTCTTCGTCGCCTTCTTCATCCACATAATCCCATATTTCATCTTCGGAAGTTATAACTCCATCCTCTATGAGTTGTTTGACAATACCAGAAGCTTTTTGAAGGCGCTCTTTGTACTCTTTTAAAATTGTCTTCGCCTCTGATTCGGTCATGCCTCCCCACACAAGATCTTCGAGAACAGAATTTTCTTCCTCAATTGAATAGCCGGTCTCATCGTCCCAAACGACTTCAGGAGTCGAATAGTCATATATCTCACTGTCGTTTACGAGGGAAGAAACTTCATCAATCTTTTCTTTCAAATTTTTATCCAACATGATTACCTCCAACTTGAATTTGTCGAGAAAAAATTATACACCAAAATTAAAAGACTTTCAAGACAAAAATTTGGATATGATTCTCCATGCTTCGCCTTCCATCAAAGAAACAGATTCTTTAGAATACCTGTAGTCACTTTTCCTTACAAATTCTTTCAGAGAGTTTAAGATCTCTTCCATTTTAGATATCTGAACATTTTTAAAGTTTGGATTTATCTTTGTTTTGATCAATTCATTTGTATGCTTCAGGCATACCATCGAAATAGAATTTTCGTACCTTTTCAGTCTCTCATCATTTGAAACGTACTGTACGAAAAGATCTGAATATCTTTTTTCCGAATCCTTTTCTATCACACACATCTGACAATTTTCCCCAAACTTCACCGATTCTCCGTTTAAAGCACGCATTATTTCATCGGATAGCGTATCGTAAAGTACAGAAACGCCCAGTATTCCAAGTTCCGGATGAGACTTCAGATGATCTTCGACCATTTTAAGATGCTTTGGACAAAAACCGGGTCCCGATGAAAATTTGTTTCTCTCCGACGGATCGTTGACATTTTCATAAAATAAAGCATCTATGTTATCATCCACACTTTCTGAAGTAAGATCGCATATTGGACATCCTACCTTGTTAAGAAGTTCATCTATTTTGCCAAGCAAATATCCAGATTCGGTTTCTTTTTTCATACCTCACCTCACAATTAAAAAGATCACGACCAAGATGGCAAATATGTATGCCACATATGCGTTTATATTTCCATTCATGAGTACATTCGAAAGTACCTTTTCTATCTTTAAAACCACATATTTTAGGGCATCGTAAAAGACACTTATGAAATCAACGATCTCTATGTGGGATTCATTCTCTGAACTTTTCTCTTTTGTTATATAAACCTTTTTAAGAACGATCTCGAGTATTGCCGAATAAGCCGGTGCGCTGAAATATTCTCCTTCTTCGATCGGCAATCCTCCGTTCCACGAATCGACACGTCTGACTTTTTGTCTTCTTTTAAGGTAAAAGGCCAAGGGAAAGATGAAAAGCACGGCGGTGACTATTGCAAAAAATGTTGGTGAGACAACTCCAAAGATGGGCACAGATGAAATCACCAAAAATGGAGAAGGCACACCGAAAAGCCCTGATGTGAATTGAGAATACCCAAGATATCTTAAAACAAAAGTGACAAAAATTCCAAATCCAAATACAAGGATCATAAGAAAAAGTTCGGAGATTCTCATCATTGTAGATGGTATGTGTCTGGCTTTTTTGCCATGATCGTATCCCAAAGCCGTGTAGCCGGCGAGTTTGACCATCGAAAAGGCCGCCATGCCTATTGCCAAAGCGATGAAAATGCCTCCGAAAGTCGTTACAAGGCGGGCAAGTGTGTCGGAGAATTTGTAAGATTGAAAAAATGATTCGAGCAACATCCATTCACTGACAAATCCAATCAACGGCGGAAAAGCACTGAAAGAAAGTCCCGAGATCAAAATACCAAGTGCAGGAATCTTACCGACTGCACTCCGGGCACCTCTTAAATCGTCTATGTTATCCTCGTCAAGTGCTTCTTTTGCGTGACCAACGGAAAGGAAGAGCAAAGATTTCGAAAGCGTATGGGATGCGGCGATCAAAATTGCCGTTACAGATGCAAATGCGGACATGACAACAAGGTTTGGATCACCACTTGCCACCACGAATATACCTATTGCAGTCAGTATCATCCCGTTATTTTCAATTGTCGAATAAGCCGGGAGTGTTTTCAGTTGTTTTGCCGCAACGGCATGGAGAGCACCCCAAAAGGCAGACATCGCTCCAAAGGCGATGGCAAGAATCCCCCACCATTCAAAGTTGTAAAGGTGCAAATCGGGCATCAAAGAAAGCGCCATGAAAATGCCGTAGACTCCCATCAAGGTAAGAGGAGCGCTCAAAAGCGCTGAAACGTTTGACGGTGCTTTTGCATGTGCTCCTATAAGCCACGTGTGAAAGGGGAATATACCCATTTTAACGATGAACGCAAAGGTTGACATGACCAAAAATATAACGGTACCCGAATTTTGAACGAATGAAAAATTTCCGTTTTTCAAAAACAAAGATGCGAAGGCTACCATTAAACTGACCGTTGAAAGTTCTCCGAATGCCAAAAATTCAAAGGCTTCTTTGAAGGAACCTTTACGTTTGAGAATGAGCAAGTAAGACGAAATCGTCATTATTTCCCAGCCAGTTATGAAGGTAAGACCATCTTTTGCCATCAATATGATCATCATACCAAAGATAGAAAGGTTTAACCACAGTGCCATATCTTTTGAGTAAAATTTGCCGTAATCTATTGAATAGATCGATATGGCTATCCATGATATCGCCGCGATGGTCATAAAAATTCCGGATGTATGATTTATTCCCAGTGCCATGTATACTTTGGGCAATATTTCCACTTTTCCGAGGGTAATTGTGGAAAATGTCCCGATTATGCCCTCTATCAACGCGAAGACAGAACCAATTGTTGATAAAGTGTAAGAAATTTCTTTTTTGAACGCAAAGATGATTCCCAGAAAATAAAATCCAAGCGCAATGTATGCCATCATATCGATCAATTCCTTTCCATGATCTTCAAAAGTGCGCTTAAAATATCTGAAGGTTCGGGGTTTTTCAGCCTTCCGACAACATTTGGAAGATTCAAATCTACCTCATCGTCTTCTTCAACGATCAAGATTCCAAAAGGCTCTGGCATTTGATCTATTGTGTTCATCAAAGGATCGACCATCTTTTCTGTTGGCTTTCCGAGTACGATAAGCAGATCCGCGTGCCTTGGCGAATCCGAAAAATATATCCCGAACTTATGTGTGTTGTATTGAGCACTTTCAAGCGCCCTTATCTCAAAGTTCAAAAGATTCGAATTTCCGACATCTATCGTGTAGATGTGCATCGATCTTTTGAAAATTTTCATCGATCTGACCTTTTCTTTCGATGAATAAAGAGTTTTTTCCGTTAAAGATCTTTTTAATCCTCTTACCGGCCACCATATCATATTCATCACCTCAAAGAGCAGCATCTGCAAAGTTTATTCCAAAGGATTCAACTGCAAATTGAAAGTCTGTAAAGATATTTCCCTTCATAGAATTCGCAATTCCTTTGAAAGAAAAAAAAGATGGTGTTACTATGTAGATATTCGATATCTTTGAATCTTTCACATCCACCTTATAAGCCACAGTTCCACTTGGCGATTCACAATAACCTAACTCTTTCTCGTAATTTGTCTGTTTATTTTCATCTGACCTTTCGATCTGTTCGAGAATTATCTTTTGACTTTCAAAAATTTCTTCCGCCCTTACTTCCATTCTTGAAAGAGCATCTCCTTCTTGCTTTATGGGAATGTTTAAATTTTTATATTTCGGATCGTTGAATCTTAAGTCCTCTTTTATACCCGTTGATCTCAATGTAGGCCCTGTGATTCCGATATTTATAGCATCTGAAGGGTTTAAAACTGCCGTCGAATAAAGCCTGTCTAAGAAGTTTCCACTCTCGAGCGCCCCTTTGTAGAGATCACCGAATTCGCCCGTTATTCTTTGAAGATCTGCCTTTAGATTTTGAAGGCGTCTTTCGTCAAAGTTTTTTATCCCACCTATATCGTTGAAACCTTTGATATATCTCGATCCGCTGAAATTTTTGTTCATCCTTAAACTCTCTTCGAAAAGATAACTCAGATGTGACGTTAAAACCTTTTGTGCTGCCGCCTGTGCAAGTTGGTAGATGACATAAAGGTGATTGTAAATCCTTTCGAGTTCAAGTGCGATCGTCCTGAGTTTTTCACTTTTTGGGTCCACATCGACGCCGATCGCAGATTCTACAGCTCTTGAGAAGGCAAGAGAGTGTGAAAAAGCAAAATTACCGCAGATCTTTTCGGCCGTTTTTAAAGCGGTTTTGAAATCAAGACCCATCATCTGTTCTGATATACTTCTGTGTTTGTAGGAAAGATCGATATCGACCGAAAGTATTCTTTCACCGTAAGTGTAAAGATGATAAATGCCGGCCTCTCCGATACCTGATGTAACGGGACCATATCTGAAATCAAAAACTCCCTCACCGGTTTTTACAGGGTCATCCGAACTTATAATCAAATCACGAGATTTGACAAAAGCATAGTTTGGCATGTACATATTTTTAGGATCGATCTCGATCGAAACGACACCATCCTCCTGAACGATGTAGTAATCGATGTCCTTGCGAAATGTTCCGAGCAATATCTTCATTTTATCACCTTGCCTATAAACGGGATGAAAAAGATCACTGCAACAGAAAAGGCAGTATCGATTATCGGAATGAGAGTCCCTATTCTTTTTCGATCCATCTTTTCTCCTTCCGATTCGGAGAAGATCATTTTGCCAACTTTGAAGTTCATCGAAATGAACGCAAGTGCCAGAAAACTGACAAGCAATAAAGTCCATCCAATAGGTAAGACAGAAAGCAAAACTAAAATTATCATGATTTCTCCGAAAAAGGTTCCGAATGGCGGCATTCCCGTTATTGCCATCGCATCGAAAAGCAGGGTATAAGCGGTAGACGGCATACGTTTGGCGATACCTTTAACCTCATCGATCTTCAAGGTTTTATACCTCGACAGAAGATTCCCGCTCAGGAAAAAAGTTGAAGATTTTGCAAAAGCATGCGAAATTATCAATATAAAAACGCCAACGAAAGCGTATCCTCCCAAAGATATTCCGATCAAAGCCATTCCCATGTTTTCCATCGTGGAATAGGCAAATAACCTTTTGTAATTGGTCTGAATCGCCATAAGACTCGCGGCAATGATGACGGTCAAAAATCCGAGCACAAGTGCAAAGGTCCTGACATATGCGATGGGTGTGAACTGTATGACTCTGATTATCGCATAAAGCGCCACCGGCAATAAGACGCCTGAAAAAATTGCACTCACTGGCGCCGGCGCTTTTCCATGAACATCTGGAAGCCATGTATGCATAGGGAAAATGCCTGCTTTTGTACCGTATCCTATTATGGCCATCATGCTACCGAGTGGAAGAATTGCCGAAAATGAATTTACGGTCAGCAATTTGGATATATCAAGTGTGCCGGTTGCAGCGTATATCAGCACGTTTGATATGAAAGAGATGACCAGACCGCTTGAGACTATTATTATGTACCTCCACGTTGCCTCTATCGATGATTCATCATTTTCTACCGCAACCAAAAGTGCGCTCGTAACCGTCGTGGCCTCTATACCGACCCAGACAAGACCTAAATTGTTTACCGAAACTGAAAAGAACATTGAAAATGCAAAGAGATTAAGCAAAAGATAATAAAACCTTTTTTGAAAAAGTGGCTCATCGATGTATTTTAAAAAAGTCGTTGAAAAAATGACCGTCATCGTGTAAACAAGAGAGACCGTTAAAATCATGATCTTCGAAATCCCATCTAAAAACAGGAAAGCATCAGATATATTCGGCAGAAAAAGAATCAAAATCGAAAAGATAACTGTAGATACCGATGCGATTATGGAGATGATCTCTTCGAACTTTTCGATCCTGACAAGACACAATAAGGCACCTATCAGACTTGCAACCATTGGTAAAATGTAAAGTATACTCATTTTCTATCCCCTCAATTCATCAAAATCGTCGGATTTTTTCGCAGAACTTTCCCTCATTCTCATCACGATTCCCGAAATCATTACAACACCTATGAGATCAAGAACCGTTCCCGCCTCCACGCTGAATGGAAGGTCCGGAAAGAGATATCCTGTGAATAAGAAGGCAGCATTCTCCATGACCATGTATCCAATTAACTGAATGAAGGCATTTTTCCTTGATATTATGAGGAAGGCACCCTGGAAGATAAGTGCAACCGGAATGGCACCAGACAGAATTCCAACGAAATTCAACATCGTCACGTCATAAAGCACGTAAGCGAAGATCGTTATCACAAGAGAAATTATTATCGAGAATGCAGTTCCCATTGTAGGCTTTGATTCTCTTTCTCGCCATGGATCTCGTGCAAGTCTTCTAAGAATGAAAGCCGGAATGAAAAACCCTCTTATTGCCGCCGTTAAGATGGCGAGGGTGAGTACAAGATAGGAATGTTGAACGAAACTTAGGTAAAGCAAAAAGATCGATATGATGTACGATCCAATCGAAAAGGTTTTGACGATCTTTGTGACGTATACCTCCCATTGCATGAAGATCACAAGCAATATCTCCGAAAAACCTATAAGCATGAAAAAATCTTTCATATTATCACCTCGAGACACTGAAGACAAGAAAACTTAAAAATGACAGTGAAAAGGCTATGGAAATGTAGTCAAAGTTTTTCAACAGTCTGAACTTTGAGACACTTTCCTCGAAGAAGGAAAAAATTATCGCAAGACCTGTTAATTTTAAAAGTTGAATTCCCATGTATATGAATATGGCACCAAAATCCATTTTCATGGGAACCCAGAAGGGCACGGTGTAAACGTTTAAAAAGACGCTCATCAAAAGGAATTGCTTTGCATATCCTCCCCATTTGAAGAATGCAAGATCAGGTCCGGAATACTCGATTTCCATTGACTGATCTATTGCTCCGAGTTCGGCAGTTGAGTGTGATTCGATGGGAAGTTTTCCGGTTTCAACGAGTAAAACCATGAAAAAGGCTGCCGCGACAAACCAGTGAACAAGGGACAAATACCAACTCGTTGAAGTCTGGAGCACGTTGTTTATGACGTAAGGATTGTTGGTCTGAGAAATTACGCCAAGCATTATGAAGATCAAAACGGTTATGGGTTCCGATAACGCACCGATGCTTGCCGATCTTGATGTACCGAGATGGGCATAGTTGCTTCTGCTGTCTAAAGCCATGAGTTTTTTGAACGTTGCTGCCGCACCGAAAGTAAGACCGCCTCCTATGAAATCCACAATGGGGCCGAATTGCAATGGAAAAGCCGTTATTATCGGAAGCACAAGCGTCAACAACATGTAAAGTGTAAAAGTAACGTAAGGTCCTATTCTGAAGATCGGAGAAGATTTTGCGGGAACAACATTTTCCTTTCTGAAAAGTTTTATAAGGTCATAATAGGGCTGAAAGATACTTGGCCCTTTTTTGGATTCTATTTTTTCTTCTACCGTAGAGATTATTCCCGCAATAAGCGGAGCAAGCGCTAATACATATACAAGTTGGATTACACTTAGAATTACCACAATACACCTCCTACCTGAAAAATGGTAGGAGTCATTGGCTTTTAAGCGGTTTGGGCAGACTCCACTGCCGTTTGCCAAAATTATACAACATTCATTGTTTAAAAAAAATTAATTATAACTAACTCATGATGTGCGCGAATGTAACAAAAAATGTTAAGTGTAGATTTAAAGTGCTTTGACAAGTGAGTTTTTATTGAAAAGCCGACCACATTGGAATTAGAATATGTGCATTCATAAAATATACTTGATCAACTTTAAATATGAAATATCCTCGGCTCCGGCATTCGCCTTTCGGTGTCTGTCCTCGCTGCGCAGCGTCGGCCACCTCTCGGCATCATGCCCTGCGCCGAACGCAAATGTTCATTTCACTTTTAAAATATATTTAGTATATTTACGGACAAGTTCCAAGGCGATTCCGATTCTTCGACCGGAATGACAGAAGGCTTAAGGATGAAGGAACTGAATATCACAAGCCTGTTCGTGGAGAGAATCGCTCATACCGTCATTCCCGACCCCCGATCGGGTCGAGGGTGACGTTAAGGATAAGGTTTATCAAACTGCGGGAATCGCCTTTTTGTAAGGGAGATTCCCAATAAGGTTGGGAATGACATTATGGATAAATTCTATCTTCTACTTTAAACAGGGTACTTGGCGGAATCTATATTTTACAATCAAAGTTGTAAAAGTAAACCAAAGTGGGTATCTTCCTTTGCCATTCACTTTAAATGTGATATAATACAATTAAAGGGATGAGGCTCCCTGATAAATGCCTTTGAAGGCTGATGGCTTCTTTGAGAGAAGCCATTTTGTTTTTTTAAGGAGGTTTAAGATGCTGAGCATACTTTTTACAAATGAAAATGATAGGATTAAGGTCAAAAATGCGCAAATGCCCGAATGTTTTGGTGATTTGTACCTTGATCAGATCGTGAATTCCGTTACGTCCAAGAAGGAAGTATACAATCTTAAACCATATTTCTACGTCAAACTTGAAGATATCGATTCGATAAAGTACAGGCAAGAAATTATGCGCGATCTCGAAAACGAAGAACTTTTTGAAAATGTGAAAAAGTTTGAAGACAAAATGCTGACAATGAAGAAATGCTTTGATCAATCTGATAAATTATCTTACAAATATCAAAAGGAAAAATGGTTTTTGGATGGCGTTGAAATCTATTGTGATGCCGTACAAGAGTTGACGGAATCGCTTTCTGTTGGCCTTAAATCCAAAGGTTTTTTGGATTTTTCTGAATTTCTCAAAGATTACGTTAATTCGGATGATTTTAAATCTCTTGTCATCCATACCAAAAAATTAAAAGATGAACTTTCGCAGATAAGATACACTCTATTCGTAAAAGGTAACATGATCAAAGTAAGAAGGTATGATTCTCAAAAAAATTACAGTCAAGAAATAGAGGAGATATTTGAAAAATTTAGACAAGGGACCGTAAAAAATTACTCCGTGAAATTCAACGAACTGCCGGACATGAACCATATTGAGGCTAAAATACTCGACTTTGTGGCAATACTTTATCCGGATATTTTCGAAGAGCTTGATGGATATTACGTAAACAATGCGAATTTCATGAATAAAGTCATTTCTGAATTCACCAGAGAAATCCAGTTTTACATCTCTTATCTTGAGTACATATCACAGTTCAAAAGAAATGGACTTGAATTTTGTATTCCGCAAATCACGCAAGAAAAAGAAATATACGCCAGCAGCACTTTTGACCTTGCACTTGCCGACAAATTGATAAACGATCAAAAATCGGTCGTAACTAATGATTTTTATCTTAAAGACCAAGAAAGAATTTTCGTTGTAACAGGCCCCAATCAAGGCGGTAAAACAACCTTTGCAAGAACCTTTGGGCAACTTCACTATCTTGCAAGTATCGGCTGTCCTGTACCCGGAAATGAAGCAAAACTCTTTTTATTCGATCAAATCTTTGTACACTTTGAAAGAGAAGAAAACATAAACAACCTTCGCGGAAAACTTGAAGACGAACTTTTCAGGATAAATTTGATTTTGAAAAAGGCAACGCAAAAGAGTTTAATCATAATAAATGAAATGTTTTCTTCCACAACTCTCGAAGACGCACTTTTTTTGAGTAAAAAAGTTATGGATGTTATATACGATCTTGATATCTTGACCGTGTGGGTAACGTTCATAGATGAAATAACCTCTATGAATGAAAAAGTTGTAAGCATGGTAAGCAGCGTAGATCCCGACAATCCATCTGTTAGGACCTATAAGGTATTAAGAAAACCCTCAGATGGCTTATCTTATGCCATATCGGTAGCAGAAAAGTATCATTTAACTTACAAATCTCTGAAAGAGAGGATAAAATCATGAAAGTCTTTTTGATGTTTAGAAACCGAGATTTTGATCCCGAACAGCAACTTCCGCCATTTGCCGATGATCTTGTTCAGGATTTAGAATTGAATACCCTACTCAATGCAATGTCAAACGGTGATGAATTTATTTTTAACATTTCAAAAAGGGTTTTACTTTCAAGTATTAATTCTGCAGACATGCTACTTTATCGCCAGGATATCATAAAAGATTGCCTGAAAAATCCAGTAACGATAAGAAATCTTTATTCCATAGCAGTTGAAGGAATTGAACAGGAGAAAAAAACATATTTCGGTTTTTTCAGTAAATATCCCGATGCCATCTTACACAGCGCAATGGAACTTTTGCATCTTTTCATAAATGTGCTGAAAAATTTGAGAAAGTTAGCGCAGGAAGAATCATCAAAATTTGAATCGCAAGGTTTTAAACGCTTTTTCAAGATGATTCAGACCGAACTTACAGATGAATATTTTGAAATGATCGAAGAACATCTGAAAGATTTGGAATTCAAAAATGGTATGCTTATCGGCGCCAATTTGGGTACAGGAAATAAAGGAGAAAATTACATGATACTGAAGCCCAACGAAAAGAAACATGGCTTCTTGGATCACATCTTTTCAAAAAAGGAAGAATCCTACACCTTTGTGATAAATGACAGAGACGAACGAGGTGCCGAAGCGCTTGGTCAGATAAAAGATAGGGCCATAAATTCCGTTTCAAACACCATCGCCCAATCTGCGGATCATATTTTGAATTTTTTCAGAATGATGCGTATGGAACTCGCATTTTACGTTGGTTCCCTAAACCTTTACGATCGAATCACCAAGATTGGGGAACCGGTTTGTTTTCCGGACATCAAAAAATCGAATGAACGCATACATGACTTCGAAAATCTCTACGATATTTCTCTTGCCATCGTTAAAGGAGAAAAAGTAATTGGAAATGAAATCAACGCAGACGGGAAAGCACTTATCATGATAACCGGCGCGAATCAAGGAGGAAAATCTACCTTTCTCAGAAGCATTGGCATTGCCCAATTGATGATGCAGGCCGGATTGTTCGTACCGGCGCAAAGATTCAGCGCAAACATTTCCAACGGGGTATTCACCCATTACAAGCGTGAAGAAGATAAGGAGATGGATAGCGGTAAATTTGATGAAGAATTGAAAAGGATGGATAAAATTGTTAATTATCTTAAGCCTAATTCAATAGTGCTGTTCAACGAATCCTTTGCCGCAACAAATGAGAGGGAAGGATCCGAGATAGCAAGACAAATAATCTCCGCACTTATCGAAAAAAACATCAAAGTTTTCTTTGTCACACACATGTACGAACTGGCTCATACATTTTACAAAAACAGATCTGACAGTTTTCTCTTCCTGAGAGCTGAAAGAAGCGAGGATGGAAATAGAACATTCAAAATTGTGAACGGAGAACCCTTGCAAACAAGTTATGGCGTTGATCTATACAAAAAGATATTTGCCGATCGACAACCTTCAATTAAAATTTAACCTTACAGCACTTTGTGCAACAAATGACTTTCTCTGCAAAGAAATTATGCCTATAAAGGCAATATAAACTTAATTCACATTTGTTTAAATTTAAATAAAAAAAGGTCTATAATCTATATAGATATATCTTAATAGATATTAGGAGGTTTGGTGTGAAGACTGCTTATCCGATGTTAAAGATGATGCTTTTGAATTTTTTGTGCGAAAATAAGGCAGGCACAGGATATGATTTTTTGAAATATGCAAAAGAAAAAGGCATGCCAGCGTCTGCGGGCACCGTTTATCCACAGTTGAGTGATCTGCTTGATAAAAAGTTGATAGATCAAAAAGTAATCGGAAGAAGGAAGATATACAGTTTAACTCCTGAAGGAAATGATTTTGTGAAGCAGTTAAGGGAAAATACGGATACCATCAAGTTAATGATGCGAAAAATAGGAATAGTTGTAGGCGAAAAGAATCCTTCGATGCCGGAAGAAATAAAGACTGCTGTGAAAAATTTACTTTACGTGCTTTACGATCTCTCAAACAAAGATTTCAACGGTAAGGTTAGCATGAAGGAAAGTTTAAAGTTGATAGTTGATGTTGAAGATATTTTAAGGAGGTTTTGAAATGGACAAGAAAAAAGCGATTGTTGTGAAAAATCTTAAGAAATATTTCAAAAACGTGAAAGCCGTCGATGATATTTCTTTTGATGTGAATTACGGAGAACTATTTGCGTTGCTTGGGCAAAATGGCGCTGGAAAAAGTACGACGATAAGAATTTTGACAAATCTTGCCGTTCCAACGAGTGGTTACATAGAAGTTGCAGGATTCAACGTTTTAAAGGATCCAACAAATGTCAGAAAAAATATAGGACTTGTTGCTGAAAAGGTGATACTTTATGACAACTTGACCGCCATCGAAAATATAAAATTTTTTGGAAGGCTTTATGGGATGAAGGACGCTTTGATAGAAGAAAGAGCCGAGAAATTTTTGAAACTTTTCGATATCTGGAACTTCAAGGATATGTTGATATCTAAAATGAGTACAGGGATGAAGCAAAAGATAAACCTTGCGAGGGCGCTTGTGCCAGATCCGCAGATAATATTTCTTGACGAACCGACTTTAGGACTTGATCCGGTTTCAACAAAGCACATAAGGGATTTCATAGTTGGCTTGAGAGGAGAAGGCAGAACGATCGTTTACACGACACATGTACTTCACGACATTGAACTCATGAACGTCGACAAAGTTGCCATAATGCGAAAAGGCAAGATAGTATCAATAGGTTCTTTAAGCGACATAAAAAAGCACTTCAAAAAGGCTGAGATTGTTGAAATTGAAACAGACAGGACGCTTTCTCCAAATGAAGTGAAAGGAAAGATCATCGAACAGGATGATGGATATATGAAAGTGGAAGTTGAGGATCTGAATCAATTCATGAAAGACATATCGAAGTTAAACGTCCAAATAAGGAGTTTTAAGTCACTTGAGCCTTCTCTTGAGGATATATACGTTGAGATATCCGAAGGAAATGATGTTGAAGAGCAAAGCGAAATGGTAAACGTTAAGGAGTGAAATGAATGAGAATATGGGACATTGCGTGGAAAGATTTAAAGACATTTTTAAGAGGAAAAACAAGGGTTGTTTTTTCGATTTTGATGCCAATTATAATGATGTTGATGCTTGGCTTCATTTTTCCAAAGACAGGTGGATCTTATTCCGGAAATATAGGAATCTACTCACAGGATCTGATCTTCAACGCAAAGGTTGAAAAATCTTTGCCTGCGACTGCAACAAACAAGATGATCTTCTATAAATCCAAACAAGATCTTATCGATGCACTTGCAAGTGGAAAGATAATGGTTGGTGCCATAATACCGAAAGATTTCTCTTTATCAATAGCATTGAATAGACCAGTTACAATGGATGTCATACCAAGTCCTGCAAATCCTCAAGCAGGTATAATGATGGGACAGATACTGGTTGGAATGTTCGGACAAGAAGGTGCCAGTAATGTCAAGCAAAATGTGGAATCTAACCTTATCAACGCGGATGGAACACCTTTTAACTATTACGACTTTACAGTTCCGGGATTGATGGCCATGATCGCCATAATGAGCGTTATGACAGGACTCGCCTCGGCCATAACCCGTGAAAGAGAACTTGGAACATTGGACGGTGTTATGGTTACACCGATAAGCCGAGGAAGTATCGTCATTGGTAAGGTACTTGCACAGACTATAAGAGGATTCGTAACTGCTATGATAATTCTTGCGATTTCCTGGCTCTTTTTTGGAGTTCATTTCACAGGTATATCACTGCTATGGACGGTCTTCCTGCTTTTACTCGGAACGTTTAGCTTTATAGGTGTTGGAGTTATGATAACAGCTGCGATGAAAGAACAGGAAACGGCCATGATAACGATGACAACGATAACTTTTCCAATGATGTTTTTCTCAGGAGTTTTCTTTCCAATTCAGCAAATGCCTCATTTCATGCAGTACATAGCGTATATTTTCCCACTTACTTACGCGGCAGATGCGCTTAGAAATATAATAACGTTGAATGTGGGATGGAACTTCATATGGGTTGATGTTGTCGTACTCGTAGGGTTTGCACTTGTAACATCTTTGGTTGCAACATTCACGTTCCAAAAATTGACACAGGATTAGTTTTAACTTTTTTGGGCAATAATCCTCCCACCTTTAAGCAAGGAATGCGTAGGTGGGAGATTAATTTACTTCTTATTTTTACTCATGATGTGCGTGAATGTAAAAATAAATGTTGGAACAGATTTAAATTTTTTTGACAAGTGAGTTTTTATTGAAAAGCAGACCACATTGGAATTAGAATATGTGCATTCATGAAATATACTTGATCAACTTTAAATATGAAATATCGTTGGCTCCGGCATTCGCCTTTCGGTGTCTGTCCTCGCTGCGCAGCGTCGGCCACCTCTCGGCATCATGCCCTGCGCCGAACGCAAATGTTCATTTCACTTTTAAAATATATTTAGTATATTTACGGACAAGTTCCAAGGCGATTCCGGCTCGCAGGTCGGAATGATAGAAGGCTTAAGGATATAATTTATCAAATTGCGGGGATCACTTACACTGTCATTCCCGACCCCCGATCGGGTCGAGGGTGACGTTAAGGATAAGGTTTATCAAACTGCGGGAATCGCCTTTTTTGTAAGGATGATATTCCCAATCAGGTTGGGAATGACAGTTTTGTAATATTTATAGTAATCTTGACGCACATCATGAGTTAATAAATTTGTATGACTTGAAAATAGGTTTGTTATGATATAATTTAGATATCCAATTTTGAAGGGAGGAAACTTCTGGTTTTTCAGAGGATTAGCATGAGCGTTAAGGCCGGACAGATTGTTGAAGGAACAGTTACAGCTATAAAAAATTTCGGTGTTTTCGTTAAAGTCGAAGGTGAAGGAGAGGGATTAGTTCACGTTTCTAAGATAGCCAGTGGCTATGTGAAAGATCCCGGTGAATACCTGAATGTTGGGCAAAAGGTAAAAGTAAAAGTGTTAAGTGTGGGAGAAAATGGAAAGATGGATCTTTCCATAAAAGATGCGGGTGAGGTTATAAAAAAGAAAGACGCATCTCAGCCAAAAGACAAGGAAGACAAGCAAAGCGATTTTGAGCAAAAAATGTCCAAATTCCTGAAGGAAAGCCAACAAAAGTCAAGCGATTTGAAAAAAAGATCCGACAGGTACGGTTAAAAATTAATCTAAAATCAATCGAGGGCGTGCTGTAAAATGTACGTCCCCTTTTGTTTTATGAAGATCGAATCCAAAGAATGCGGATCCTGATCCGGTCATCAAAATAAACTCTTTATCTTTAAGATGTGCTTTTGCTTGAGAAGTTATCTCCGGATGAGTTTGTTCTGCCAGAACCTGAAAGGTGTTGTAAAGATTTGAAGAAACTTTTTTTCGATCTCCCTTTTTTATCCCCGCGTAAAGTTCGTAAGGATCTCCTTTTTTTCCGCAAAGGTTCATCTCATCGACAAGTTCGTACATCTTCTTCGTCGAAAATCCAACTTGGGGAACATAAAGATCTATTCCAAGGTCAAGTGGATCGAGTTTATGGATTTTTTCTCCAACTCCTTCAACAACAGCACAACCACCTTTTACAAAAAAAGGCACATCACTGCCTATCAACCTTGCCATTTCCATGATACCTGAAATTTTTTCACTCTCGCACAAATACCATAACAACGCTGCCGCATCGGCACTACCACCGCCAAGTCCTGAGGGAGAAGGGATATGCTTTTCAAGTTTGATCTTTAACTTTGGCCTTACGCCGGTTATCTTTTCAAAAATATCCATGGTTTTGAACAGTGTGTTTGAACTGTCCCATGGCAAATTCATGGTGGACGAAAATGTCGTTTCATCACTTTTTTCTACTTCCAAAAGATCGTAAAGAGATATGTTGTGCATAAGCGAAATTATATCGTGAAATCCATCATCTCTTTTTGAAAGTACAGAAAGGTACAAATTGACTTTTGCGTAAGCCTTTATAATCATGAGAAATGCCCCATCGCAAGGATGGGGCGATTTTTCACTTCCATCTCAGAATGAGTTGTTTTGCAGCCCTTACATCGTCAAGTCTCCTTACCGGAGTAATGTGAGGCGCTTCTTGAAGGAGTTTGGGGTTTTCTTTTGCTTCCTTCGCTATTTTTTCAACAACTTCGACGAATTTATCAAGGGTCATCTTTGATTCTGTTTCTGTTGGCTCTATCATAAGGTCTTCATGAACTATCAATGGAAAGTACACCGTTGGCGGATGGACACCGTAGTCCAACATTCTTTTCACGAAATCCAAAGCCTTAACTCCATGGGCCAGCAAGGGTTCAGTCGTTGCAACAAATTCGTGCATGCATGGTCTCGTATCGTAAGGGACTTCGAGTATCTTGGAAATTTTTGCCCTTAGATAATTTGCATTTAAGACTGCCATTTCGCTTGCACGCTTAAGTCCATCTCCTCCCATCGTCAAAATGTAAGCATATGCTTTGACAAGCACGGAGAAATTCCCATAGAAACTTCTAACGCGTCCTATGGTGTTTTTATGTGAATAATCGAGAAAATACTTTTCACCCTTTTTGCCAACAGTTGGAACAGGAAGAAAACTTTCGAGAAACTTTTTCACACCTATCGGCCCGGCACCGGGACCTCCCATTCCATGAGGAGTGGAAAAAGTTTTGTGCAAGTTGAAGTGAACCACGTCGAATCCGAGATCTCCAGGTCTTGCCTTTCCCATTATAGCGTTGAAATTTGCACCGTCATAATAAAGCAATCCTCCAGCATCGTGTATTATCTTAGATATTTGAAGCACATTTTCATCAAAAAGTCCAAGTGTGTTAGGATTTGTAAGCATTATCCCGGCAGTGTGAGAATTGACGATTTTCTTTAATTCGTCTATATCCACCATTCCATTTTTGTCTGATTTTATTTCGATTGCCTTATATCCGTTCATCGTTGCCGTTGCAGGATTTGTACCGTGTGCGGAATCGGGTATTATCATTTCATCTCTTTCAAAGTTTTTATTGTGTTCGTGATATGCACGTATAACGGCGACTCCCGTGTATTCTCCGTGAGCACCTGCAGCAGGTTGTAACGTCATGGCATCCATCCCGCTCATGACTTTCAAGGCCTCTTGAAGGTTGTACATCAATTCGAGAGCACCTTGAACTGTATTCTCATCTTGATAAGGATGTATCTTTGAGAAACCATCAAAAGCAGCCGCAGATTCGTTTAGTTTGGGATTGTATTTCATCGTGCATGAACCAAGTGGATAGAAACCAATGTCTACCGCATAATTAAGTCTTGAAAGGTTTGTGTAATGTCTTACAACATCCCCTTCCGTGAGTTCAGGAAGTTTTGGAGATTCGACTCTTTTGAATTCATCAGAGAGATTGTATTTATCAACATCCAATTTGGGTGGTATAAAACCTCTTCTTCCGGTCGTGGAAATTTCAAATATCAATTCCATATCACATCGCCTCCAAAACGGAGATCAATTTTTCAATTTCTTCCGATGTATTTGCCTCTGTCGCACAAAAGAGTACATACCCTTTCATACTATCATCGGCCTTTGAAAGATCAAGGGGGCCGATAATTCCATTTTTGAAAAGCACTTTTTTCATCTTCGAAATATCGAGATCTGTTTTAACGACAAATTCGTTGAAAAATTCTCCAGAGAATGCACGAACGAAATGACCGGTTTTTTCAAGACGTTTAAGTAAATAATGAGATTTGGAAATGTTCAATTCTCCTATTTCCTTCAAGCCTTCCGGTCCAACAAGAGAAAGATATATCGAAGCGTAAAGTGTCCCAAGTGCATGATTTGAACATATGTTAGACGTAGCCTTTTCACGTCTTATGTGTTGTTCTCTTGCCTGAAGTGTCATGACGAAACCACGTTTGCCATCGACATCGACAGTTTCTCCAATTATTCTTCCAGGCATTGTTCTTACAAATCTTGTATCTTCCCTGATGGCAAAAAATCCAAACGAAGGCCCTCCAAAATTCATGGATATTCCAAGAGTTTGCCCGTCTCCGACGACAACATCCGCACCAAATTTTCCGGGCGCTTCCAGTATGCCCAAACTTATAGGATTCGAAACGACTATAAGAATGATATCCTTAGAAATTTCTCTTATTGACTTAAGATCCTCTATTACCCCGTAAAAATTCGGATATTGAACGACAACACACGATGTTTTATCATCAATTTTTGATTTCAAATCCTTCAAAGAAATCTTACCATCGGCATCATGTGAAACCTTTTCGATTTTTATCTTCGGCCCAGCAACGTAAGTTTTGACGGTTTCAATGTATTCTGGATGTATTGTGTCTGCCACGAGTGCTCTGTATTTTTGCGTGTACCTTGAAGCCATCAAAACCGCTTCTGCCAAAGATGATGCGCCATCGTACATCGACGCATTTGCTATTCCCATCCCGGTGATCTCGCATATCATCGTCTGAAATTCAAAAAGTGATTGAAGTGTTCCCTGAGAAACTTCAGCCTGATAAGGTGTATATGCAGTGTAAAAATCACCTCTTGAGGCTATTTGACTGACAGCCGAAGGTATAACATGATTGTATATACCACCTCCGATGAAAAATGCATACTTATCAGCACTTGCATTCATAAGCGCCATTTTTCTCAACTTTGACAAAACGTTGAATTCGTCCAGCCCATCCGGTAGATCTATTGAATTTATGATTTTTTCCGAAGGTATAGTTGAAAACAAAGATTCAACGTTCTTAACGCCTATTGTTTCAAGCATTTCTTTCAAATCTTGATCTGTATGGGGAATATAAGGTTCCATCTGAATTCCTCCTTTTTAGATTCCAAATCCCGGATCCAGCAGGATCGGAATCAAAGATGTTCCACATTTAAAATAGATCAAGCATAAATCAATGTGCTTCATCGACGAATTTATCATATGCTGCTTTATCAAGTAAAGCGTCAAATTCTTTTGGATTAGAAGCCTCTATTTTTGCGATCCATCCATCACCTTCGGCTGATTTGTTTATCAGTTCGGGAGTGGTTTCAAGTGCCTTGTTAACCTCGACAACTTTTCCGCTTAGAGGTGCGTAAACATCGCTTGCCGATTTAACCGATTCAACTGAACAAAGCATTTCTCCGGCTTTAACTGTTTTTCCGACATCCGGTAGGTTGACGTAAACAACGTCTCCCAATTGATTCTGAGCATGATCTGATATTCCAACTGTTGCAACTTTTCCTTTCAGTTCAGCCCATTCGTGAGTTTTTAAATACTTCTTCATTTTTGTTACCTCCTGAATTATTTAGATTTAACGCTTCCTCTGTAAAAAGGCGTTTTTATAACAGTTGCTTTTATTTTCTTACCATGAATATCCACGGACAAATTATTTCCCATTTTGGAATGATCGACATCAACGTAACCGAGTGCAAGTGATCTGTTAAGAGTTGGTGATTTTGTCCCGCTTGTGATATGACCTACTTTTTGATCTTCCGAAAAGATCTCGTATCCGTGCCTTGCTATGCCGCCATCTACTTCAAGGCCTCTTAATCTTTTGGTCACACCTTTTTCCTTTTGTTTATCAAGTACTTCTTTTCCATTGAAAGATGGCTTTGTAAAATCAACAGTCCAACCAAGACCGGCCTCAAGCGGCGTTGTCGTATCATCTATGTCGTTGCCGTAAAGCATGTAACATGCCTCAAACCTTAAGGTGTCTCTTGCGCCGAGTCCACATGGCTTGACATCGTTGTTTCCTATTTCGATCAGTTTTCTCCACATCGCAATTGCGGCTGCCGGATCGAAATACAATTCAAAACCATCTTCTCCTGTGTATCCCGTTCTCGAGACTATACAGTTTATACCGTTAACTTGTCCTGTCGTGAAAGTATAAAAGGGTATCTTAGATAGATCAACTCCTGAAATTTTCTTCAAAATCTTTTCTGCCATCGGCCCTTGAAAAGCTATTTGGGCATAATTATTCGAAACATTTTCTATTTTTACGCGATAATGCCGCTTTTGAGATTTAATCCATTCGTAATCTTTGTCGGTATTCGAAGCGTTTACCACAAGAAGTACTTTTGTGTCTGAGAATTTGTAAGCGAGCAGATCATCGACTATTGTTGCATTTTCATAACACATGGGACTATAACATATCTCTCCGTTTTTAAGTTTCGAAACGGAATTCGTTATGAGATTATCAACAAATGGTACTGAATCAACATCTTCAACCAGAATTTCCCCCATATGAGAGACATCAAAAATGCCCGCTTTCTCTCTAACCGATTTGTGCTCTTCGATTATCGAAGTGTATTGAAGTGGCATTTCCCACCCACCAAATTCAACTAACTTAGCTCCCAATCTTTTATGCTCAGACCATAGCGGTGTTTTCTTTAATTCCATGATCTTACCTCCTCACGCTCTATATGCAAATTTCAAAACAGATTTCCAACTTCAAATTCGATCGTCAATTCATTTTTTTTCGCCAAAAGGTACTCTCCGTTTTTAATGGCAATCCATTCATTACCAGGTGGTTCGGTTGAAATTGAAAGCGAATTTTTACATGCCTCGTAAAAAAGCGTATGATAATTATCATCGACTTTTTTGACATATCTCCATCCCATAAGCATCTCGTCACTGACAATTATGGCATTCAAAGACGTGTATTTGTCTTCTGAAATGTCTATCAAAGTTTTAACAGTCGTTCTTACCGATTCAAGGGGATCTTTATCTTTCAAATTTTCAATGAACATTTCAGCGTAAAACTGTGTGTCTATTTCACCTTTCTTTTTCGTCTTTGAAAGGTTATAGATCGTCCCATTATGAGCAAAAGACCATATTTTGCCTTTTTCATCATATACAAAAGGATGAGAAAGTAAAACACTTGCTTTCCCAAAACTTGCCTTTCTTGCGTGTAAAAGCGCAGATTTAGCGATTTCATCGATCTTTCCATTTTCCCATATTGGCTTTGAACTTTTCTTTATTGAAAACTCTCCATCGTTGTAACACGCAACACCCCACCCGTCACCATGCGGTGCATCTTTTCCGTGAAGAGCCTGTGTCTTTAAAATTTCAAAGTAAGGCGTAACATTTTTATCTTCTGTTGAGATAAAGCCTACCATTCTGCACATCTTTTACTCCTTATGTTTTTTAATTTCATCAAGGAGAGATTTGGCTTCTTCTAATTCTTCGACTTTAACAAGTAATTCCTTTGGGCCACTTTCTCCGAATATGATAGATCCGCCGTAAGGAACAGTTGAATCTCGAATCTTGGCTTCAATTCCATTTTCTTCAAGAAAGCCTCTCGCTATTTCAGCCGAGGTACCATTTTCAAAGATATCCAGCACGGTCCACTCTATTTTTTTCATGATCGCTTCCTTTCAAAAACATTCATATCAAAGAAATCATACCACAAAAATAAAGAGGTCGAACATGACCTCTTAAAAATGGACGGTGGAAAAAAATCAATTTGTATACTTGATCAACTTTAAATATGAAATCTGGCTCCGGCATTCGCCATTTACTGCTCATTGCTCACTAATCACTAATCACTTTCCGCCACGTGCTACGTGCTGTTCATTCATTTCACTTTTAAAAGAGATTTAGTATACTTGATCAACTTTAAATATGAAATATCCACAGAGGTCATCTTGCCGGTATCCTGCCCTCTGCTTTGATAAATAGGCATTCGATCTTTGAAGTACGTTTAGTGTATCCCCAAGTAAACATGCCTTACGCCGGCATTTACAAGCAAATCCTTACCGTTTCCTTCAAGAACTATTTTACCCGTTTCAAGCACATATGCGTAATCGGCATTTGCAAGGGCCATCGATGCATTTTGTTCGACAAGCAAAATCGTTTTACCTTCGGTTTTTATTTTATTTATGACATCAAAAACCATTTTGACGAGTAGCGGTGCAAGGCCTAAAGATGGTTCGTCCATCAAAAGTATTTCTGGATTACCCATCAAAGCCCTCCCTATGGCTAACATTTGCTGCTCACCACCCGAAAGGGTGCCTCCGGCTTGTTTTAATCTCTCTTTTATCCTTGGAAATAAACCAAGCACGAGATCAAAGTCACGTTTTATTCCATCGGCGTCTTTTCTGCCGAACGATCCTATCATGAGATTTTCTTGAACCGTAAGATTCGGAAAGATTTTTCTGCCTTCCGGAACGAGTACTATGCCTTTCTTAACGATTTCATCTGTTCTCGTTTTTGTTATATCTTTTCCGTTGTAAGAAATTTTTCCCTTTTTAGAGGTTACAAGATTCATTATCGCATTCAAAGTTGAACTTTTCCCGGCACCGTTAGCGCCTATGAGTGTTACTAATTTTCCCTTTTCAACGCTTAAATCTATTCCTTTTATGGCATTTATTGCACCGTAATGAACCCTTAAGTTCTCCACTTTAAGCACTTCATACATATATTTCATCTCCGAGATAAGCCTCTATGACTTTTTTGTCATTTTGGACTGCTTCCGGATTCCCATGAGATATGAGTTTCCCATAATCAAGTACGTAAATTCTTTCACATATGTTCATGACGAATTTCATATCATGCTCTATGAGTAAAATTGTAAGTGAAAAATCTTCCATTAGTTTTTTTATCGATTCAAGCAATTCCTGGCTTTCCTGTGGATTCATTCCCGCAGCAGGCTCATCCAAAATCAATAAGGTAGGATTAGTGGCCAATGCCCGGGCTATTTCGAGTTTCCTTTGCTGTCCATAAGGAAGAGATGAAGCCTTGAAATCAGCGTATCTTTGAAGATCCATTTTTCTCAGCAGATCAAGTGCTCTTTCTTTCATCTCTTTTTCAACTCTCATGTAATCTGGGGTTTTAAGAATTGCGCTGAAAAGCCATGGTCGCCAAGATGGTCTGGGATACTTTTTGGGATCGTGTAAGTGAAGAAATTTGAGCGCTTTCCAGTTCGTGAAATATGAGTGCTGACCAACCATGGTATTTTCGAGCACGGTCATATCTGAAAAAAGCCTTATATTCTGAAATGTTCTTGCAATTCCTATTTGATTTATCAATTGTGGTTTGAGACCTGTTATATCGATACCTTTGAAAAAAACTTTACCGGATGTCGGACTGTATATCCCGGTTATAACGTTAAAGACAGTCGTCTTTCCAGCACCATTAGGACCAATAAGACCGACTAATTCACCCTCGTTTATGTACATGGAGAGAGTATCAACAGCGGTTAATCCTCCAAATTTTATGGTTATTTTATCCATATCCAAAATATTTTCAGCCATTTTCATCACCAACTCTTTTTTTGAAGAAAGCGTATATGTTTTGCCAACTTAACTCCGATTTTCCCATCAATCCTCTTCTCCAGAAAATCATGACAACTATGAAGATAACCGAAAGCAAAAGCATGCTCATTCCAGGAACTCCGGGTATTGTCAATCCAAAAAAGTTCACATTTGATTCGAACATCCTAAGCCATTGTGAGACAAAAGCAAAAAATATCGCTCCCATTATCGCTCCAGATATGCTGCCCAATCCCCCAATGACTATCATTATAAGCACGTAAAAAGTAAGCATTACACCAAGACTTGTAGGCCTTGGATCGAGAGTTGTTATCCAGTGAGCGTAAAGAGAACCAGAAATCCCTGCAAAAAATCCGCTTATGACAAAAGCCATCATCTGGTGTCTGAATACGTCTATTCCCATAACTTTTGCAGCGACTGGATCTTCGGATATTGCCCTGAGTGCTCTTCCGTAAGAACTGAATTTCAAACTTCCCACGACGATGACCGTTACAAGCAGCCATCCCCATGCCCACCAAACAGTTGTGTATGAATTTATGCCTTTAAGACCAAGTGTGCCATTTGTCACACCGTAAAGGTTTTGTATGAGGATCCTTATTATTTCTGCAAAAGCCAAAGTTGCTATTGCAAAATAATCGCCTGTTAATCTTAACGAGGGATATCCTATTAAAAAGGCAAAAAAGGCTGCAACAAGTCCACCTATAATCGTTGCCGGGAAAAATCCCATTTGTATACTGTTGAGAGGCCATATCAGAGGTTGAATGAAAAATGACATCTGCTTTTGCTCGATTGAAAGCGTTAAAAGAGCAGATGTGTAAGCACCTATCGCTATAAATCCTGCCTGGCCAAGTGAGAAAATGCCGGTTACCCCGTTGACAAGGGTGTAACTCACGGCCATGATACCATAAATGGCTATCAACGTTATGATTCTCGACCAGTAATCTCCAAAGATGCTTGCATTGGCCAAAAAGAAATAGATCCCAACTAAAAAAGCGACTGTGAGTATGAGATTAAACTTAAGGGATAGTTTTTTCATAGTATCAAACCTTCTGTTCCGAATATATTTTGAATATGCCCGTTGGCCTGAACATCAAGATTATCACAAGGGTAACGTAAGCAAAAACATCTCTGTATCCAGCAAGACCGGGGAAGAACCCAACAAGCATGATCTCCAAAAATCCAAGCAAAAAGCCTCCGACAATTGCCCCTTGAATAGATCCTATGCCTCCGATAACCGCGGCTATAAATGCTTTTAGACCTGGTGTAAAGCCCATGTAAGGTTGAACTTGCGGATATTTCATTGCCCATAGAATTCCAGCCACAGCGGCAAAAGCAGAGCCGACTATGAAAGTTATGCTTATAACGTTGTTCACATTTGCACCCATAAGACTTGTTGCAGGTATATCAACGGATATTGCCCGCATCGCAATCCCTGTTTTTGTTTTGTAAAGCAGCCACCATAAAAAGAGGAATAAAAGTGCCGTAACTAAAATTGTGATGAAAGTAAGGATGGGAATTCTCGTCCGTCCAATTATGATAACGTCGGAAAATACCTTTGGATAAACGTTGAACGATTTCGGGATGCCGCCAAAAACGACGACTGCAAAACTTTCAAGAAAGAAAGACATTCCTATTGCCGTTATCAAAGATGAAATTCTTGGAGCACTTCTTAACGGCCTGTACGCTATCTTCTCTATCGAATAACCAAGCAAACCTGTTATGAATATGGCAAACAAAAAACCTAACCACCACGGTAAAAGTAAAAGTGTAATTGCATAAAGGGCAAAATACGTCCCCATCATGAAGATATCACCATGAGCGAAATTTATAAGTCTCAATATACCATAAACCATCGTGTACCCGACCGCTATCAAAGCATAAAGGCCTCCAAGTGCAAGACTGTTGAAGAAATTTTGAATTAGGGTGTTCAAACTTGCATCCAAAGTTAATCACCTCGTCGAATTCAAAAAGAGGGGAACACTTCCCCTCTTATGGATTTATAGTCGTAACATATGTGAACTGCCCGTTCACAACTTCATTTATAACGGCAGATTTTACCGCGTTGCCATCATTGCCTATCGTTATGTATCCAGTGGCACCTTCAAAATTATCTGTAGTCCTTATAGCCTCGTTTATCTTGACAGGATTGGTAGAACCGGCACGCTCAATGGCATTCAGCATGACAAGGTACGTGTCAAAACCGAGAGCTGCAAGAGCCGAAGGAAGCACATGATAGGTAGATTCATATTTTGCGACAAACTCCTGTCCCATTTTTGTTGCTGGATGTTCGGCATTGAAGTGAGATGTGTAATAAAGTCCATTAACGGCGCTCCCACCTATTTTGATCAGTTCCGGCGCTTCGGCACCGTCTCCAGTCAAAAATGGACCTGTGTATCCAAGTTGCCTTGCCTGTTTTGCCATCAGGGCAATTTCTGGGTAGTATCCCGAGACGTATATGACATCGGGATTATGGCTTAAAGCATCTGTAAGCTGTGCGCTGAAATCCTGATCTCCAGACTGATAATATTCTTTGTAAACTGTACCACCCGCAGCGGTGAAATCTTTTATGAAGAAATTCGAAAGCCCTACGCTGTAATCTTGGGCAACATCTGTGAAAACAGCCGCGGTTTTAGCCTTTAGATTGTTCAGTGCAAAAACGGCTGCCACGTGTCCTTGAAATGGATCGATAAAGCAAACTCTTGATACAAATTCTTTTCCCTGAGTTACAAGTGGGTTTGTCGACGCAGGAGAAAGTAAGGGTACATGAGCTTTTTCCGCTATTGCACCGCCGGCCAAAGTGTTAGAACTTGCAACTTCTCCCAAAATGCCCACAACGCCGTTAAGGTTTATGAGCCTACTTACCACATTTGCCGCTTCAGTTTTGTCAGATCTGTTATCCGCAAGAATAAGTTCAACTTTCATTCCAAGGACAGTTGGAAACATTTGATTTGCGATTTCTATCCCCTGATAGACCATCTGTCCAAATGATGCTATGCCACCGGTCATTGGCAAAGCAACACCGATCTTCACAGTTCCTTCAGAAAAAGACAACATGGAAAAAAACATCAGACCAATAAACAACACAAAAAATGCTTTTTTCATCCGACTACCTCCCTTTACGGTAATATTTTGTATCAATTTTATACCGCAAAAGTGATTTTGTCAATCTTTTGTGTTAATTCTTATTTTAAAAGTAACTTTTAAGAAATAATTAAGATCTTCAAACGGTTTTACGTTCATTTTTAAAAATCACGACGCAAAAATTTGTGATATAATTCACTTATACTAACTCATGATGTGCGTGAATGTAACAACAAATGTTAAATATATTAAAGTGCTTTGAAAATTAAGTTTTTATTGAAAAGCCGACCACATTGGAATTAGAATATGTGCATTCATAAATGAATATAGGAGGTGTAAAAATGTCAAAGGACGTGAAAACCGTAATGGCGATACTCATAGAAAACAGAAAGGAGACAACAGATCAGGTACAGAAGATTTTAACCGGCTGGGGATGCATCATCAAGACGCGCCTCGGAATTCACGATGGCGTGTTAGACAATTGTTCTGACAAAGGCCTTTTGATACTTGAACTCGTCGGTACAAAGGATCAACACGAAGAATTAAGCAGAAAGTTGAATCTTCTAAAGGGCGTTAAATCTCAATACATGACCTTGCAATTGGATTAAAAAGGCGGCTTGGAGCCGCCTAAATTCAAATTCTTCCGATGATCATTATGGACACTATCAAACCGTATATTGCGACTCCTTCGGCAAGGCCAACGTATATGAGAGTCCTTCCAAGCAATTCTGGTTTCTCGCTTATTGCACCTATACCTGCGGCTCCCGCTATACCGACGCCTATACCTGCGCCTATGGATGCAAGTCCCGTTGACAAACCCGCACCTAACAATCCAAGTCCTGCACCATTGCTAACAACCGTTGAAGTTGCAGCAGAGGTCGTCGCAGCCAGAGCATGCCCATCAGGGATCATGGAAAGTAGGGCAATCGTTGCGAAGGTGATTATAGAACCGATATTCACACCGAGAATCCCTTTTCCCACCTTGACAGGGGATGATATCTTCTTCATCATTTTCTTACTCGTTAAAATTATTCCTAAGGCGATGGTTGTTACTATAACTACTGTCATCAATGCAACGGATATTGACATCAAAACATCCTCCTTTCAAATATCTAAATCAAATTCTTTTTTCTTCAAAGGTAAAGGGATGAAATTCTCTTCCACTGGCTTCGAAGAATTTGGTGAAAAATTCGTAATAAGTTAACCTCAAACTCTGTATGAAAACCACAAGACCCTCAAGACCAACGAGTATGAGTTGACCCATCAAAAAGATCAGAATTGCCCACACATCTCCACCCTTTGCCGGCAAGACCATAAGCGTCATTATCCAGAAAGCCTCAAAGAGTGCCTCATGTGTTAGCGCAAAGGCGGCCAACCTTACGTATGATATGGCGTTACTCAAAAAAGATATCAGTGTGTCAAACATGCCAAAACCAGTTTCGACCCAGAATCCTTCACCCAATTTTATCTTTTCGCCGGCAACGATCTGACCTAATGGCTTTTTGAGCAACATGGCAACAAAACTCACGATTATAAGAATCAGAGTCAATGTAAGATAAGGCACCTTCCCTTCGAACATGTAAAATGACACAGATATAACGGCCGGCCAATAAAAGGCAAGACCCGCTATGCCCTCAGGCGAAAAAAGCGCTTTTTCCCAGTTTCGTTGTTTGAATCCATTTATGATGTTCAAGATCATTCCAAAACTTATCATTCCGATTCCGAAATATATGCCTACGATCATCAACTGGTTTATTTGAATTATAGGCCTTAACCATATCGCCGGCAACCATTCAAAGCCAAAGACCGAACCGTACATGAATCCAAAGAAGATGGATGCTATTGAGGCGCTTATCATGACCGTGCCAAATTGTTTTGAACCTCTTTTGTACATGAGATACCCAAACAAGAAAAGAATTGCGCCATGGCCGATGTCTCCAAGCATGAATCCAAACATGAAGGTGAAAAATGCCGCCACAAATGGAGTTGGATCTATTTCACCGTATGATGGCGTTCCAAACATTTTCGTCACAAATTGAAATCCCCTTAGCCATCCTCCTCTGTTTTCAATTTTAACCGGAACCTCTATCTGCTTTGTTTTCATGAGCTTTTCAGCTGATTCATTTACCATAAGTACATCTTCATCGATCTTTTGATCGAATTTTTTAACCTCTTTTGATGGCATCCAGCCGTTCAAAAGGTAAAGATTGCCGGTAGAAGTCGAAAAGGACTGAAGATCGTATATTCTCTTGTGAGAAAGGATAAGCGGATAATACTTATCGACGAATTCTTTGTTGGAATACAAGACCTTCTTTATCGCAAGATCGTTTTCGTCAACCGAAATTTTTGTCACTTCTATCAGTGCTTCCATTCTCGATTTTACCTCTTTCGGCGTTCCCGTGTAATCAACTGGCAACACATCTTCTTCAAAATACGCGGATTGCAGAATCTGTCTTGCCTCTTCTTCAAAGTCGGGAGGGGTAAAAACGAATATCCATGAATTATTTCTGTCCCTGTTTACCTCAAGGATGAGTATCGGATCTTTAAGAGAAGATTCTATCAGGTTATCGTAATTCCTTATAGGCACTCTTCCAAAAATCAATTTTATCCTGTTTATCTCTGTCAAATTCTCAAATTCAATGTTGAGATTTGTAAGCATTTTTACATGAAAGAGCACATTTTGATAATCAGAAAGTTTCTTCACCAGATCGTTTTTTCTGTTGAAAAAAGACTTTATACCTTCGTTTATGAGTTTGAACTTCTTTTGAAGATTGTCTATATGCAAAGGCTCATCAAGATCTATCTCGTTTTGATCGAATGATGGAACGTATTCGGTCATCTTAAGAAAATTCATCATCTCGGTGTAAAGTTCACGGTAAGGATTATCGATCTGTATTTTTAAAAGGTCAGAAGCAATTGTTTCGTCAATAATCTCTTTCATATCATGTGGTTCAAAAGATTCTGACGATATGAGATCGAGATCATTTTTTTCGATTTTTTCACGTGGTGCAAAGAAAGTTACATTTTCCATTTTAGCAACTGCCATACCAACACCTCAAAATTCGTTTATCAACCTTTCTTTTATCTCTTCGGCTTTAAGTCCATATCTTACACCTTCTGTTATCGTAGACAAATCCATTATTTCGTATTCTTTAAGTAAAAAATAATGAAAATAAACGGCAATTGAAAAATTACCGAGTTTTGTTATTGATTCTCTTGCTTTACGTTGAAGAAATCTTCTCTCGGCAAGAGTTATCCTATCGATAAAATTGT
>Ga0315298_1001170_pt1 | contig 49239 bp, 37 predicted proteins | sample WHS_1_MG_FD_203077 | JGI IMG/M metagenome (GOLD analysis project Ga0315298, IMG submission 203077) | Extremophilic microbial mat communities from Washburn Hot Springs, YNP, Wyoming, USA - WHS_1_MG | ecosystem: Environmental > Aquatic > Thermal springs > Hot (42-90C) | place: USA: Wyoming...
GCCCACCGTCTTGGGGGCCAACTGGATCTGGTACTCGTCCTTCTGCGACTTGTATTTCTCTTCCTGGCCCAGCTTCTGGATGATCGAGAAATCCATCACCTGGTCGAACCGCACCGGCGCGTTCTGGATAGTGCCGATTTGGCGATACAGATAGTAGGCCGAGCGCCAGATCCGCTCGAAGTTGGTGGGATTGTTTTCGTTGAGGAAGAACTGGTAGTTTTCGGCCCAATTGGTGTTATGGGCATCGTTGAACATGTTCATGGCTTCGTCGGGGGGAATGTTATAGCCAGCAGCCATGAGTTTCGCGCACCGCGCCTTCTGGTCGGGCTTTTTCATCTCTTCCATGGCGTCGAAGATGCCTCGGACCAGGGCCTCGATGATGCCCGGATGGTCTTTGGCGAAATCGGCGCGGGCGAACCACACGTCGGCGATCAGCTTGTTGGCCGTCTGTGTGGTCACCAGCATCCGGTTTCCCTTGACTTTGGCCAGGTTGTATATATCGGGGGCCCAGGACACGGCGCCGGCGATCGTTTTATCGGCGGCAAAGGCGGCGGCCGCCTCGAACGCCGTATTGGTATAGATCATCTGCACCTCGGCGGGCTGGACCCCCCCGGCCACCAGCATGTTCAGGGCGAAATACTGCGAGGGGGAGTTTTGGGCCAGCACCAGCTTTTTGTTGCGCAAATCGGCCACCGTCTTGATGTAGTCGCGGACCACAATCCCGTCGCCCCCGTTGGACCAGTCGATCTGCTGGTAGATGCGGGGCATGACGCGGCTGTCTTTAGGGCGGCCCGTCCGGTCCACCATCCCGTCCACGAACAGCGGCACCATGTCCAGCGTGCCCCAGCCGATGTGGATTTGGCCCGCCGCGTACGCGGCGATCATCTGCGCCGGGTCGTCGATCAGCACTAACTCCACGCGGAAGTCCTTGCCATCAGGCGTCTTCCACACCTTCTGGGGCTTGAAGCCGTCGTTGGCCAGGATGATCGGGCCCCAGCCCGCCCACACGTTCAGAGCGAAGCGTACCGTGTTGTTTTCCAGCGGCTGGTACGCCGAGGTACCCTTGATCTCCGGCAGGCGTTCGGCCGGCCGGAAGGTATATTCCTTGACCGTCGTCATGGGGGCGGTGCCCTCGCCCGACTCGGCCTTCTGGCCCAGTTGCGCCGGGTCGATCTGCACCGGTCCGGGTTTTCGCCCAGCCTTTCCCTCAGGCGCGACGATATCCGCCCGATAGATCGCAAACAGGATCAAACCGACGACCACTGCCGCGACGGCGATGTAGAACGGCGCTTTGGGTTGTCCAGTCATGGCGTGTCTCTCATGGGGTAAACGCAGGCCAGAGCGGCCCCCGCCCGCAGCCGCCTTGGAATGTCAACCCCGGAAAACGGCTTTCGGCCGAGCCTCCTCGAACGCGTAGATCATCTGCATCATAGTGTGGGCCGTCAGCTCGCACAACAAGGCGCCTACCTTCTCGTGCAAGTCAGGCGGAAGTTGGGGCTCGATTTCTTTCATGAGTTGCACGACCCGCTGCTCCTGGGCGTCGATCTCGCTCTTTTCGATCTTCCCGTCCGCCACGGCAGCCAGAAAGCTCTCCAGTTGCCTGGCCTTCTCAGCAATGACCGGATATTCGCGGGTCTCATCCAGCCAACCGGAGGGCGGGGCTGAGGAGGCAGATCGGGCCTTCTTTTTAGCCATAGGATGCTCTCCTGTAACTCATCCATTGGGGATTTGCCGAGTGGTTTGCACGCGAAAGCGGCAATCCGATTCACGTATCCGATACCGCTCCTTTTCCGGTGGTGCGTTCAATGTTCGAGCAACTGGCGTAGCGCCATGAGGCGTTCTTGGAGCCGGCTGCGGGCTTCGGGTTCAGCCAGGCGCGTGCGCCATGGCTCGGGGAGGAAACTCAACTGGGTGCATTCGAGCACGGCCGCCAGTTCCTGTAATTCTTTTTCCAGGCCTTCGGCAGAGGGAAGGAACTCGGCTAACGCCTTTTCGAGGTCCGCGCGGGTTACCTCCTGGCGCCCTGCCGAGAGGGCCTCGCGGTGGGCGGCCAGGACGATGCTTTCGATGTCGGCCCCGGTCAGTCGGCGTTCGGCCGAGACCGGGGGAATCGCATCGGCGAGCAGCGGCACGCGGTTCTTGCGGGCCATGGCCTCGAACATCGCCCGGATGTCCGCCTCCTCCCGGGGGTACAAGAGGGGGATGTGCACCTCGGCCCGGCCTTGCCGCTTCAGGTCGATGGGCAACAGGTCCGGGCGCGAGGTCAACAGCATCCACACGATTTTGCCGCGGTAGCGGGTGTTGCCCATCTGGCTGGCGATCATCGAGAAGACGCGGGCCGACGTGCCGGAGTCGCCCTCCGTCTGCCGGTTGCCGAGAGCGGCATCGGCCTCGTCCACAATCACCACGACGGGGCCCAGCGCGCGCAGCACCGAAAGCACCTGCTGGAGGTTCGCTTCGGTCTCGCCTACGTATTTCGAGCGGAAGTTCCTCAGCACCAGGCAGGGGATGCCGATCGTGCCGGCATAGCATTCTGCCAGAAAGGTCTTGCCCGTGCCCACCGGCCCGCAGATCAGATAGCCCATGGGGGCGGTCTCGAACTGGCCGCGGCTCAGCCGCTGGGCATCTTCGCGAAGCCGGCGTTTGGCCTCGGCGTATCCCACCACCATGTCCAGGGAATGCTGCGGCTCGATGAACTCTACCAGGCCGCGGCACTGGCGTTCGATCATTTCCTTCTTGAGCGCCCCGAACCGCCGGGCATCCAGTGGCCGGTCGGCGGTGGCCTGCGACACCAGCACCTGAAGGTCCACCAGGCCGAGGCCATTGGAGACGTCGGCCAGTTGGTCGAAGGTAAAGGCTGTGCGGCGTGCCAACTCGTCGGGCGGGAGCAGGCATTGCAAGAAGTGACGGCGTTCCTGGCGGTCAGGCAGGGGAACTTCGATAGTGCCCACGTGGGGGCTTTCGACCAGGCGTTCATTGACCTCGGCCATGCGGTCGGCGATCAGGCAGAAGGCCATGTTCACCCGCTTGATATGGGGGTTCTGGGCCCAGTGCAGGAACTGCACCAGCCGGGCCGCATTCCCCCGCGTCAGACTTTCCAGGCCGCCGGCTGGCAAGAGGTATTGGGCATAGTCGAAGACCAAGGCCACGCTTTTGCGGGAAGGGGGCGGATCCAGCAGAGTCCGCTCGAGGAAGCCATCCAGTGCGACCAGCACGCGGTCGGGATCGCGAGGCCAACTGGCCGGGTCGCCCAGCCGAGCCGCCAAATGCTGCATCATGGCCCGGTGCCGCTGTTCGTCGGCGCCCGCCACGGGACGCAGGCCGCGGCCGAGGTCGTAGCTGAGCACAATGTCCCACCGTCCAAACACCTGCGTGCCCAGGAACTCCAGCAACCCCGTGTATTGGCGGTCGACACTGTCGGGAAAAGAAGGCCTTCCGGCAGCGGCCGGCGCAACGCAGCGTACCAGGTCGCGGACGTTGCCGTGCAGAAGGAACATCGAGGTGGTGGCGGAGTAGTACTCCTCGGCCAGTTGGTGAGCCCAGGCAGGGTACCAGTCGGGCAGTGCCGAGACGCGGTCGGCCGAAAACCCCATCGCCTTGTCTGCGCTGGCCACCTGGGTCATTGGCTTTGCTTGTCGAGGACGGGCTGGGCAGGGCCGAGTTCTTTGGCGGTTTCGGAGACGCCGGCCGTCGCAGGGGTAACCAGCCCGGCCTGGATTTCGAACTCGCGAAGGGCCTGCTCGGCCAGGGCCTTTTCCATGGCCTGCTCCTGCTGGATCTCAGCCAGCCCCTGGCCCGACAGGTCCGCCGCCACCCGCACCTTGGCCCGATGCAGGCTGATCTTGTCCTGGATGACCTGTTCGATTTGGCCGAAGTCTGTGGTCACGTCGAAGTTGAACTGGCTGGCCAGCTTGGCCATCTCGGCCTCCGCCCGGCTCATTTTGAGTTCGGCGTCGTACTTGGCGATCTTGTTGCGGACCTCGGCCAGACGCTTCGCAGCGTGCTGTATTTTCGTAACATTGTTGGTGTACGCCGTCTCATGCAACTGGAGCTGGGCTTCGTTTTCGGCCAATTCCTGCTTAGCTCGCTGGAGTTCCAAGGCGAACCGAGCGGCTGTCTCCCGGTCGCCCGCCTGCAGATACGATTTGACCTGCGCTTCCAGCCGGGCCACGTGCTGCCGGTCGTTGGCCACTTGCCGGCTCACCCGCTCGACCAGCGCCCGATACTGCTCCAGGCCCTCGCGGCCCTCTTTGAGCTGGGCCACCGCCTGGTCGTACTCGTATTGCATCTGGGCAATAGGGTCTGCGGTCCAAAAAAAGTTGGCGACCTTGTTGATCTGCGCCATCAGCGATCGCCACAGTTTGCCGAGGATCATCGGCGTTCCCCCTATTCCGGGCTGGAGAAGGCAAATAGAAAGCCACGAACGTGAAGCCACTGCCGGCTATGCGGCGGAATCAGCAATTGCCGGCCGGCGTCTCGGCCAAGGTCCGGCAATAGCATTCCCAATCGCTGTATAGCCCATGTTCTCCGCCCCTGTCAACTCCCCACGGCGGTAAAGGCACTCGCGCCCGGCTGAGGATATGCAGCGGGGTGGGGGGCGGCATGGGGCACTTTTTCAAGCAACTACGCTGGGCCCCGCAAAGATAATGGGGATAGTGGCGAGGCAGGTCCGCATAAGCGGGCCCACGTGGCGTCGTGCTTTGGCGTACCCCGCGGTTAGGGGCTGGAGGTTCGGCGATGGCTTTCGATGCATTCCTCAAAATCTCCACCATCCCGGGCGAAAGCACGGACGACAAGCACAAAGACTGGATCGAGGTCCTTCGCTTTCGGCTGGCCATGCGGCAGTCGAGCGCTGGCCAGCGGAGCACCGGCGGAGCGGCTACCGCCGGCCGGGTCAATGTCAAACCCCTCGTGGTCCTGAAGCTGCTCGATAAGGCATCGCCCAAACTGGCCCTGGCCTGCTGCACCGGCGAGCATATTCCCGAAGTGCGTCTCCAACTCTGCCGGGCGACAGGCGACAAAACCCCTTACATGGAATACATCCTCAACGACGTGATGGTTACACAGGTCAGCCGGGGAGCTAATAACGACCAAGAACTCCCCCTTCCTATGGAGGAGGTAGCCTTCGATTTCGGCAAGATCACTTGGAAATACACCCAGACGGACCATCGTACCGGCAAACCGGTGGGCGAAGTGCAGGCCCACTGGGACCTGATCGCCAATACCGGCGCATAGCCCAGGCCTTTCCGCTTCGTGGAGGCCAGCCCGTGTGCCCCCTGGGTCCGCAATAGCCCATTGCGGGCACGAAGGGGGCACTGCCGGACGAGAGCAGCGGTACGCAAACCCCATCGCTCCTGAGGAGTGCTCTTCTATGCCCAACTTTTTCGCTCTTCACCGGCTCCGCGGTTTCGACGCCACGGCCACCCCTCCGTGGCAGATGGTTCCGCTGGGGATTTGGCGGGAAGTGGGGCTGACCGAGTCCGCCGGGCTCGCACTTTCCAGCACGAATCCCGCGGTGGCCACCGCCGAGTTCGCCTGGGACAACCCCGCCAGCCTCGCGCAGTCCGGCAAAAGCAAAGTGATTGTTCACGGGCACAGGAAGGGCTCGGCCGTGATCGAAGCCCGCCGAGGGACCACGGTGGTCTGCCAGCTCGAGGTCGGGGTCAAGGCCCTTAAGACCGTCAAAGTGGCGTTCAACTTCGTCAAGGACACGGCCGGGCATAAGACCACACGGTCCTTGGCCAGCGTCGATAACCTGGTCAGGACCATGAATTCCATCTACACCCCGCAGACGAACATCGCGATCGTCAAGCGCACGGCCCGCTGGGTGCAAGTTCGCAAAAACCTGGGAAAGGTAGTCCGCTACTCCGCCCATTTGAGCGGTGTGGCAGCAGGGCAGCATGAATGGGACGATGTGATTGCCCTGCGGGACGCCGCCGCACATTGGAACGTGTTTTTCGTCTGGGAATACGAGCAGGATGCCACGCCGTTTGAGGACCATACTGACGCCGGCAACCTGGCGGGCAACTGCCTCTTTGAGGACAAGGCTGGCGTGGAGGTGGGCGAGACCCTGGCCCACGAGCTGGGGCACTACCTAGGCGTGGCCGACTTCTATGACGCTGCTGAGCAGGACTGGCTGATGTACGGTTACACGGACGTGCGGGGCCGGTTCATTCCCAAAAACCATGCCAACATCATGAACCCCTAAGCGGAGGGCGACCCAATGTACGCGGGGCGACGAACGTGCCGATGGCAACGACTGCTGGCCATTGTGGCCGGTGGGAGCTTCGCCGCCCTGCTGCTTTCTCCCTTAGCTACTGCCCAAGAGAAAGGCGATGCCGTGAGCCAATCGCAACCATCCGCCGCGGCACTGGCCGACCAGTTAGACAAGGCCATGGCGGCCGTGCGCCAAGGGAATTACGAGCCGATTTCGGAACTGACCGAGCGGGCCAGAGAGCTGCTTCCTCTGTTGGTTCGGTATGCCAACGACTCAGCCGTAGAAGTGCGGCGGGAGGTGGTCGCCCTGCTTCGCGCGGCCAACAGCCCTGGCGCCGTGCCGGTGCTGGTGCACATGCTGGCCGATTCGGATGCCGAGGTGCAGCAGGCGGCCGCCGCTGGCCTGTATCGGCTGGACCCCGGGGCGCTTGGCAAACACCCGGCCGCCGCCAAAGCCCTGGCCCAAAGCGTCGCCGGCGGTAATACGGCCTCGGCCCCCTCTGTGTTGCTCTTGGGATATGGGCCGGCTGCAAGCGTACTTCCTGCGCTTCAAAAGCTTCACAGCCAAGCGGACCAAAGCCCCACCAAGCTCGAGGACTGGACTCCTCCGGTGCCGGTTCGTCTGGCCGCCCAGGTAGCTCTATCCCGCCTGGGCGATCCCCAGGCCCGGCGGGCCCTGTTGGAGACCACGTCGCAGAAGGACTTGGCGGTGCGGCAGTTCTTGCTGGGCGTCGTCCGCGATATCGATTCGCCCGAGGTGTTACACGCCCTGGCGGCCTTTCTGGACGACACACGTCTGACCGGCAGCGGAGCACCCAGCGGGGCCGGGTCGCAGCGCCGCCTCTGCGACGACGCGGTCAATGCCCTGGTCCATCGGCTGAAACTGAAGGTCGATTTCGCGCTGAGCGACACCCAGCCTTACTCCGCCGACCAGATTGACCAGGTGCGTGCCCGACTGAGCGAGGCCATCCCCCGGTAGCACCCGCAGAGGATGCACTGCGCTCGGTGGCGAGGAGGTCTCTTGTCCGCCCCAACCGCCGTGGCAAGACCTGTCGCCGAAGCCGTATGGCGTCCCCAAAGGTCTCCCCGGTCAGCCTCGGCGCGGCAATGTTATCCGGCGGGCGAGTGCAGGCCTTCCAGGCACTGGGCAAAGAGATCGCGCAGGGCCTGCGGCTCGATCTTACGGGGGTTGAGGGTGAGCCCGATGCGGGTGCCGGCGGTGCCGCTTTGGACCAAACGATCCAATAGCGCTTCCGACTCGCCTTCCGAAGGCGCTAGACCCGCAGCCAGGCCGGCGGTGTGGAGGAGACGGGCAACGGCATCGACCAACCGCTTGGCCTTCTCATCGGCGGAGCCGCCACCGAGCCCGCAGGCGTCAGCCAAGGCTGCGTACAGCGCACTGCATACGGGGGCGTTGAACCGCAAGGTCGGCAGGATGCTGGCGGCTACGGCCAGGCCGTGAGGCACGTGCAACACCGCGCCCAGTCCGTGCGCCAGGACATGGCCGACCACCACTCCGGCATCATTCAGGGCGGCCCCGGCCAGCAGGGCGGCCAGTGCCAGGCCTTGCCGAGCATCTTCATCCGAATTGGACTCCATCGCCCGGGGCAGGTGTTGGAGAATCAAGGCCGTCGCCTGGGTCGAAAACATGGCGGTCAACGGATTGGCCGACCGGCTGCACGCGGTTTCCAGGGCGTGGCCCAGGGCGTCGGCGGCGCAGCGGGCGATCAATTCCGGCGGACAGCTAACTGCCAACTCCGGGTCCACCACGGCGATGCGCGGAAATAGCGCCGGTCCCACGAGGGTACGTTTTACTGGCGGTTCCGTTGTGGTGGTGAATACGGCCACGCACGTTGCCTCGGCACCCGTACCGGCGGTAGTGGGCACCGCCAGCACAGGCAGGGCCTGCGTTACTTCGGGCCACTCGCCGGGGACTTGCAAAGCAGCCAAGAGGTGAGAGCCGGGCGCCCAGCAGGCGGCAAGGCCCTTGGCCAAGTCCAGCACGCTTCCGCCGCCCAGTCCCACCACCAAATCGGCATCCCGCCCAAGCGCTGCGGCGGCCAATAAGTCGGCTACGGTAGGCTCCGGGTCAGCCACCAACAGCAGTTGGCCCTTCACCCCCGCCTGGCTGAGGGCCAGCACGATTCGGTCATAAAAGGGAGCCAGCGGGCCCGGCTGGCGGTAGCCCACCACGATCGCCGATCGCCCGAGGGTGGCGGCCAATTGGCCGACGCGCCGGGCGGCACCTCGGCCAAACTCGATCTGCGTGGGCAGGTGAAAACTCCAGATCCGCGGCATCTTACGATCCGGCGGGGGCGTGGGGGGACAGCAGGCGTCAGGGGCGCGTGGACCGGGCGTATTCGGTCATGGCCCGAACATTCTCGGCCGGCGTATCCCGAGGCACTTCGCAGCCGGCGCCCACGATGAAGCGCGGGCCGGCCTGGCGGTGGCAGTCGGCCACGGCCGACCGCACCGATTCCGGAGTCCCGTCGCGCAATGCCCGCACCGGATCCAGATTGCCCAGCAGCACCTGGTTCGGCCCCATGGCGCGGCGGGCCTCGGCCACCGACACCATGTAGTCCAGATCGACCATCTCGCACCCCAGCCGGCCAATCGGTTCCAGTATCCGGCTGATGTTGCCACAGATGTGCAGACGCACCCGCGTGCCCAGTGCGTGCAGCCGGTCGATCATCTGCTTCTCATAGGGCCAGACGAACTCTTCATAAATCTGCGGGCCGACCAGCGACGCCGCCGCATCGCCGATGCCCATCAGGTCCACGCCCGCCTCGATCTGGGCCCGGGCGAACGCCACCTCCATCTCCAGCACAAAATCGAACAGGTCGCGGACAAACGCGGGATCATCATAAAAATCGAGCATCAGGCGGTTGATGCCCCGCAGGTCCGCGGCCTCGGCGCAGGGCCCTTCGATCCAGCCCTCGATCAGCCGCTGGCCCCCGACCCGCTGGCGGAACAAGGCCGCCGCCTGCACGCGGTCGAACATGCGGCCGCCGCCCAGCGGGTCAGGCACCTTCAGCCGGGCCAACACGCTTTTGTCGGCCAGCAGGGCGTTGACCTCGTCGATGGCTGGCGGCTGATTGTCGAAATAGTGCACGGCTCCGCCGCAGTCGGCCGTCTCCCGCGCCGGGTCCGAGATGCACGACACGTAGTCGAAATCGAACCGCTCGGCGGTCAAAAGCTGCGCCTCGACCAGCACGCGGTAATCGGCGGCATATCGGCCATACGGCACACCGGCCTGGTCCGCCGCGAACATCATCGTGATGGGCATCAGCGGAAGGCAATCCGTGGCCTCCCCCGCGAACATCGCCAGAACTCGCTCGTACCCGTTCATGGCGGAAATATACCCCGCGAGCCACGGTGGCGACAAGCCACAGCAACCCGGCAGCCTCTGTGCCCCGCGGGTCACGGCGGACTACTGGGCGAGGGGGCGTAGGTCAAGGCAATCGCCGGGCACGGGCGCTGCCACCTTTGGCTTTTCCGCGGCCGCTGAGCGGGTCAGCCCCTGCGAAGTTCATGATTTGGGGCCCGGACGGAGCCGGCGACGAAGCTGGTCGAGCACTTCGGTCGCCAGATAGCTCCGCCAGTTCTGCCCGCCGCGCAGCGGAAGGCGAAGATGCCGGTTGCCTTCCGAATCGCAGAAGACGATCTCCACCTGTGCAGGGTAGCCGTCGTGGGGTGGCAACACGGGGCCCACCACGGCCACAAAGCTGGCGCCCGTGGCCTTGGCGGCCGCGGTGCCCAGCAGTTCCAACCGTTTGCCCGCCGGCGCCCCACTCCACACCTCATCGGCAACCGGCAGCAGGCGGCGGAGCGGTTCCTCATCGCCCGCGGCCGCAATGCCGGCCACCCGGCCACTGGCCCCGCGCGCTTCCAGCAAGCCGGCGGCCACGCGCCCGCCACTGGCTAGTTCCACCACGGCCAGCTTTGCCCCGCGGCGCTCCAAGAGGCCAAGTACATGGTCTTCCAGCGTGGTGGCGGGGTCGTCGGCGTACAGGCAGTCCCGCAGTTCGGCGATCGCTAGGATCTCGGTTTTCAACCCCTCGAGATGGTGTCGGGCTGTCGGCGTGTCTTCCGGCAGGGTGAAAGTGAAGTCCACGCGGAGTCCGTCGAACTGCGAGGAGGTGGCCACATCGGGCGGCAACGTCAGGTGCTGCTTCAAGGCGTGGTCAATCTGCGACTGGCCGAGTCCCACAAAACGCAGCGTCAATGCCGCGCCGGGCATCCGCGTGCCGAACCGGCGGCTCAAGTACTCCACCAGTTCGCTCTGGACCATAGGCTGGAGTTCGCGTGGCGGGCCGGGCAGGGCCACAATCACCCGCTCGGGCATCTCGAACACCATTCCGACCGCGGTTCCATTGGGATTTTTCAGATAACCGCCTCGTTCGGGGACGCGAACCTGTCGGCGAAGGTTCGGCCGAAGCTGTTCCGGGGGCATCTGGAAGCGGCGGGCCAACTCTGCAAGGGCCGTGGCGTCCTCGCGGACCGCAATCCCCGTAAACTGCACCAACGCCTCCCGCGTTACGTCGTTGTCGGTAGGGCCCAAACCCCCGGTAACGATGACCAGCGACGCCCGCCTGACCGCAAAACTCAGGGCCGCGACGATGTCGGGCACGCGGTCGTCCACGGTCAGAGACCCCGCACAGTGCAGGCCCAATGGCCGGAGCGTACGGGCGAGGAAATGCGTGTGGCTGTCGGCGTAAGCGCCTTCGAGAATCTCGCTGCCGGTTACCACGATGAAGTAGTCCACCGGCCGGGACCTTTGGCTCGGAGCCGAAGTTTCCCCAGCGCTCAGCGACCCCCAGGGCGCGACCAGCGCCGCGGCCAGCCTAATAACCGGCCACCGCAGGCCGATCTTGTTCCTCGCAAGCCCCAGGTTCCTTGCAAGCCGATAAATCACGTTGGGCAACATGAGCGTCTCCCTTGGTTCTGCGAACTTGCCAGGGTTGGCTGGGCAAAGGGCCGGCCCGCCCTTGGCATTTGCATCAAGGATTCGCTATCCGCCGCACGAGCCACAAGTCGGTGGGGCTGCGACTTGGGTACGAGTCTGCCGGCCGGTCCAAGCGGTATGCCACCGGGTGGCCGGACGTAACCGGCCGTTGCATTGCAGCCCGGCGCTGCCGTGGCGCAGTCGCCAGAAATGCGGGCGAAGCGACGAACCCGGCGCTAGGCAACCCGGTCGCCTTGCGCCACGCACAGCGTGGCGAAACGGCGGAGCACTTCCGTGCCCACGGCTTCCAGCCGCGGCAGCATAACCGGCGTTTGCCGGCGGATCTGCTGGGGGTCGATGTACGGCAGACTCGCCAGTTCGGCGTCATTTTCGGGATGATCCAGCCATGAGTCGATCAGCTCGGCCGTCATCTCGATATGGAACTGAAGCCCATAGGCCCGTGAACCGACGCGAAAGGCCTGGTGCCGGCAAAGGGGGCCGGTAGCCAGGAGCACCGCCCCGGCGGGCAGGTCGAAGGTATCCCCGTGCCACTGAAACACCGTGGGGCGAGGCGGGCACTCCGCGAAAAGCCAATCATCGCGGGCGGCTGGCGTGAGCTCCACCTCGTACCAGCCGATTTCTTTGACCGCGTTGGGGTAGACCCGTGCGCCGCACGCCTTGGCCAGCAACTGGCTGCCCAAACAAATGCCCAGCAACGGAATCGAGCGCGCGACGGCTTGCTGGATCCACTGCACCTCGGCCGCCAGAAAAGGGTAACGATCCGTCTCGTCCACGTTCATCGGGCCGCCAAGAACAATCAGACCGGCGGCCTCCTCCACGTCGAGGCGCTGAGGTGGTTCTGCGAACAGCTCGATGTACCGCCGTGGCAAGCCGGCTCGGTGGAGAATCGCCTCCAGCGAACCGAGGGTCTCGCGGGGCACATGTTGAAGAACAACAACCGGTTGCATCCGGAGCCCTCGGGCGGAGCGAAACAACGGCGACCCTTGCCGGGTGGTTCGGCCTGCCCCGGGGCCAAAAACATCCCCTGGGGCGGCTTGGGCCGCACTTACCACGCAAAGTGGGCGAAGGCCTTGTTGGCCTCAGCCATGCGGTGCACGTTTTCGCGTTTCGTGTAGGCCGCCCCTTCGCGATTGTATGCAGCCATGAGTTCCGCGGCGAGCTTTTCTTCCATCGGCCGGCCTTTCTTCTCCCGGCAGGCCGTAATGATCCACCGGATGGCCAGCGATTGCTGGCGGTTGCGATTGACTTGCATCGGCACCTGATAGCTCGCCCCGCCCACGCGCCGCGATCGAACCTCGATATTCGGTTTGACGTTCTCCACCGCGGTGGTGAAGACTTCCAACGGATCCTTGTCCGGCATCTTCTCTTTAATGATGTCCAGGGCGGCGTAGAAGATCCGCTGCGAAACGCTCTTCTTGCCGTTCCACATCATCGAATTGATGAACTTGCTGGCCAAAAGCGACCCGTACTTGGGGTCGGGCGCCAGTTTTTCTTTGCTGGCCGTGATCTTACCCATATCCCCTGCCTTGTTTGCTCCTTCTGGTGTACACAGTGCGTAAGCGGGGCAAATCCGCACCTTGAGGGGCCGGCGCGAATCACTTGCCCGCGGGCTTCTTGACACCTTTCTTGGCCCCGTACCGACTACGCGATTGCTGTCTCCCTTCCACCCCCAACGCATCCAGCGCCCCGCGGATCACTTGATAGCGCACGCCCGGCAAGTCGCGGATTCGGCCGCCTCGCACCAGCACGATCGAGTGTTCCTGCAAATTGTGCCCCTCGCCTGGTATATAGACCGTCACCTCTTTGCCGTTGCTCAGGCGTACCCGAGCGATTTTCCGCAATGCCGAATTGGGCTTCTTGGGGGTCATGGTCTTGACCTGGAGGCATACCCCCCGTTTTTGGGGGCACCCCTCCAGCACCGGGGCCTTGGTGGCCCTGCGCTGAACGCGGCGTTTTTTGCGAACCAGTTGATTGAATGTCGGCATTCGATAAGCCCAGTTCGGCAAAGCACTTGCAATGGTTGGCCCCATCTCCGGGGCACTAAACCTCTAAGCATACCCAACCGGGAGGAGGCGTCAAGCCAGCCAGCCTCGTGCAAAACAATTGACCCGTCGCCGCAACAAGAACAAGCATTCCCGAAGCGCTGGGCGAGAAAAGGTGCCCCCCCTCTAGGACGCCTTGCCCCCCAAGGCCCCATCCAGTTGTAAGACCAGTGCCACCAGCAGGCAGCACACCCCTCCCAGGGCGATGGGCTGGCCCACGGGCCATAGCTCCGGCCGGCTAGCCACACGCGACCAGATCAAAAGGGCCCCGCCGCACGACGCAGCCATGGTTCCCAGGAACAGCGCAAACCACCCAAGCGAAGGGAGGACCCCGCGGGCCTGGAACTCTTCTACGGTCCGGATTACCGCCCCAGGCCGTGCAAGCACGACGTGCGGTGCTCCGGGTTCCGAATGGGCCGTATCGATCCGGCTGGCTACGGGAGTAAGGGCCTGCGGCCTTACTGCCAGCTCAATCCTCTGCAACGTGTCGTCCAATTCCCAGTCTTTGCAAGGGGGCAAGCGCCTTTGATATACGAGCGCCGCACGGGCCATCGATCGCCTGGTTGACTCCTTGCTGACCGGGGCGGAGAAATCCCCGATTGATACGGGAACCTCTACCGGTTCCCCGCAGCGCGGACAGACCGGTTTATCGCCTTGGCGGGCGACGCCGGGCACCTCTTGGTGGCAATGCTTGCACCACATGCTCAGGCCCTTTGCCGCCATCAAGAATCGGCCAATGGGCTGGCAAACTGAATGGAATGTTCGGGTTTTTTGGTGCAACCAGCCGAGGAAGTCTGGCGCTGGCGTAGAAACTGGGAGGACCGTGCGGTTCGGGCAGAATGCTGCGGTCCGCGACTTCCGGGGTCCGCTGACGGGCGACAAGGCCAGCCACCGAGACGCAACTGAGGCGGAGCCGCTGGCTCCCCCTTGTATTCCACTTTGCCAAACTTATAATGTCTGCGCAATCGCTATATTTTTCCGTCGCGGCGTCCCACCCTTGGCCGCGACGGGTATCGCCATGTCGGGTGGAACAAGCAAGAGGCTTGCCCCGCACGCGCGAACTCGGGGGGATGGTGGGCAGCGACGTAACCCCCCGAAGAGTTCTTTGCAAGGACGTGCCCTGGCAATGTTTGGCCTGTGGTGTTCTGCAACCCTTGGTTGAAGGAGGTACCTATGTTCCGCCGACTGGTGCTGTTGTGCTGCGGGTTAATGGTGCTTGGCGCGATGCCGGCCTTAGCGGTAGACACGTGCGCCCCGGCCACGTGCGCCCCGCCGACCTGTGCGCCGGCCACGTGTGCGGCGCGGACCTGCGCCCCCGTCACCTGTGCTCCGGCCCCTGTCACGTGTCAGCCCGCGGTGCAGTACGTGGAAAAGACGGTGCTGTGTCCCACTTGGGTCACCGAAAAACGGCGGGTGACCGTCACGGAGTGCCGACCCGAACAGCGGACGTACACTTACACCGTCTGCCGCCAAGTGCCCGAAACGCAGCAGGTCAAACGGCAGTGCACCATCATGGTCCCGGAAGTCCGGAAGCGGACCGAGACCTACACGGTCTGCCGGCCGGTGTGGAAACAGGTGCAGCGGGAGTGCACCGTGATGGTCCCGCACACCGAAGTCCGCCAAGGGACCCGCCGCGTGTGCAAGATGGTTCCTGTGCAGGAAATGCGTACGGTTTGCGAGGACCAGGGGCATTGGGAAGAACGCGCTGTGACCACCTGCTGTCCGCCCACGCCTCCTACTTGCGGGCCAGCCCAGCGGGTAACCACCTGCCGAGTATGGGTGCCCAAGATCGTGCAGAAGCAGGTTCCGGTTACCTGTCTGAAACCTCAGTGGGTCGAGGAGCCGTGCACCTACACCGTTACGGTGTGCCGACCGGAAAAACGCGTCTATACCGTCTCGGTGTGCGAGTATGAGCAGGTTCCCATGACCCGCGAGGTGTGCTACACCGTCTGCGTGCCGAAGGTGGTCGAGCGGGTCGAGCAGATTACCGTCTGCAAGACCGTCACCGAGCAGAAGACGGCCACCTGCACGGTCATGGTCCCGTATCAAGTGGAGAAGGAGGTCGAGGTCCAGGTCTGCAAGATGGTGCCCAAAACCATCCGGGTGCCTGTGTGCGTAGCGCAGCCGTGCGCCCAGCCGGTCTGTTGCACCGCCAAGCACGTGCGGCACTGCCGCCGCGGCTGCTAGCAGAATGGTTGACTCCGGGCGGGAGTGACGTCACGGCGTCCTCCCGCCCGCCTTCTGTCACCTAACCCCTGACCCCCGACCCCCGTCACGTGTCACCCGTCCCCCGCAAGTCCTGGGGGGCTTGTGTTTGTTCCTGGCCGCGCGGTATAGCTAGTCGCCGTGCGCCCCACGGGGGAGTACGGTTCGTTCAATCAATACTTGCGGGAATCGACGCCGGTTTGGCGCTACAGGAGAAGCGGCGTCGCGCCCCTTCTTTCCTGGCTGGGAACCTCGCCGTGTACAGCAAGTCGGCCTTGCTTGCCCTGTTTCGCCACAAGGCCCTCAAGTTCGGCTCTTTCACCCTGTCCTCGGGAAAGAAGGCCAGCTACTATCTTGACGGCAAGCAGGTGACCTTGGATCCGGAAGGGGCCCGGCTGGTGGGCGAGGGCATTCTGGATATGCTTCTGGTCGATCGGCTGCCGGCGGCTATCGGGGGAATGTCTATCGGCGCTGACCCCATCACCGCCGCAGTGGTCACCATGTCGGCGGTCCGCGGCACGCCGGTTCGCGGCTTCATGATCCGCAAAGAACCCAAGGGACACGGCACCCAACAGTACGTCGAAGGTCCGGTTCGGCCTGGCGAGGAGGTGGTCATCGTCGAGGACGTGGTAACCACCGGCGGGTCGTCGCTGGCGGCCGTCGATCGGGCCGAGGCCTTCGGTCTCAAAGTAATTCGCGTCGTGGGCCTTGTGGACCGTTTGGAGGGCGGGGCGGAGGCCTTTGCCCGGCGGGGTCTGCGCTTCGACAGCCTGTTGAGTATCCGCGATTTCGGCATCGAGCCGCAATCGGCCGATAGCCAGTAACGTGGGTGCCGCCGGCCGCGTGATGCGTCAAGCCGAAGAAACGCCCCCATGCCGGCCCAACTCGTGCAATGTCCAACGAACGCATCTAACGCGGTGGCCACCTGAGGAAGCCGCTTCCCGGCAATTCCAGCTACAGCCTTGCGCAAGCCCTGTGTGACGTCCACCTGCCATGTCGATCCTTGTGGTCAACGCTGGTTCCAGCACCGTCAAACTGGGCGTGTTCGATTTTGAAACGCTAGAGTGCACGGCCAGGGGGTTGCTGGATTGGGCGGGCTCGAAGAGCCAGGCCACGCTTACACTCTGGCCCCAGAAAACAGAGCCCGTCCGTCGCCAGATCGAGGCTCCCAACTACCGCGTGGCAGTGGTCAAGGCGCTGGAGATGCTCCAGGAATGTCTTGGCCTGTGGGAAGATTCCCAGTGCGGCCAGGCGTCTGCCGCACGCTTTCGCGTGGTGGGGCATCGCTTGATCCACGGGGGCGAAGAAATCCGCCGGCCGGTCCTGATCGATGAACGCATTAAAGAGGTCATCCGCCGGTACCGCCATCTGGCGCCATTGCACATCCCGGCGGGGCTAGAGGCCGTTTCGGCGGTCGAGGCGGCACTGCCGGCGGTGCCCCAGGTGGGGCTATTCGACACGGCCTTCTTTGCCGACATCCCGCCAGCCGCCTTTCTTTATCCGGTTCCCTACGAATGGTACACCCACTGGGGCATACGCCGCTTTGGATTCCACGGCACCAGCCACGCTTATTGCACCGAACGAGCGGCGGAAATGTTGGCCCGGCCGCTGGTGGGCTTGCGACTGGTGATCTGCCATCTGGGACAGGGCAGTTCCGCTACGGCCGTGCGCGACGGCGTGGCCATTACCAACACCATGGGCTTTACGCCTCTGGAGGGCTTTATGATGGGCACCCGCTCCGGTACCGTGGACCCCGGCATCCTCCTGCACGTGCTTCGGGACAAAGGCCTATCGGTGGCCGAGCTGGACGAAATCCTGCATCACCGGTCGGGCCTGTTGGGCATCTCCGGGGTCTCGTCCGACTTCCGCCAAGTGGAGGCAGCAGCCCGGCAGGGGCATGCACGGGCTCAATTGGCGTTGGATATGTATGCGTATCGGGTGCGAGCGATGGTCGGTGCGTTAGCGGTCACCCTGGGGGGACTGGATGCTTTGGTGTTCACCGGCGGCATTGGCGAAAACTCGGTGTGGCTGCGCGGCGAAGTGTGTCGCGGCCTGGAATGCCTTGGCCTGCATCTGGACGGCTCCCGCAACGCCAGTGCCGCGCCCGATACCGATATTGCAACTGCCGAGTCGCCAGTCCGCGTGCTAGTGATCCACACCCGCGAAGACTATCTCATCGCACGCGAGGCCCGCCGAGTGGTCCAACAGCAGGCCGGCCAATTGTCCGCTTCGTAGTGCGGGTGCTCCGTATCAGGCGGCCTTTGGCCAGCAGGGTGGGGATACCGGCATTGCCTCGTATGCGCGGGCTATCGGCCCGACCGGCCCGACGAACTGCCGCCAAACCGCGAGGACCGGCTGCTGGTTCCCGGGCGCGTAAAGCCCGAGCGGGTTGACCCGCTTGTACCAAACGAGGATCGAGGGGATTGGAACGAAGGGCTGCCTTGGGGTGAGAACATCCCCCCGCGAAATCCTCCGGGAAAACCACCGCCCGGGAACCCGCCGGGAAAACCCCCGGGGAAGCCACCGGGAAAGCCGCCCGGAAAACGAGGCTGGGACGAACCGTCCATGGAGCGGCGAAACCCGCCAAAACCCCGGAAGCTGTCTGTGGGGGTGGGCGCCTGCCCTGTCCGGGCTCCCGAAGAGGCGGTCCCCTGGCCGAACCGCACGCTGTCGCCCATCATGGCCACCAGGGCCCGCCGCACCGCTTCCGAGTTGGTCCGCTGCAGGGTGACCACTTCCATAGTCTCGTTGGATTCGCCGGCGGCGGCCTGATCCAGTTCCTCGACCAGGGCTTTGATTTCTTGGAAGAGATTATCCGGGGCCACGACTACCAGCGAGTTAGTGCGGGCATCGACGCCGATGGACATCTTGGGCGTGTCCTCGGTGGTGCCGCGGCGCCCGCCCACTCCGCCGCGGCGCCCCGCCATGCCGCGGATCATTTGGAAGAACTCTTGAGGCGAAGGCGGCCGTTGCGGCGTATTGGGCCCCGCCACCATTCGATCCTGATACACCTGCCGCACGATCTCCGCCACCTCCTGCGCCTGGGTATTCTTGACCGGAATGAGCCGGGGTTTGGGGGCGGCCAGCACGTCTTCGGGGCTGTCGCGCTGATCGAGGATTTTCAAGAGTTCCTCGATCATGTCCAGGTCGGCCGGATTGGCCTGTACGATGAGGGCGTTCAGTCGGGTGTCGGGCGTGATCTGAATTTGTCCGGTGGGGCGGAACGTGCTGCCGCTCTCGCCGCCGCCTAACAGGGCACCGACCAGATTGCCACCCGGCCCGCCGATAGCCGCCCCAGCCAAATCGCCCAGCAGCGATCCCCCGCCTCCCCCGCCGCCGGTCCCGCCGCCGAAGATGGCGTCCAGTGTTTCGGCCACGATGGCCGCCTTGGCGTGCTTGAGATAAAAAATGGTGATCTCGGGCTTGTTGCTCGATTGGCTGGCAGCCAGCGACTGCAGCAGTTGCTCGAACTCGGCCAGGGCCTCCTGATCTTCCGAGGTGATCATGATGCCGCCGGGCCCCGGGGCCACGATGATCGGTGCCGGCCTGTCGGAGGGAGAGCGTTGCGGGACGCTCGGCAAGGCGGTTCGCGGCTTGGCAGGGACTTGATCGGCCGCCGAGGGGCTTGGCGTCCGCGTGCTGCCCACGGGCGCGGCCTGCGCGGTCCCGGAACCTGGCGAAGCCGGTCTTCGCGCCGAGGCCCGCCAACCGTCCGCCGTACCGCCATCGGCAGCATCGGCCCGCTTGCCCGCATCCGAAACCAGATACACTACCGCCCCCCGGACCGCCTGGGCAGTGCGTCCCGAAGCCGACGAAGCCGAGCGCGGCCGTTGCATGGGCCGGAACTCAAGCTCTCTTGCCGGGGGCGAAGCGCCAGGGCCTGGCGCGGAAGACGGCGCGGAAGACCGCGAGGGCCCCCACTCTTCCGCGCCGGGATGCTGCGGAGCCGCCGACCGCGCGGCCCCCTCGCTGCCCGGCTCGCCCTCGCTGCTCGGGCGGACCGAGGGAATAGTCGATGAGGGCACTACCTGGCGAATCGGATTGGCCCGCATCGTCGGCCAAATCTGCTGAATCTGTTCCAACGCCGTGCGGGCAGCCCGGCCCGAAAACGGCAACACCCGCACCCTGCCTCCGGCCACTTGCGTGGCATCGTCCACATCCTCGCCCAGCTTTCGCAGCATCTCGCGAATCTCGAGGATCTGCGGCTCACTGCCGCGGACGATCAGTTGGCGCGTGTTGCCATCGGCTTCGACCTTGGGGGCGGTAGCGCTCGACTCGTTCACGAAGATCTTCTGCACCGCCGCCAAGGCCACCTGAGGATCCAGCGTCCGCAACTGGAAGACCTCGACTTTGCGCGAGTCGCGCTGAAGCTGTTCGAGCGTCTCGCGGATCGTCTTGTGTTGCGCCAACCGGGCATAGGCCACCAGATTGCCCGTCTTGGGATCGATGGCCAGCCGCACATCCGGCTCGCCCGAAAGCAACGTCTGAAGCACCTGGAGCACCGCGTTGGGATCGGCCGAGTTGATGGTGTACACCTCCAGTTGCGGCGTGCTCTCCAGACGATCGACGCCCTTGCCCGCATCCAGCGACTCCAGGATCTCTTTGGCCCGGGCCACAGCCTCCGGCTTGCCCGTCAACAGCACCTTCTTACCTTCCGGATCCGTGGCGAAGCGCAACGAACCATCCGTGGTCGCATTGCGGTCGGTCGGAATATCCATCAACTGGCGAAGCAGGGTCGAGGCCTCTTGTGCGGTGATTCGCCGCAACTCCACCGTGGCCACCGGACCACTGCCCAAAGCCCCAGGGTTCTCCATCGCGTCAATCATCCGCCGCATAATCCGCAGCTTCCCCACCGCATCGGTCACCAGCACCTGGCGGGCCTTGGGCAATACCACCACCACGCCTTGCGGCCCTTTGATCTTGTCGATTTCCTGCTGGACCTCTTCGGGCGAGACCCGCTGGAGCTGGAACAGCACCCGCACGATCTCGAAGTCGCCCCGCTGGTCCAACTCTTCCGGCGCGACGGTCTCGATAAGGTTGTCCGGAATCTTGTCTTCCAGATTGATGACCCAAAGCATGCGATCGCGCCGCAGCAGCCGATAGCCTTTGGCTTGAAGCACCCGATTCAAAAGGTCCAGGGCCTGGGCAGGCGTGTACTCCTGAGGGTCGATGTAGTTGAAGGTTCCCTTCGGTGGTGCCTCCATCACCAGGGAAAGCTGGTTCTGATCGGCAAACCATTCCAGCACGTCTTTCCAAGGGGCGTAGCGAAAATTGAACCGGAGCTTCCCGCCCCGCATGGGCTCGCCGAGCTTGCCGCCCGACTCCCTCGACTTGCCGCTGCCAGAGGCCTCGGCCTCCGGCCTTTCAGCCTTCGCGCCGCCAAGGGGGGGCCCCGGCGGAACGGGCTTCATATCTCCGGGCGGTGGGGAAGGGGGGCCAGCGCCCGGGGGCGGAGGGAACGGAAATTTCGCTCCGGGCGCCCCAGCTTCCTTGGGGGGAGGCCCCTCAGCAGGCGGCTTTTTATCCTCACCCGCGGAGCCTGCCTCCCCGGTATCTTTTGGCGCAGTGCTCAAATGCTTGTCGGCCTTGCCCGGCCCCTTAGAGGTTGCGGGCGCCCCGGCGGGCGCCGGCTCTGTTGGCGATCTGCTTGCCGATGTGAGAACCCCCGCGCGCCAGCCGGCCGGCGGGCCGCCCGAAGCCGGCGCAGTCTCCGGAGATGTTGCCGGGGGGGCCGCCTCTCCTGCTTGCGAGCGGGCCATCGCCTCCCAGGCCGAACGCTGCGATTCGTCCAAAACCGCCGAAAGCTCCCGCTCGATCTCCGCCCGAATCACGTGAACGGTCTGCGGACTGGCACGCCCAAGCCTTTGCGCCCGCTCCTTCAGGATCTCGTCGACTCGGGCACGCTGTTGGGGGTTCAGTCGCAGCCGGTCGGCCACGGCCGGGTCGGCAAGCGTGCTGAGGCCCTCGCGCTGCAAGCGAATCCGCTCCAGACGGGCTAGTTGCTGCCGGCTCAAAATCGGCAGGCCTTGTGCTTCCGACTCGCGGCGAAACTCGGCCAGTCGCGCGCTCCTCTCAGGCGCAGGCAGGTTGCGAACCTGAGCGATCAGTTCGACGGCCGCCTGCTCCCGGGCATCAATCAACGCCTCCAGCTTTTCGCGTTGGCCCTTGGTAAGGCCCAACTGCTCGGCGACCTCATCCTCGACCGCCAGAGCCAACACGCCCACGAACTCCTGCTCAGCAGCTCGGGTCCTGCCCGAAATGGGGAAAAAGCCCCACCATAGGGCAATACCAAACGAGAAACACCACACCAGACTGCGGGGTCGGCGCATATTCACGGCTGGCCTTCTTTCTGGGCTTCCCAGTAGCTGATTCGCGGCGCTGGCTCCCCCGTACACTCCTTATGTCTATGCTACTACGGTTAAACCCGCTTGGCCAGCACCCTGCCCCTCCCATTTCCCCGTTCCCTATCCCCATCACCAACCCCATCTCCGATCACCTATCATCCTCCCCCGTCCCCGTCACCTGTCACCTATCTTCCGTCCCCTAAAGCACGTGCTCCAGCATATCGACCTATTGCCCTACCTTCTGGTGGGATGGTCGCTATGCTGGAGCCACCATGCCGCGGCGATGCCGATCGGCTGCCGGGAACCTATTTCTCGGCTTTCACGACCACGAACCGCGACCCTTGGGCGTCGCGGACCAATAGGAGCGCCCCCTTATCGGCTGCCCCCTCGCCCAAGGCCTTCTCCAGGTCGGCCACCGATTGGATCTTCTTCCGGTTGGCCTCAAGGATGACCATGCCGGGCGACAATCCGGCCTCGTCGGCGGGGCTGTTGGGCCGAACCTGAGTCACCACCACCCCTTCGCCGGGTTTTACGCCAAGTCTTTCGGCGACTTCGGGCGTCAGGGTGGCTACTTCCAGGCCCAGTTTATCGAACCGCGAAGACTCGGGCCGGCCAAACCGCCCCATCGGCCCCCGCCGCGCCAAACCATAGTTGGCCGGCTGCTCTTCTACCGTTACGTCGATGGTCAGCCGCTTGCCGTCGCGAAGCACAAGTACCGGCACAGTCGATCCGATGGGCGTCTGCTCGACATAGCCTTGCAGCTCGTTCGTGCTGGAGACCTCGCGGCCGTTGAACTGCAAGATCACATCGCCAGGCTTCAACCCAGCCTTGCTGGCAGGAGTACCCGGCTGCACCTCGCCAATCAACACCCCCTGCCGGGCTTTGACGCCCAGTTGCTCGGCCAGTTGATGGGTTACCGGCTGAATGGCGACGCCCAGATAAGCGCGCTTGACTTTGCCGGTTTTCAGCAGTTGATCGGCCACCCACTTGGCCAAGTTGATGGGCACCGCAAATCCGACGCCCTGGTTGCCGCCGGAGCGGGTCGTAATGGCCGTGTTGATGCCAATCACCTCGCCATCGAGGTTTACCAGCGGCCCGCCGCTATTGCCCGGGTTGATCGCGGCGTCGGTCTGCAGGAAATTCTCGCGGGGGGCGATACCCATGGCCCGCCCCTTGGCGCTGATGATCCCCGCAGTAACCGTCCCCTCCAATCCGAAGGGGTCGCCCAGGGCCAGCACCCAATCGCCCACCGCTACCTTGTCGCTATCACCCAACTTGGCCGCACGCAGGTTATCGGCCTTGATTCGCACCACCGCAATGTCGGTCTTGGGGTCGCTCTTGATGTCGACGGCATCGAACTCCCGCCCGTCCTGCAGGCGTACCGTGATTTTGCCACCGCCTTCGACCACATGGTTGTTGGTCAGAATCACGCCCGAAGGGTCGATGATCACCCCTGAGCCTAACCCGGCCACACCAAAGTGCGGGCCGCGGGGAAACGGCGGCATGTCGCGGAAAAATCGCCGCAAGTCGGGATTACTGCGGAACAGGTCCTCAAAGGGCGTTCCCTCCCAGGGGTTCTCTTCTTCCTCCTCCCACTTCTCAGCCGCTGCCGTACCTGCGGGCCGATTGAAAATCGCCACCACGGCCGGCAACACCTTCTCGGCACTCTCGCGGAAAGCCTTCGACAAGCTGCGAGCGTAGTCGCGGGCTTCAGCCGACGTAACCGAAGTGCCGCTGCCCCCCGAATGTTGCCCTACTGCAAGGGGGGAAAGTACCCCCGCCGCGATGAGCCCCACCACTGCCAGCACCGCCGCCGCAGCTAGCCATGTGCGTATCGAAACACCAGCAAGTTTTCTGCGCATAACGCCTCCTCAAGCAACTCCTTCTGGGTTTTTGGGTAAGCTCCGTACATTTATTACGTTTCCGACCCGTCCAGAATCTTACGGATCGGAGCGCAGGGGGGTATGCCACGGCTTCGCCAGTAGCAGTGGGCCAACCCGAAGGCACTGCTTGCCTGCGGCAAGCAGTGGCACACTTTGGCCATCAACTTGGGGGGTGTGCCACGGCTTCGCCAGAAGCAGTGGGCCAACCCGAAGGCACTGCTTGCCTGCGGCAAGCAGTGGCACACTGCACATTCCGGCCCGCCCGAGCCCCCCTATCTCACCCGCGCCATGGCCGCTGCCGATCTTTCAGCCCGGAGAGCACATCGCAGGCGATCTTCACATCTTCGGCTATCTCGAAATCGAACATGCCCAAGAGGGCGAAATCCGCCCCGTTACGGAACACGTATTCGATGGCATCCCGCGGAGGAATCGCCCCCGCTCCCATGGTCTTAAAAGCGATCCACGGCTTGTCGACGGTCTTCATGAATTCGATAGTCTCGTCGGGATTTTTGCACCACATCGAGTCGTAGTTCAGCTTGGCGCTCGGGTAATTGTGGTGATGCAAGGTCTTGATGTAGAAGTCGGCCGGGATGCCATGCTTCTGGCACGCTACGACCACCTCCAACTCGTGGCCCCCCACCCCCGACGGCACCCCCTGGGCCCTGGCCACCTCGACCGCCTTGGCGACAAGCTCCATCTGCCCTGCCGCCACCAGGGCATCGGCCCGCACTCCCCAGAGGTAAATCGCATCGGCCCCCAAATCAACCAGTTGCAACACCTCTTCGGTGTACTTGGCCAACCCGGCCTCCACCGGGGCCGTTGGGCAGATGATGTACTGCATCTTCCCTCCGCGCTCTTTCCGGTACCGCTTCAAAAGCTGCATCGCGTGCGGCGGATTGTGGATCACGAGGGTGTTGACACCCTGGGCCTCCGCCAAGGCCAACGTCTCCAATATCTTCTCGTCGGTGTTGTAATGCCGGGCCAGAGAGTACACGTACCGCAGGTCGCGGCTGTGCGTGAAGTGGGTCAGCAGGTTGCCGCCCAGTAGAACCCGGCTGATTTCCAGGTCGCAGATTTTCCCGCGGGGCAGGTTAGAGCCCGCCGGCCCGGCCGGCTGGGTTGCCAACACCTTGCCGGTGGCCATTGCCGAGGCTGCCAAAGTGCCTGCCACGAATTGCCGCCGCGATACTCTCGTGCTGCTGTCAGCCATCATCTGAATCTCCTTCACCAGCCGGGAATTCGCAACCACGCGTTTTTTGTACCCGCCATGAACCGCGGACTCTTGACTCTCGCCTAGGAAATCGCCGAGGCCGAAGTTGCCGCATTATAACACGACTCATAGGGCGGGTGCTCTGCCGCCGCCCCAGAATCGTTACGCGGACAGCCGGCGCGTCGGTCTGTGGGGACGGTGTTTGTCGGTTGCGGCCCGCGCAAGCGCCGGCGTCCTGTCGGCACCGGAGCCGTTTGTGCCGATGGCGGCGTCACTTAGCTTCGCTTCTGCCGCGGTGGGCCAAGTGGGTACGCTCAGAGCTTTCAACAGGTTTTCCACGGCCCGGCAAGCTAGCAGGCGCCGGTCGGGCGGGGGAAACTGTGCGGGCGATGCCGCGTTTTTCTGGCGGTTTTGACCAATCGCCGCGCGGTGGCCGGGCGACGATTTCAATCGTGGCTTGCTTGGCGGTTTGACAGCCGTGCTAGCACGGCTACAATCAAGCCTCATCGGGTGACACGAACAGGGACCGAGACGGCCTCGTGCCGTCGAAGCTCGCGCTATTTTCTCCCACACCTCCGCCATCTGCGCGGAGGGTTGCAAAGCGTCTGGTCCGTTAGACCAAGGCAGGGGGGATTGCGCGCCGGGGATGGCAGGAAGTGATAAAAGGCGATACGGAAATCGTGTCGGTCTTGCGGGGTGCCCTCGTCGAGGAGGTCGGCCGGCCGCGCTACGAGTTCTGGTTCGGCGCGGGGACACGGCTGGAGGTCGACGGCACCCGGCTGATCGTCAGCGCGTCGACGCCCTTCTTGCAGGATTGGCTTCGCGCTAATTTCCGGCAGCCGCTGGAGGTGGCCGGGACCAAGGCGTTGGGAGTGCGCCCGGAGGTGATTTTTCGGGTGGACGTGCCCGCCCCTGAGGCCCGCATCGCCGAAGAGCCTCTTGTGCGCCGCACCGCGGCCTCGCGCCCCGATGGTCTTTGCGCAGAACCGGGGCCAGTCTCTGGTCAGAAGCCGGGGAGCGGTGCGTCCCGGCCGGCAGGTTCGGGCACAGGGGGGCTGGAGAGTTTCGTCGCCGGCCGGCGCAACACCACCGCCCTGAAAACTGCCGAGATGATCGTGAAGCGCCCCGGCGCGATGTCGCCCGTGCTGTTTTACGGTCCCACAAGTGTGGGCAAGACCCACTTGCTTCGGGCGCTGTGTTGTACGTTCCGACGGGAGCGGCCCCGCGGTACGTGCCTGTATCTGACCGCCGAGCAGTTCACGACAAGCTTTCTCCAGGCGCTGCGGGGCACGGGGATGCCCAATTTCCGGCAAAAATGCCGGGGCGTAGAGCTGCTGGCACTGGATGATCTGCAGTTTTTCTGCGGCAAGCGGGCCACGTTGATCGAGCTGTTGAACACCATCGACCATCTCATGCGGGAGGGCCGGCAGTTGGTGTTCGCGGCCGACCGGCCTCCGGCGGAACTGGCCGATCTGGGTACCGAGTTGCGCACGCGTCTGGAAAGCGGCATGGTGTGCGAGATTCAGGCGGCCGACTATGAGATGCGGGTGGAGATCGTGGGCCAGATGGCCGCCCGCATGGGGTTAGAGGTGCCCGAGGAGGTGAAACATTTCATCGCGGCGCGGCTGACCAATCACGCCCGCGAGCTGTCGGGGGCATTGTGCCGGTTGCAGGCGGCCAGTCTGGCCTCGGGGCGTGCCATCGACCGCGCTTTGGCTGAAGAGACCCTGGCCGACATGATTCGCCACTGCCAGCGGCTGGTCCGCCTGCAGGACATCGAAAAGGCGGTGTGCCATGCGTTCGGGGTGGAGGCCGAGGGCCTCCGTTCGTCCTCGAAGGCCAAGAGCGTCAGTCAGCCCCGGATGTTAGCCATGTGGCTGGCCCGCAAACACACGCGGGCGGCGTTGAGCGAAATCGGTCGATACTTCGGCCGCCGGAGCCACAGTACGGTGGTGTCGGCCCAGAAGCGGGTCGAGGAGTGGCTGGCCCGCGGCGCGACGGTGGAGCTGGCCGACCGCCTTTGGGCGGCCGAAGAGGCGGTCCGCCACGCCGAGCGCTTCCTTCAGGTGGGCTAAGGCCTGCGGCCTGCCAGCGGCCGTCGGGGACCGGGGCCGGGTGGCCTTCCCCGGCGGCCCGCATGGCGGGCCGATGCAAAGCGCCGCGGGTTATGCCCCTTCTTGGGCGCCCCCGCTGATTCTCTTCGGCGCCCCTCCGCGTTTTTTCGGTCCCGGGCGCAGCCGGCCCCCCCGGCAGGGTGCTCCGTCGGCACGGGTTCCACCCGTGGTATCGCTCCGGTGGGCCACAACACTTCTGTCGATTTTCTGCACTGTGCCGGATGGCGGGCCGATGTGAATGGTAGGAGGAGGACCCTTGCCTCACACAAGGAAGGTTTGGTCATGAAACGCGCTTGGTTAGGGGTGCTGGCGGCGTCGCTGGTCAGTCTGGTAGCCGGCTGCGCCCACCATCACGTGGCCTGTTTGCCCGGCAACGACGTCCAAGCTTGCGGCCGGCGCGCCTTGGTGGCGCGGCATCGCGCGGCCTGCCCCGTGCATGGCAATGCCTGCGGCGGCGCCTGCCGGGAAGCCCGGGCATTCGACCCGGTGCCGCCCATGGCCCAGATCACCTATCCGTATTACACCGTGCGCGGTCCCCGAGACTTTCTGCAGCGCGTACCCACACCTATCGGGCCCTGAAAAGGACTGCCGACGCGGGGCCTTGACGCGATCCACCGCCACGAGCCTCCACCGGTCGGCGCCTCAGGATCGCATTTGCGGCGAAGGCGTCCAAGGAAGGACCCCTTCGCCGTTGGCCATTTCTTGCTCCGAAAACCCGACGCTTGGGCCTGGACCTTTCGGCTCTCTGACTAAACGAGGCATGTCAGGAGCCTACCGGCTTCCTTCGCCCCGCCCGCGGTACGGCTCCGAGTGGGCTTGGTGCTCGAGCCAGTTGGCCGTGTAGCGTTCGGCCAGCGCTGCATCGCGAATGACCAATAGGTTTTCCGCATTGCTGGTTTCGGCCGAGCGGGTGAAGTTGAACGAGCCCGTGATAACCACGCGGTCGTCGATAATCATCACTTTGTTGTGGGCGATGGCGTGCTGGCCGTCCAGGCGCGTGGGAATGCCCATGTTGGCCAGGAAGTCGGCCTCGGAGTATTTGTCAGACTTCTGGCTGGAATCGAGGAGCACTTCCACTCGCACGCCCCGTTGGTGCGCCGCCACCAGCGCTTTGGCAATCGGCGCCGACGTGAACGAGTAGGCTTGCACCAGGACGCTCGATTGGGCATTGCCCAGCTCGCGGACGATCGCCTCGGTGCAGCCGCCCCGGGGTGAGAAATAGACCTCGATGGAAGACGGCGCGGAAGCCGGGACAGGCGACTGCCGGCGGCAGGTTTCCTGCAAGCCCACGAGGCCCAGCACGGCCAGGCCCGCCATGGCCGCCAGCCACCGCGATTGCCGGCCACGCAATCTGGAGTCGAACATCGCTGACACTTTCCTAACCAGAAACACACGGTGCGTCCCTGAAAGGGACGCCCAAAGTGTTCCGAGCGGATGCAAAGTACCCGCCCGCTCGTCTAAGCAATCCGAGCAAGCGGCAACCGCTGTTCAGGTCCAGTCGGGCAGATTGCCGTGCTCGTCCAGGGGCAAGGGCCGCAATGGCGTAAGCACTTCCAGATCCTTGCGGCTCTGCGCTTCCTCCCAGTAGGCCGCCGCGCACTCCACTTCCTCCAAGTGCAGGGTATCTTGGATCCACAGCAGTCGGGCTTGAGGGGGTTCGGCCAGGCCGATGGCCGCCAGCATGTGGTCCAGCATTTCGGCATCGGTCTCGTAGTCCAGAGGGAGCATGGCCGCGGAGATGTGACCGGCCACGAGGGCGTTCAGCCGGGTGGCAGGGAGATCCATTTCGCGGAGGAGGCGGGTCTTGCAGAACTCGGCGATGCCCAGCCCCACTGCATTGCCATGCGTCTTCGTGGTCAGACCCCGCAGCCCGATGAGCTTCACTTTGGGCCATTCGCCTTCGACTGCCTGGTGGTCGTTGAACTTTCGGCCCACGACGTTGGTATCCAACCCCGTGCCGCTGATGTCCTTGCCGATACGGTCCACCAAGAGGACATCGACGCGGTCGAAAGGAAGGCGGGCCATCCACTGGCGGGCCAGCGCCAGGAGTTCCCGTTCCCGCGACTCGAAGTCCTCCGGCCGGACGGCCTCGATCCAGGCCGTCTGGTCGTAGGCATTTTCCACGATGGCCAGTCCGGCCAGAATGCGGCAGCGGGCGATGACCTCGCGGGCCACGCTGCGAATGATCTGGCCGAAACTGTAATCCATGATTGCGCGATGGTAGACCCGGGCCCCCTGGCACTTGCCCAAACCAATCAGCAGCATCTTCATCAGACCGCTTTCGATATCTCCCGTAAACCGGGTGTGCGGCTTGACCCGATTGACCACCACCACGTGGTCGGCTGCAAAAGCGTGGCGGTCGAAGTGCACGGGAAACCCTTCGGCGCTGCGGCACACCACCACCGTTTCCATGTTGGCCAGGACGGGGCAACCCATCGTGGACTCGGTGATGCCGTAGGCGGCCAGCACCTCGCGCTGGCCCTCGGCCGTCCCGCCCCCGTGGCTGCCCATGGCGGGGACCAGAAACGGCTCAGCCCCTAATTGCCGGAAATGCTCGACCACGGTGCGAAGGATCTCGGCAATGTGGGCGATGCCGCGGCTGCCCGCGGTGATAGCCACCCGCTGCCCCCGTTGCACGCGCCGGCCAAGCTGGAGCCGCGCGAGTTGGCGGCCAACCTCGCCCGCCACGTCCTCCACTCTCGGGCAGGTGAAATGCTGCCGGACTCGAAATATCTGCGGATAACCCGACATCGCCCATCCTCGCTCCGCGCCGCCTGTTGCCGGCCGAAGCCACGTGCCCGCTTGCTCCTCATGGGGCGGCCGCAGTCCAACTGCTGCGCCCACGCGGCGCTGGCCGCACGCGAAGAACCCTGCTCATTATAACAGCCCAGCCCAGGCTGCCCCCTTTTTCTGCACGGAGAGGCCAGGGAGGTACGGGCACGGCTCATCCTGCGCCAAGAGGCCAAGGAGACGCTCTGCCCTCAGGGTTTTAGCAAGCGATGGGGTAGCGCCCGTACTTGCGGATGGCCGAGAGCATGGCCTGGAAGTTGGCCAGCGGCACGTATTCGGTAACCGAATTGGATGATCCGCAGCAGTAGCCGCCGCCCGGGCCCACGGTACGAATCCGCTGTCTGACTTCCTCTTCGACCTCCTCCGACGTGCCCAGGGTCAGGGTGCGGTCCAGATTGATATTGCCACACAGGCATAACCGGCCCCCATAGCGCTGCTTGAGTTCCACGATGTCCATGCTGGCCGGCTCGCATGGGTGGATGGCGTGGTACCCGCACTGAATCAGGTCCTCGATCACTGCCGTGTATCGGCCATCGGAATGGAACAAAAAGGGCAACCCCTGCGCTCGCACCCGTTGCCCGATACGCTGGTGCCAGGGAAACACGTACCGCCGCAGAAACTCTGGCCGTACCATCAGGCCGTGGGTATAGGCCAAGTCGTCCGGCATGCACACGGCTCCCACGCAGTCGAACTGGAGCAGGTTTTCTACGACTTGGAGCTGAATCTGGCCCACGCGGTCGATCACCCGCTTGGCCAATGAGGCCCCTTCGGCCAAGTCGAGGCAGAATCGCTCGAAGCCTACCAGCATCCACGCCGCGGCAAACACATAGCCCACCACCGGAATCACCTTGGCCTCGGCCGGCAGGATCCGCCCTAGCCGGGCAATGTCCTGGTACGGGTAGGCTTGGGCGTCGGGCCACTCGAAGCGGTCGAAGGCGGCCAAGTCGGCGATGGCGCCGGTGCCTTCTTCGGCCCACAGCCGGACGGTACGGTGGGACGGGTCGCCCCCGTAGGCGGCCTGGGCAACCCGCATGGGACCTCCAGGGCCCGCTGCCAAGGCACGCTCGACCAGCGTCAGACGCATCCCGAACAGCACCGGCACGAAGTCGTAGCCGCACCCAAGAAAAAACTCCGCCTCATCGTCGATGGTCGCCGGCTGCCGGCCCAGAACCTGAGCCTTGATTGCCCGATCGATGGCATACTCCACGGCCGGCACATACGCCGGCTCGCCCTGGCACAAAAAGGCCTTACGGAGATTGGCAAAATCGGGCATGGCGGTGGCTCTTGCGTGCAAAGGGCAACGGATTGCCCTGCATGGATCAGGACTCGTCCGACGCGGATGTGGCCTGTGATAAGGCTCCGGTGGGCGACCGTCAAGGCTTCCCGCGACGGGCCCGTCGCAAAGCCCCAGTCCACTGGGGCCAAGCTTGGAGGGCCGCGGCGCATCGTGGCCGCGGGCCATGCAAGCCATCCGGCACCACGCGCTCGGCACCCGAGGCTTGCTTCAGAACCGTCATGGCTGAACCCATCAGAAGGCCGCGGTGCGAAAGCTAAGGGATCTCGGGCCGAGGCAATCGTCGCCTTACGGGTCGTCATTGACTCCTCTGGCATCCCCCCTAGGATTGCCAAGGCATAGCGCCGAGCCGGACTGGCGGCCTCAACTGCCCGTGCCCCGCCTTTTTGCAGAGCAGAGGGCGGGGTGACGCCGAATGAGTTCGGTCAGGTTTTTTCCCGAAAACAACCTTCGATTTAGATTCGGACGATGGCGACCCAACTGGAACTGGCCCGGCAGGGCATCGTTTCGCCGGAGATGGCTGCGGTGGCCGAGCGCGAGAACCTCGATTCGGAAGCCGTCCGCCGCGAGGTGGCCTGCGGACGGATGATTATTCCGGCCAACAGGATGCATTTGGCCAAGGGCCTTCGGCCGATGGGCATCGGCCTGGCGTGCACCTGCAAAGTGAACGCCAACATCGGCAACTCGGCGGTTATCGGGGACATCGAAGGCGAGTTGCTCAAGCTCCGCACGGCGCTGCGGTATGGGGCCGACACGGTTATGGACCTTTCCACCGGCGGGGATCTCGATCGCATCCGGCAGGCCATCATCGATGCCTCGCCGGTGCCCATTGGCACGGTGCCCATCTACCAGGCCGTGCAACGGCTGCAAGGCCATATCGAAGAGATGACCCCGCAAATGCTTCTGGAGCTTTGCGAGCAGCAGGCCCGGCAGGGCGTGGACTATTTCACCCTGCATGCCGGGGTGCTCCGGGAATACTTGCCGCTGGTCATGCGCCGGGTAACGGGCATCGTCAGTCGCGGCGGGGCGCTTGTAGCGCGGTGGATGCTGGCTCACCGGCAACAGAACCCCATCTATACGCATTTCGACGATTTTTGCGCGATCATGCGGCAATACGATGTAGCCTGGAGCCTAGGCGACGGTCTGCGGCCCGGTTCGATCGCCGATGCCTCGGATGCGGCGCAATTTGCCGAGTTGGAGACCATCGGCCAGTTGGCCCGCCGCGCCCGCCAGCAGGGCTGCCAGGTGATGGTCGAAGGGCCAGGCCATATCCCCTTGGACCAAGTGGCCATGAACGTCCAGCGGGCCCTGGAAACCTGCGACGAAGCGCCGTTTTACGTCTTGGGGCCCTTGGTGACGGACATCGCCCCGGGGTACGACCATATAACCAGCGCCATCGGGGCGGCGGTGGCGGGTTGGGCTGGGGCGGCGCTATTGTGCTATGTTACCCCCAAAGAACATCTGGGATTGCCGGGACTCGAAGATGTTAAGCAGGGACTGATTGCCTATAAGATTGCGGCGCACGCTGCCGACTTGGCTCGGCATCGGCCGGGGGCCCGTCAGCGGGACGATGCCTTGTCGCGGGCTCGCTACGCTTTCGACTGGGAGGAGCAGTTCCGCCTGTCGCTGGACCCGGAGACCGCGCGGGCCATGCACGACGAGACCCTTCCCGACGAATACTTCAAAACCGCCCCTTTCTGCTCGATGTGTGGCCCGAAGTTCTGCTCCATGCGGCTGAGCGAGCAGATCCGCAAGAGCCTGGCTGAGGATGCCGCCGAACTCGGCGGGCCAGCCCCAGCGTCGGCCGAGAAGGCAGCCCCGCCAGTGTGCGAAGACAGCGCTGTACCCGCTCAAGCCGCCCGGGCCTTGGGGCCATGATCCTTATCTTTTCCGCAGGCCGCTCACTTGCCCGCAGGCTGTCCCAGCCGAGAGCGTAGCGCGCTAAGCGGCTTGGCGTTCTTTTCTTCTTTGAAGGGGTTCTTTACTTCGGGCGGCGCGGAGAAGCTGCTGGGCCCGCCTTGCGTGGGCCAGCGAAAGCCGACCAGCTCCAGGGTCTCGCGATGGCCTTTGAGAAGCTCCAAGAGGGCATCCAACCGTTTTTTGGCGTCCTCCTCAGGCAGATCCTCCGCGGCGTCAAGCCCCTGGAGTTGCTCTTGGACCCGCTTGCGCTCTTCCTCGGTGAGTTGGATGGTCGGCGGCTTGCCGGTGAGCAGGTCCAATTTAGCCACTAGCGAGGCGAGTTGGAGTTTGGGATTGGGTCCTCGGCCCATGCCGCCTTTGGCTGCCCCGGCTTTGGGGGCGCCGCCCGGGGGCGCCATGCCCATCATGCCACCGGGCGGGCCGCCGGGTGGGCCCCCGCCCGGCGGCCCCCCCATGCCCATGGGCGGGGTGGGAGTTGCGGAAGCCGGCTCCGACGCTCCCGGTTTGTCCAGATGGTAACCCATCAGGTTCATCGTGGCCACCGCGGCGCCGGCTCCCAGGGCCAGGCAGATCACGGCCACGGAGATAATGGTTGGGACTTTGGCTTCGGCCGCCATCGCACACCTCCTTTGCGCCAGATGCGCTTTTTTATGGATCAATACATATCCCACGTGCGGCGACGCCACTTCGGGCCGGCAAAGACCGCGGGACATCGCCATCGAACCTAGTACGGCGGGCCGCCCGCGTCAATACGCTGGCAGTGCCGGCAGTAGGCTCTGGCAGTGGGTCTGCCCCCGCCACGTGCAGAAAATCGCTGTCCAAGGGAACCGGTAACGGCGATGCAGACGCAATCGGCCGCCGCGTGGCCTTCCTCCTCGGCGGCCGAGTTGCCAAGAGGGATTAGCTGTACAGGTGGATGGCCTTGATGATTTCGTCGAGGTCGTTAGCCACGGCCACGGCCCGATTGGCAAAGGCGGCGCGTCGCACTCCGCGGCTGCCCAGCACCTTGTTGAACAACTCTTGGTCGGTGGTATGGTAAGCGACCGTCGCATCGGGATCCTTGAGTTGGTGGCCGGTCAGCACGCACACCACCCGTTCATCCGGCCCAATAATGCCTTCGGAGACCAGCAATTTGGTGCCGGCCACGCTGGCGGCGCTGGCGGGCTCGCACCCCAGGCCGCCCGCGCCTACCTGCGCCTTGGCATCCAGGATTTCCTGATCGCTGACCTGGCGGACCACGCCGCGGCAGGCCTCCAGGGCCCGCAGGCATTTGGGCAGGTTCACAGGCCGGTTGATTTCGATGGCGCTGGCGATGGTGTGGGCGCGGCGGTGCTGGGCGTCCATTTCCGCGTAAAACTTGCGGATGAGGTCCTGACACGGTGCGCCCCCGTTCCACCGCAGGCCCTCATGTTCCACCAAGCGATACAACGTGTTAGCGCCCGTTGCGTTGATCACCGCCAGCCGCGGCATCCGAGGAATCAGTCCCAACTGGCTCAACTCGATGAACGCCTTGCCGAACGCGCTGGAGTTGCCCAGGTTTCCCCCTGGCACGACAATCCAGTCGGGCACTTCCCAGCGGAGTCCTTCCAGCACGCGATACATGATGGTTTTTTGCCCTTCCAGGCGGAAGGGGTTGAGGCTGTTGACCAGATAGATCCCCAGGCGCTTACTGACCTCCTGCACGCGGGCCATGGCATCGTCGAAGTCGCCGGCGATTTGCACCGTGAGGGCCCCATAGTCCAGGGCCTGCGAGAGTTTGCCGTAGGCGATCTTGCCCGAGCCGACAAATATCACCGCCTTCATCAGCCGGGTGGCTGAACAGTACAGCGCCAGCGACGCGCTGGTATTGCCGGTCGACGCGCAGGCAGCGCGGGTGGCCCCGGTCATCCGGGCGTGGGTAAAAGCGGCCGACATGCCATTGTCTTTGAAACTGCCCGAGGGGTTCATCCCCTCGTACTGGAGGAAGAGCCGTCCCGGTCGAAGGCCCACATAACGGGCTACGCCCTCGGAAGCATGGAGCAAGGTTTGCCCTTCGCCAACCGTCACGCACAACTCGGGAGGGGCAAAGGGCAGCAGTTCATAAAACCGCCATACGCCGCTGAAATAGTGGGGATTGGCGCGGTCGGCCCACTTGGCCTCGAACTCCCGTAGGCTGCGAGGCACCCGGGCCTTGTCCCACGCGTAAGCCACGTCCAGAAGATTCCCGCACCGCGGACAGGCGACGTGAACCTCCTCCACGGCGTACGTGCTCGCGCATTGGGGAGAAATGCACTTCTGAAAGGCGATGTCGGGCAAGGCTATGGGCAAATCTCCGAATGGATGCAGCCGCCAAAAACAACCATCCTCATGCCCCTAATCTAAGGTGGCTGGCCTGAAAGGACAACCCGCGATGCCCACGCTTACGCGGCCTCGACATCCAAGTGGGCACGCGGTGCGGGATCGTCCTCCCCCGCCCCGCCGGCCGAGCAGCCATCGGCCGAGTCGCTTTCTTCCTGCCAGGGGGCAAGCGGCTCGGGTTCTTCCACCGGGGCCGGCTGGGAAGCGGGTTCGGCCGAGGGTTCGCCCGGCTGCGGCGGCCCGGCCGGCTCCGCCAAGTTGCGGCGCCGCCGACTCCGGCGGCCAAGCGATGTGCGGTCGCTCACCGGCGGGGTCGTCTCCCGTTCTTTTCGGCCGTCCCAACTGGGCAATTGGCGAATCGGCACCCCCTGGGCCGCGAAGACCTCGGCCAGATGGTCGTGGCAGGTAAACACCAGCACTTGGTGGCCCGTCTGAGCGAAGGCGTTCAGGACGCCGGCCGCGGCCTCGGCTCGGCGGCGATCGAAGTTCACCAGCACATCGTCCAATAGCAAGGGTAGCCGGATCCCTCGCTGCGCGTAGCCGCCCGCCAGCGAAAGACGCAGGCACAAGAACAGTTGCTCGCGCACACCCCGCGAAAGATTCTCCACCGCGTGGGCCACGCCGGTCGAATCGTCCACTCGCAAAACAGGCTCGCTGAGCGGAGTCCACACGCGGCGGTATCGGCCGCCGGTCATCTGGGCCAGATACTGCGAGGCTTGTTGAAGGGTCTGCGGCTGGCGCGTGGCCTCGTAATGCTTGCGGACCTCCTGAAGCACTCCATAGGTGACCGACAAGATCTGCCACTGGCGCATCGCCATCTCCAGGCGGTGCTCCACGGCGGCCAGGGCGAGGTGTTTTTCGGCAAGCGAGCGGTCCTCGGCCAGTTGGCGGAGTTGCTCCTGGATTTGCCCGCGGGTTTCGTACCGCTGGCGAAGCTGGACCTGGCAGGCCTCCAAGCGATCTTGGAGTTCTCGATGCCGCTGGCGAAGCACGGCAGAAGGCTCGGCCAGAAGCTCGGCCAGGCGCTGTTCCGAACCTCGCCCGGCCAGCCCTGCGGCAATCTCGTCCTGAAGGGCTTGCCGGCGTGCCGCCAGTTCTTGGAAGCGGGCATGTCGCTCCACACGGTGCTGGAAGTCGGCTTCGTCCGCCACCCCCAGTTGCTCGAACAACTGTTGGCGCTGGTGCCGCAGGCGGACTATGGCCGAGCGATGCCGACCCAATCCCCGGCCCAGCCGCCGCAGATGTCGCCGGAGCTGGCGGCGGCGATGTGCGCGCGTCTCTTCGTCGGCCAGCCGGCGCCGCAAGGCCTCCAGTTGTTCCTCTGCGGGGCGATCCTCCAGCTCCAGGCCCGCCTGCCGGGCCAGTTGCGTGATGCGGCCTACCAGCCCCTGAAGTTCCTTGGCCCGTTGGCTGTGCTCCTCGCGAAGCCGGGCCAGGCGATCGCGCAGGGCCCGGATATGCTCGCCCCGCTGGATGAGCCTGGCCAGTTGTCGTGGCGATATCCCCGCCGGCAGGCCGGCCGCACGGACCGCCTCGTTCCACCGCCGGGTAGCGGCAGCCAGCTCGCGCTGGGCTTCCTCGGCCCGGCTGCCGGAAGCGGTAGCCCCTTCTTCGGCCGCCTGGCGCCGGGCATCCACGGGGATCAGTTCCTCCAGTTCAGCGAGCTGGCGCTGGGCGGCTTCGAGGCGATCGGCCAATGGGCCGCTGCCCCGCGGAAGCTGCTGGTCCAGGCTCTCGCGCTCTTGCCGGGCCTGATGGATCTGGAGCTTGAGCATGCGCAGTTGTTCCTGCGAGCGCTTCACACGCCGCACCGCAGACCGCTCCAGGCTCCGCTTGGCCGCCGCCGCTCCGCCCATAAGCGCCAAACCCGTGGCGCCGGTTCCCCAACCCATTGCAGGCAAAAGGGGACTGGCGACCAGCGCCCCCACCACGCCAAACAACAGCAAGGCGCTTCCCAGCACGAACCCGCCGCCCACCAGGGCCAGTTTGCCGGCGGAAAGCACCTGGCGTTCGACCAGCCCTTCGTTTTCTTGCTCCAGGTTTTCGCGGTGCCGGGCAAGCTCGTCCAGACGTTCGTCGATCTGGAGGCGGCGGCGCAGGAGGGAAACCAGTTTGGCCAGGCGTTCGGCCGCCTGGTGCAGGTCGCGTTCCCCGCGGGCTTCCAGGGCGGACTGTATCTGTTGGGCCAGCGTGGTGGCCGTCTGGCGATAGTTGGCCGCCTGGCGCTGGGCGTCTTCCAGGCGCTGGCGAGCGCGGCGAAGGGCCTTGGCCGGCCGCCGCAAGGCAGCCAACGATGCCGCCGACAGCGAAGGCAATTCCTCCTTGATGGCAAGCTGCTTTTGCTCAGCCGCCAGCAATTCTTCGGCGTTGAGGATTTCTTGTTCCAGCTCGGCCAGGCGGCTGCGGAGCGTGGCCAGCCACGAATCTTGCTCGGCCAGGCTCTCGATGCGCGGCCCCAGCCGGACGAGCGATTTCGACCCGCCCAGGGCCTTGAGTTCCCGGGCGGCGGCCACGCGTGCTTCGTGCAACTTCTGCCGCCGGCGGCCCAGTCGAGCCAGCCGAGCTGTGATAGTCTCGAGGCGCTGGACCAGTCCGGCGGGCAGAGGCGGAACAGGCCCCAGCGCATCGAGCTGCTGATCCAAGGCCTGGCGCTGGTGCCAGCGTTCCTCCAATGCCAAGGCGGCGTCCAACAGCCGGCACTGGTCTGCCAATTCGGCCGACTCGTTTTCTAACAGGCGCGTCTCGCGGTCGAGCTGCTCCCGCTGGGAGACCAAGTTCAGATAGCGGCGAGTGAGTTCGGCCAGCCCCCTGATTTCGCCCCGAAGCTGGTCTCTGCGGGCCACGAGGTCGGCAATCTGGGAGGGAGCGCCCGCCGGGTCCAGCAACCGCTGCCGCGATAGCTGGAGTTCGCGCAAGACCTCCATGAGCGATACCCGGTCCACCCCGGCCGACAAATCGTACAAAAGGCTGGCCGCTTGTGTGTCGTTCAACGTGGACAGCGACTGGATTTCCTCCAGCCCGATGGCGAAAACATTGCGAAACACCGCTTCGTCCAGCCCCGAGAGCAGCGATTCCAGGATCTGGACCGGTTGCACCGAGCCATCGGGACCGAGGACCAGCAGCTCGTCGGTCTCGGGCTGGGGGCCAGCATAGCGCCGCACCTCGAAGGCGCCTTGGTCGGTAGCCAATTGCAGGCGGCCCCCAGGCCGGCCCCCTTGTACGGGCGGCAAGTAACTCCGGCAGCGCGCCGAAAACCCGTACAGCATTCCGCGCACGAAATTGAGGAGCGTGGTTTTGCCCGCCTCATTGGGGCCGAAAAACACCGTCAATCCGTCGCCCAGGCCTTCCAGACGCAGGCCGGTCCAGACACCGAACCCCTCGATCTCCAAAGCGGCGATTCTCACGGTCCTTGGCCCTTTCCGCTCAGCAGGTCCACGCCCAACTGGGCTGCGCGCCGCAGGACTGCCTCGCGCACGGCCGCCGGCCACGGCTCCTTGAGGCCATCGAGGCCGGCCGGGGGGCAATCCGCCGCGGGAAGGTCAAGGGGCAACGGGCGCGAAGGATCCGTCTGCCAGGTCCGCAGTTGGCGGAGGAAATCGCCGCGGATGGTCTCCTGCTCATACCACTCTGGGGCGAACAGCTCGGGCGGCTCCACTTCGATGCCCACGCTCCAAAGCGCGGGCGAAGCCCGACCGAACTCATCGCGGAGCATATCCAACAATTCGGTCGCCAGGCGGCCCTTGCGAGCCTCGGCTGCCAGCGGCCCCTCGCCAACCAGTTCCCAACGTACCAGCAACTCGATGCCCGGATGTGCCTGGCGGAGGTTCTGCGCGCGGTCTCTCAGGCGCTCGGCAAGTGCCTGGCGATCCGTGCCCCGCTCGATGCGCACGCGTTCCACCTGCCATCGCAAAACGTCGCAGGGGAGAAACGTAGTTTGCACCTGCCGCTGGTCATCCACCCGAACCAGCGTGCATCCGTGAGGGCCGGCATCACGGGGCTGCCGGCCTTGGGGGCTGCCCGGGTAGTGCGCCACTCCGGGCGAGGAAAACAGCGTGTCGCGCCCCCTGCGTCCTCCCAAGGCCCAATAATCGATACCCACAGCTTGAAGGCTTTGGGCTTTCACGCAGCCGTAAAACACCGCGATGGAGAACAGGCCGCCAGGATCCGGCACAAAATCCCTCGCCTTGAGCCTGGAGCCAGCCGAGCGGCTAGCCCCGACCAGACACGCCACGGGCACGCCCTCCCGCCGATATTGGACCGGCTGAGGCCGCCCGGCGGGAAAACGAATCACGCTATCGGGCAGCTTGATCTCCTTCGGCCAGCGATCGGGCGACTCGTGCCGGGTGCCCGCCCAATACACCGGTATCCGATGTTCGTGCAAGCGAGCGAATTGTTCGGCCAGAAACAGCAGGCCGCGTGGACCCGTCCGCAGAGTCGCGAGCACACCCCCCGAAATCACGAGAAAATCCGCCGACTCGGCGATTGTCGCTTCGAACACCCGTTCGGCGGACCACCAAGGCGCCTCGAAAACCGCCTCGCGCAGGTGGGGGGGAACCTCGGCGAGGCCGCCGATGGGCTCGTGCAGCCAAAAATCCGCCGTATGGATGAATCGCAGTCGGCCATCCGACATTCCAACTTCCTTGCTACTGGCCCCGGCCGGTTTGTCTCCGCAAAGTCGGCTCACACCCCACTCCAGAGTGAGAAACCGGCGCCGAAAATCGGCTGGGCGGAGAGCATCACGTGGCCACAGGGGTACCGATGGCTGCTAAGCCCGCCAACCGGCCCAGTTTACCCGCACCGCTTCGGTGCGGCTACACCGATTCGCCCCCTGCACCCCCTCGAAGGGTTGCAACCGAAAGCTTACTTGCCTTACCGGATGCACTGGCCAAGCGGGGTTCCGTCATGTTGCCGCGATTGACCAACCGATCAGGGGAATGCCGCCGCCAGCAAAACCGCAGCAAGTGGGCCGATTCGTTTGGTCCACGCGGCTGGCTGAAGATAGCCAACGGTTCCCCTCCTTGGTACGGTGGAGGAAGTTGCGGCCGGCCCATTGTGCGTATGAAGACGGGCAGGCTTCCATAAACCAACCCCAAAGCTGACTTGCCCACACACATTGCGAAGGAAGGAATTTGCCATGCGACGCATCCTTCTTGCGTTAGCGATGCTCGGGTTCATCGGCGGGCCGGCGGTATGCCACGGGCAGTTGCTCAAGCCGCCGAAGCTGGAAAAGATGATCAAAACCCCCAAGTTCCAGCACAAGAAGCCCCCTCCCGGGCAGTTCTATACCGGCAAACCGCAGTGTTGTTGCTAGCGGCGTTGCTGGCAATACAGCGATTCCCGCCAAATCGACCGTGTAGGGCCCCACCGTGTGGCCGCCGGGCCGGGGCCTTGCGGTGCCGGCTCGAAAGGGGACACCACGGCCCAAGTCCGTCCCGCCTCCCCGCGTCCCGCCGTCCCGCCCCGGGGCTGGGGCTTGGAGGCGGGCGGGCCTCGGCGTACAATAAAATCGCTCTCTTACGGCACCGATGCTACCGATGCCTCGGGGCCTGGGTGCATAGCTCAGTTGGTTAGAGCGTCGCCCTGATAAGGCGGAGGTCCTTGGTTCGAGTCCAAGTGCACCCATTGGTTATGGCGGCCGACTGTCTGTTCCGGGGGTTGTGCCACCCAGCATCTGGGCGGTTGGGGCTTAAAGAAGTAGCGCCGGCAGGTTTTTCGGGGCGGTAGCTCAACTGGGAGAGCACCAGCTTTGCAAGCTGGGGGTTGGCGGTTCGAACCCGCTCCGCTCCATTTGGGGACCCGAGGGCGCAGGTGCCTTGCGGGTCTTTTCTTTTTTCGGTCGAGCGCCGGCGTAAGGATTGTGCCTTGGGCAAGCGGGGAAAGGCCAAGTTGCGGCACGAGGGGCTTCGTGGGGTTTCCGCACGGCCGCTTGAGGGGAGGAAAGCGAGATTTCGATGAGCCGCATTCTGATCACCTCCGGCCCCACCCGGGAGTACCTGGATCCGGTACGGTTTTTGAGCAACGCTTCGAGCGGTCGGATGGGCAAAGCGCTGGCTTCGGCGGCAATCGATGCCGGGCATGAAGTGGTCATCGTGAGCGGTCCGGTGGAATTGGAGTACCCCGCCGGGACGGAGGTCATTCGGGTGGTTTCGACGCAGGAGATGCTGGAAGCCTGTTTGCGCGTGTTTCCCGACTGCGGAGGGCTGATTGCCGTGGCGGCGCCATGCGACTACCGGCCGGTTCAAGTCGCCCGTCATAAATTGAGGAAGACAGGCCGCGGGCTGGATGTCCGCCTGGAACAGACGCCCGACATCGTAGCCACCCTAGGGCGGCTGCGCAAGGCCGGCCAATGGATGGTCGCCTTTGCCTTGGAGACGGAAGATCCGCGGCTGCGGGCCATGGAGAAACTGGCCCGCAAGCGCTGCGATTTGATTGTGGTTAATGGCCCGGCCGCCATGCAAGCCGAATGTACCGCCGTGGAGATGCTCGACCGGCAGGGCCGAGTGATCGCCGCGTTCTCGGGCAGCAAGACGGAAGTGGGCCGGCAGGTGTTCCGTGTGATCGAGGATCGCTTGATCCGCTGCCCGGCAGGGGAGGGCGCCAGCGGCTGACCCGGAGGGTGGCTGCGGGGTTGGGCGCCGCTTCCTTGGGCGCCGCCCGATTGCCGGCTTCGTGCAGGTTCTCCTAAAGCTTATGTGCCAAGGACTGCCTCAGGTTTCGCTGGCCCAACTCGAGGCCGCCCTGGAGCGCACCATGCAGGCCGACCGCCATCGGTTGCGCCGGATGCTCCGCCGCATAGCGGCTGCTCAGCGGCGGGCCCATCCGGTGGATCGCCTTGTGGAACAGTTTCAGCGCCTCCTGCAACGGTCCACGGCGGAGTATGAACTGCGCCTGCGCAACCTCCCTCGGCCGCGGTGGCAAAGCGATTTGCCGGTTACCCAGCGGCGGCACGAGATCGCCCAGGCTATCCGCGACCATCCGGTGGTGATCGTTTGCGGCGAAACCGGCTCGGGCAAATCGACCCAATTGCCGCAAATCTGTCTGGAATTGGGGCGAGGGGTAGCGGGCATGATCGGGCATACGCAGCCTCGGCGGATCGCCGCCCGCTCTATCGCCGCCCGCGTCGCCGAGGAACTTTGCGTGCCACTCGGCCAGGAAGTGGGGTACAAGGTCCGGTTCACCGATGCCACCAGCCCGCGGACCTGCGTGAAGCTGATGACCGACGGAATCCTCCTGGCCGAAACGCAAAACGACCGCTTCCTGGACCGTTACGACACGATCATTCTGGACGAAGCGCACGAGCGTTCCCTGAACATCGACTTTCTGCTCGGCTATCTACGGAATCTCCTAAGCCGGCGGCAAGACCTGAAGCTCATCATCACTTCGGCGACGATCGACGTGGCCCGTTTTGCTGCGCATTTTGCCGTGGATGGTGCGCTGGCTCCGGTGATTACGGTCTCGGGGCGGACCTGGCCGGTGGAGATCCGCTGGCGGCCGCCAACGGTCGATGAGGCCTCAGGCGAACCCGACCTCCCGCAGGCCGTGCTGGATGCCGTGGACGAACTGGCCCGCGAGACGCCGGGCGATATCCTCGTGTTTATGCCCACCGAGCAGGCGATCCACGAGACAGCCAAGGCCCTGCGGGGGCACCGGATTCCCGGGGACGACGCCCCCAGCGCTAGCGAGATTCTCCCCCTCTATGCCCGGCTGCCCGTTGCCGAACAGCAAAGGGTCTTCCAGCCGCACACGCATCGCCGCATCGTCATCGCGACCAACGTGGCGGAATCGTCGCTGACGGTGCCGGGCATCCGGGGGGTGATCGATCCGGGGACGGCTAGGATTAGCCGGTATTCGGCCCGCTCGAAGACGCAGCGACTGCCGGTTGAGCCGATTTCCCAGGCTTCGGCCGACCAGCGGGCGGGGCGGTGCGGTCGGGTGGGCCCCGGGATATGTATCCGCCTGTATAGCCCTGAGGACTACGCAGCCCGGCCGCGCTATACGCCCCCCGAAATCCTCCGCACCAATCTGGCCTGGGTCATCCTCCAGACCAAAGCCCTGGGCCTGGGGGCGGTCGAGCGTTTTCCCTTTCTCGATCCTCCGCGTCCCGAAGCGGTGCGGGACGGTTATCGCACGCTTTTCGAATTGGGGGCCCTGGACGAGCACGAGGAACTGACGGAACTAGGCCGGCGCCTGGCGCGGATTCCGGTCGATCCCCGCGTGGGGCGGATGATCCTGGCGGCCGAAGAACACCGCTGCCTCCATGAGGTTTTGATTATCGCGGCGGCGTTGGCCGTGCAGGACCCGCGCTACCGTCCCCCCGAAAATCCCGAAGCTGCTCACGCCGCCCACGCCCGCTTTGCCGATCCGGATTCCGACTTCCTGACCTATGTTCGCCTGTGGGAGTTCTATCAGGAGCTGAAACAGACGTGCGGCCGCAACCGCCTCCGCAAGGCGTGCCAGGAGAACTTCCTCTCCTACACCCGGATGCGGGAGTGGCAGGACATCCACCACCAGCTTCTGGAGATTGTGGAGCAGGCGGGGTTGAAGCTCGGGCCGTGGTGCCACGACTACACCGCCATCCACCGGGCCATTCTGGCCGGGCTCCTTTCCAACGTCGCCCTGCGGACCGACGTGCATCAGTACACGGCAGCCGGCGGCCGGAAGTTCTATCTCTGGCCCGGTTCCACCCTGTTCGCCAAAAAGCCCCGGTGGATCGTGGCGGCCGAAATGGTCGAGACCAGCCGGCGGTACCTCCGCACGTGCGCCCACATCCGTGCCCAATGGATCGAACCTTTGGCGAGCCATCTGGTCAAACGCTTCTACAGCGAGGCACACTGGGACCGCCGATGGCAGGCGCCGGCGGCTTTGGAAAAGGTAACGCTGTTTGGTTTGCCCATCGTGGCCGCACGCAAGATCCGGCTGGGCGATGTGGACCCCGCCGCGGCCCGCGAAGTCCTCATCCAAGCCGGCCTGGTGGAGGGCCGGCTGGAGGCCCAGCTCGATTTCCTGCAGCACAACCGCCGCTTGCTGGAAGAACTGGCTCAGTGGCAGAACAAGGTGCGGCGCGGGGACCTTTTGCTCGGCCAGTGGGCCCAGTACGACTTCTATGACCGCCGCCTTCCGCCCGAAGTGTACGATGCCCGGCGACTGGTCCGATGGCATCGCCGCCAATCGCGGACCGAACCTGCGGCGCTCTACATGAGGCCCGAGGATCTGCTCCGGGACGACGCACCGCCCATCAACCCCGCCGATTTTCCGGAGACGCTGGATCTGGGCGGTTTCCGGGCACCGGTGCGCTATGCGTTTGATCCCGGGGCGGAAGACGACGGCGTTACCCTCACCGTGCCAGTCGAAGCGGTGGGGCGTCTCGACCCCGCCCGGCTGGAGTGGCTGGTGCCTGGACTTTTGCCCCGCAAGGTCGAGGCCCTGATTCGCACGCTGCCCAAGACACTCCGGCGGCATCTGGTGCCGGTGCCCGAGACGGCCCGGCGGGTGGCTGAAGGACTGCGGTTCGGCGAAGGATCGCTGGTGGAGGCGGTCGCCCGGGCGGTGAGCCGCCTGGCTGGCCAGCCCATCTCTGCCAGCGACTTCCAGCTCGACAAGCTCCCCCGCGAACTTCAGATGAACCTCTGCGTAGTGGACGCCGGCGGCCACCCCCTGGCCCAAAGCCGCGACCTCCATCAACTGCGGCACCGCCTGGCCCAGGAGGCCGAGCGACGGTTCGCTACAGTGGACGATCGGGCGTGGCGGCGCGACAACTTGGTGGACTGGGAGCTTGACGAATTGCCCGAGGTGGTTCACCTCGACCAGGCGGGGTTGGTCATTCCCGCCTTTCCCATGCTTGTGGACCAGAAGCACGCGGTAGGCGTACGCCTGGCCTCTAGCGCCGAAAAAGCGGTTCGCCACACCCGTGCGGGCTTGCGCCGCCTGGTGGTGCTGCGGGCGGCAACCACGCTTCAGCCCGCCATCGACTGGCTTCCCCACGCAGACCGCTTCCAGCGCCTGGCCGAGGTGCTGGCCACCCTCCCCCCGGCAAAAGGCGGCACAGCGACCGGCGGTGGTGGAGCCGCGCGGCACTTGAAACAGGAGTTGGTCGAGTTGCTGGCCGAGCGGGCGTTTCTAGCTCCAGACGTCGTCCCGCGGAATAAGGCACAGTTCGAGGCGTTTCTGGAGGCGGGTCGCCAGCGCGTCGGCCTGGCAGTGCAGGAACTTGCCGAGTGGCTGGGCCCGCTCTGCCAGGCCTTTGAACAGGCGTGGCAAGCCCTCCAAAAGGCGCACGACGCTCCTTGGCAATACGCTGTGGCCGACATCACCGCCCAACTGGCCCGACTCGCAGCCCCAGGCTTCCTTGTCGAGACGCCGTGGAACTGGCTGCGGCATTTCCCCCGGTATTTTCGGGCGATGGCGCTTCGGCTGGAGCGGATTGCCGGGGGCAATCTGGCCCGCGACCGCCGCGCCTGGGAAGAAGAGATCCTGCCGCGCCAAGAGGCCTGCGACCAGCGCTGGGAAGAGCACCGGATGATGGACACCGAAGACCCCGAGTTGGTCCTTTACCGCTGGATGCTGGAGGAATACCGGGTGTCGCTGTTCGCCCAGCGACTGGGCACCGCCCTGCCGGTGTCGGCACAGCGCTTAGACCGCCAATGGGCCAAGGTCGAGCGCGCGTGAGCGGCGCTTGCTGCACTGCGGGGGCCATTTTTGCGAGGGGCAACCAAGCGGGGTGCTCTGCGCCAGTGCTCCAGGTCGCCTTCGCGCTCCCCGAAGCGCCGTCATTTGGCATCTCCAACGGGCGGAAACTGAGATGGAACCGGCCAGGAAGTGGATACGGGTCGTCTCGGAAGAGGCGCTTTTGGCGGGCATGCCGTGGGCTGAGGCCGGGGTGTGGCGGCGATATGTCGCATCGGAGGAGCATTTGCAGCCGCGTACCAGACATTACGCGCCTAGAAGCCGCGCGTAGCACTGCCGCCTGTCCCATGCGGAAAACCCCAGACTGGTATATAGGGCCACGGCGGGATAATTGGCCGCATCGACCGCCAGCACCAGCCGACTTCGTCCTGCCTCGCGGGTCCGCCACTGGGCCCAGCGGACTACCTGCCGCCCCCATCCTCGCCCTCTCATAGGGGCCGTGATCCCCATGTAGACCAACTCGCAGGAATCCTCTTGGGGATGATCGGCAAGCAGCACGCAGCCTACGTCCTTCTGCTGGTGGCGGACGATGGCCCAATGGTCGGGCACGAAGCGGCCGGCCCCACGGTAACCCGTTAGCACATCCTCGATGTCGCGTGCTTTGTCCAGCGCGGGACAGTCCAGGCTGGCTTCGTAGGTCGCCTGCACCACGCTGGCCAGCCGCGAATGATTCTGCGGGCTGTAAGCCTCGAAATCCAATTCTGTCTGTGGTGGCGACGCGGGAAAATCCTGCCGAAAACCCACCAAATAGATAAGCTCCGCAATATGCTTAAACTGCGAAATGCCAAGAAGCTGCCGTTCTTCCGGGTCCACCCGGTTCAACAGGCTGGTAGCCAGTCGGATGTCGTTGCGTTTAAGGCACTTGACCATTGTGGCCATCAGGGACACGGCTACGCGGCGGGGTGCTTTCCGTGCAAGGCGCGGTGGCCACACCAAAGCCGTGCGCCCCGGCTGAAGCTGGTAAATCGCTGCCCCCAGCAGTCGGCCTGCGTGGCGGGCCTCCAAAACCCACTCGGGGCGAAGCGTCCCCTCTCGCAGCGCGGCCCGGTAAATCGCCTCGTATTCGGCGGCCTGCTCGGGATCGAAGCGGCTAAATACCAAGGCCAAGGCTTCGTCCAAGCAGTCGGGCCCCGGCGGAGTTGCGATAGAAAACCCGAGATTGTGCGCCATCGTTCCGAACCATACCGCGGCGGGTCGCCGCGTGCAACGCCGACTGGCCGTCACCCCATCACGCCGAAAGCCCACAAGCCCGAGGCACAACCAGCCGAATCGGCTGCCAATCGCTCAACTAGCGCAATTATGGCTGCACGAAGCACGGCCCCGAGGGCCGTTGCGACCCGGTATAATGCATGTAGCAACACCTCAGGTTACCGGAGGCGAGCACCATGGCCTGGCTCCCAGCATGCGCGGTGCTTCTTTTGACGGTCCTCTGGGCTGGCCAAACAGCGGGCCAATCGGCCCTGGAACGCCTGGAACGCGAAATCCGCAACCGGCTGGCGGCTCCTGGCTCGGCGGCACCGCAGGCTTTGCCAGCCGCCAAACAGGCGCCGGCAGGTTCGCCCCCATCAGACGCTGGCTCGAAGCCCGATGGTCGCGGGCAAGCCTACTTCGGGGCAGTGACCGTTGACGCTTTGGAACGCGGCCGGGGCGTTCGAGTCACCGAAGTAGTTCCAGGCTCGCCTGCCCAAACTGCTGGAATCCAGCCGGGCGACCTATTGACCGGCCTGGGCGGGGTGCGGATCCGTACCCTGCAGGACTTCGATGAGATCATGAAGGAGGTCCGCCCGGGAATGACACTCACCGCGGAACTGCTCCGCGGTAAGGAGCCGCTGAAGGTAAACGTTACCTTCGCCCGCTCCGACCAGATCATTCGCCCGGCCGCAATGTCCGGTGGCGAGGCCAAACCCAAGCCCGACGCCAACAAACCCCCAGTCTCACCGCCACTTAGGGCTGAGGCGGGGGACAAGCCGCCGGCAGTGCCGAAGGGCGTCATGGGTCCTGCTTCGGCCCCGAAGGTTCCTCCCCCTCCGCCGGAACCTGCCCAGGCGGGCGACGGGCCCCTGGGAGTCGCTGGTCCACGGGGGGCAGGGGGGCCTGCCCGGATGCCGCTAGAAAACGGCAAAGCGGCGCTGCTGGCCAACACGGGCGACACCGAGGCTCGCCTGGCCGCTCTGGAGGCACGTCTTCGGGAACTCGAAGAGCGAATAGCTCGGCTGGAAGAGGCCCTGCGCGCTGCTCAGGCGGCTAAAGCTGAACCGTAGAAGCGAAGGGTTTTCGACCCGCCGAACTCGGCCTGGTGCGTGTACACAGCAGGGCGGGTCCAACGCTTCAGCAGGGCCCAAAGAGGCTGCGTGGCCGTGATGGATCGCATGGTGGAGCCCATGTTTCCGCGATACCCATGAGCTCGCGATGCCTCTTACAGCGTGTGGGGAACTTGGCCCAGAACTTCCACAACCAATATTCCCGTATCGCAGTGAAACCGGATGCGACGGCCTTTGCTGCCGCCCACGTCCTGGCGGGTGAGGGGAATGCCGGCTGCGGTCAAGGCGCGACAGACCGCTTCTGCGTTGGCCGACCCCACTTGAAGCGGCATACTGGACCCAAACATCGAGGCACCGCCCACCAGCCGAGCATAAAGTTCTTCGGGCTGGATGCCAGCGGCGGCCAGTTGGGTCAGCATGGCGGGCACGGCGGTATCGGCGAACTTGCCGGCCGGGCCGGCGCGTCCGGCGGAGTCGGGCAGAACGACATGGGCTACCGCGCCGACTCCTCGTCGGCGGCAGTGCAACACCACGGCCACGCAGGAGCCGAGCACGGCCGTCAGAACAGCCGACCCGCGGGCCATTACAATCTGGCCCATTCCGACCGGCTTCAGGTCGGCCATTGGCGAAGCAGCGGCGGCAGCAAGCGGCCCGCCACGGCCGGCACCCTCCGGGGCGGCCTCCGGCAAAAACCCAAATTGGTCCGTGTTCATGCGGGGTTCTGGGCGTTGGCGTTCGGTGGTAGCGCGTGTCCCCCGACGGCCCCGATCAGGGCCTGCCGCAGTCCTATACGCGGGAGGAACACCACGTGCCAGAAAAGGTCCTCGCCGTGTCGCTGGAAACCGCTTCGGCACACCAGCACGCGATCGGTTTGGCCGGCCTGAGCCCACAGGGCCTGCTCCAGCACGCTCGCCCCGTAGTCCTGCACAAAGCAGGGGGCCGAAGGCACCAGCTCCTCATCTATCACCCGCATC
>Ga0315298_1001171_pt1 | contig 49209 bp, 39 predicted proteins | sample WHS_1_MG_FD_203077 | JGI IMG/M metagenome (GOLD analysis project Ga0315298, IMG submission 203077) | Extremophilic microbial mat communities from Washburn Hot Springs, YNP, Wyoming, USA - WHS_1_MG | ecosystem: Environmental > Aquatic > Thermal springs > Hot (42-90C) | place: USA: Wyoming...
GCGTGGCCCTCCATCTGAATCCCCCTGGAGGGACGCGCTCCGTCGCGTCCGTGTTCAGACCTTTACGTTTTGCGTGGCGCTGCGCCCGAAGAAAAACCGGCCATGACAGAGCATGGCCCTCCATTGGGCGGCCACGAGGGACCGTGGCCCTCCATGCAAAAGCCTTGCGACCACGACAGAGCATGGCCCTCCATGCACCTCAGCCAGCCAGCTCCGCCAGATTGAAAAACCGAGCGCCGGCAAGGCCGCTGTACCGTTCCGGATGGCACGTGAAGACGAGGATCTGGAGCCTCTGGGCGTATTCCTCAAGCACAGTCAGAATCCGGGCGAACCTGCCAGCATCCGTGGCCGTGAGCACATCGTCGAGAATCACGAGCTGGCGACCGTTCTTGGCCAGAAGGTCTGCCAGGGCGAGCCTGACCGCCAGGTGGACCTGCTCTCTCTCCCCGCCGGAGAGCTCTTCGGTGGATACGGCTTCATCCAGTCCGGAAGGAACCACCGCAGCCACTTCAAAGGATTCACCCAACTTGAGGGATCCCATACGGGGCCCTGCGATGCGCCTGAGGATTCGCGCAGCCGACGCTTCAACCGGCCCCGCGACGGCCTCCATGATCTCGCAGCGACAGGCATTGACCGTTTGGTAGAGCAGGTTGGCGGCCTCTGCGTGCCGCCTCCCGGCTTCGACGTCTTTTTCCAACTCAGCCAGTCTCTCCTCGACTTCGGCCAGCTTCGAATAACTGCCTCGCGCCGAGATCTCGGCGACCCGTCCCTCCGCCGTCTTTTGCCTTTCCATGCACTCCTCGGCCGTTCGCTGCAAGGCCTCATGCTGCTTTTCCAGTTTTTCCACTTCGAGCCTGGGATCTCCCTCGAACGTCCCAAGGCGCTCCTGCACATTGTTCAAGGAATTTCTGGCCGCATCCCATTCCAGGGCGATTTCTCCCGCCTTCTTCTCCCTCTCCTCGTCGGACTGGCCGTCCTGCTGGAGCTCGGCCAGACGTCCCTCCAGATCGCGCTCTTTGCGTTCCGCGGCCGCCAGCTCACTCTTCATGCCTGCGTGCTTCTCGACGGCCGCCGTATAGGCCTTCTGGATCTTGTCCCGCGCCGTTTCGGCTTCGTCGATTCTAGCCTTGAAGGCATCCTCAAACTTTCTTGCTTCCACTTTTAGGACTTCCGAGTCAGGCGGGTTTTCTGCCCAGGCCGGCCGTTCGGCGAGAATCGCCTTGGCTTCCGTGTCCGCCTTGAGTCCCTCCTGCTCGATCTCTTCGCGCGTTCTCTGCCCGAGAAGGGTTTCAAGCCGGGTTTGTGCGGTTTCCACTTCGCTTTTGGCCCTGGCCCACTGGTCACAGAGCGCTTCGAGATCTTCGATCGAGGCTGAGCCGAAGCCAGCCGTGAGCTTTTCGAGCTTGCCCTCGGCTCGTCGGACCGCCTCCCGGAGCTCCTCCACCGAGCCTGCCGGTCCGCGGGCCCTGAGTTTCGCTACTCCCCGGATGGCGACTGCGACTTCAGGAGCTCCCTTGATCTCCATTCGGTCTCCGGCACCAAGCTCCTTCTCGCCCGGGTTCTCCCCGGCCAAGACCTCGATCGCAACGGGCTTTTCGGGTACCACCTCCACCGTGATCAGGGCCGCCTCCAGACGGACCTGCGCATCGTCGCGCTCCTTGATCGCCTTTCGAATCTTGGCCAGATCGCTCCTTTGCGGCGCCACGATTCCCGCAAGTTTCGTCCGCTTTGTTTCGAGATCGGTCCGCGCATCGTCGATCCGAGACAGCAGATCCTGGATTTCAGCGAACCTGACCCGGGCCCGCTCAAACTTTTGCGCATGCTCAACCTCGCGCCACCTCTTCTCGACTTCGCCCCGCTCACTCCGGATTTCTTCCAAGCGGCTCTGGGCCTCCTGGGCTTCGAGCCGAAGCCCTTCGACCTCGTGGTCCTGGGTCCGCACATTTTCCGTGAGACGAGCCAGCTCCTTTTTCGTCTCCTCGAGATCTCGGCGGTTTTTGAGAATCTCATCCATGCGCTGGCGAAGCTCCTTGTGTCGAGCCTGGGCGGCGTTGACCCTGGCCTCCCAAGTCTCGTTCTCCTTCAGAAGATCCGTGTACTCGCGAGCCCGGCCCATGGCGGCCCTGAGCGCAATGTCGACCGCTTCGGCCTCCTTCTTCGCCTGATTCCGTCTGGCGGCCAAATCCTGGACTTCACGGCTGGCTTCTTCGAAGGTCCGAACTTCTTCCAGCAGACCCTTCCGCTGCTCCCGCAGCTTCTCTGCCTCCGCCTCCTTCTCCACGAACGCCGGAGCACCCTTGCCCGAACGGGGCCGGCCCTTTTCAGTAAAGAACTGAAGGTAAAGGTCCTGCACTTTTCGCTCGATCGGGGTCGTATCCGGACCGCTGATTTGGTGTCCGAGGGACTCCCGGATAAGCGAAGCAAGGTCGCCGGCCACACCGCCAAAAGCGAGCTGTCCCTGGGGCACGTACAATACCTGGCCCAGGCCCCAGTTGGCGGCCTTGGTCATGCCCCGTCCGGGTGGTTGCGCGCCGAGCATGCTCCGCACGTACTCGTCAGCCTTTTCGTTTTCAACAACCCGAACGTATTTTCCCCCCTCCTTTCGTTCGAGCAGTGAGTAGGGTTGGTCGAGAAACCGTTTGGCGAGCCGGTACGAAGCCCCGCCGTGCTCAAAGACGAGCGTCACGTGAGGCGCCAGGTCCCGACCCCACGGTCTCAGGCTCTCGACGTCTTTCCCGGTCACGCGGTGGCTGTCGAAAAGACCCCGCACCAAAGCCGAAAGAAGAGAGGATTTTCCGGTGGCATTGGGCGCGTGAACAATGTTGATCTCGTCCGCCAAGGACCCAAGCTCCACGGGGTTCGCAAAACATCTCCAGCCTTGCACATGGATCGATCTCAGGATCATCTCGGGGCCTCCCTCGACAGACTGTAGAAAATCCTCAAAGCCCTCGCAGCCGCCTCAGGAGAAAAGCCCTGGGGCAGCGGCGGTTCGTGCCTGCCCGGCGCGCTCCAGGCCAAAAGGCGCCTGGCAGCCTCCCTCAGGTAGCCGGCCGGCATGGCATCGATCCAGCGCTCGTCGGTCGGCGCAGGATACAGCGCCTCGTCCTGCAAGAGGCCGTAAAGAAAACGAGCTTCTAAGATTTCGCGGATGACTTCGAGCTCGCGCGGTTCCTCGGGATCGAGAACGCCCCGCAGAACAAGGGAGACAAGGGCGCGGCCGGGATCCTCGACAGCCTCAAGCCGGCTCCGCACGCGCGCGAGATCGCCCGGCTCTCGGATCTCCTCGCTCATCTCGATCCAGGCGAGACTTCCGGTCTGGATTTCTACGATCCGGGGAACCTCCCCAGGCCCGGCGATTTCGACAAGCAGGCACCTGCCGCTCGCCCGCTCTCCGAACCCCGTGGGTTCGGGCGTCCCCGAGTACGCCATCCGGACCGTGCGGGAGGAATCCTCGTAGAGCACTGTGGAATGCCAGTGGCCGAGAGCCAGATAATCCAGTCCGGTCCGCCGGGCCGCATCGGCCGGGATCGGGTACTCGGGCTCGTCCCGGTGAATGGTCTCGACCGTCCCATGGGCCAGACCGATGCGGATTCCCTTGTCCCCGTCGGCCCGGATCCATGCAGTCGGATCCCTTGTGGAATGCTTTTCCGTGACCGGGCACGGATAGAGCACGCCGCCCGGAATCGCCACAGGGGACGGCTCGAGAAGCACCCGGACATGGTCGCTTTCTTTCCAGGCCGGATGCTCCCAGACGCTTCCCGGGACCCAAGGGTCGTGGTTGCCCGGGATCACGTAGACCGGCGCGCCAAAAGAGGCCAGGATGTCCACGACCTTTCGGACCGAAACGCGGTCCACGCCGTTGTCCTCGAAGGTGTCGCCCGCCACAAGAATAAACTCGGCCCCGCGGCGCTTGCCCTCATCCACCAACTTTCTGGCCGCTTCAAACCGAGCATCCCGAACCGCGGGCCCGGCCTTGCCCACGTGAGCCGCCTTCATGCCGATCTGCCAGTCCGCCGTGTGCAAGAACTTCATGCTCCCCTCCCTGAACTGTCCGTCGCTGTCGAAAACCCTTTGCGTTCTCGAGCCTGCTGCACCCAGCTTTCGAAGATTCCCAGCAGCTCCATGGCCCTCCTGCGGTCCCCTTCCAGGTAGAAGCCTGAGCTGAGCCTCAGTCCCTTGCGGCTCCAGAGGATCTTGAAGATCGGCCTGCCCAGGATCCACCGGCCGGCGTGCCAGGTGCCGATTTTCACCTCGGTCACCTCATCGAAGGGAATGACGAGCGGCGTCCGGGTGAGCTGGCGCCGGAAACAGAGCGCGCCATTCTCGATCCACCACTCGCCGTTGCCCCGTGCGAAGAAACCGTCCTCGCGGTAGCGCTTCCACCATTTCCCTTCGATCTCAGTGCCGAGATAGCTGCCAGGTTTCTTTCCCATGACACTCTCCCGATCCGTTGGATCCAGCCATAGAGAACGGCCCCTTGCCTGGGCGAGGCGAAATGCTCTCTCCGCTGCGCACCCCCAGGCAGAGCCTCAGAAACAGGCCGTCTCCCAGTCTCCGTATTCGTTGCAGATGCTCACGCAGTCGTCGTAGAGGTGGATATCTCCCGGATCGCAGCCCCAGTCCCCGCACTGGTTGAGGAGAAGCGCCATTGCAAAGAAAAGGAGGCCGAGAACGATTTTCATGGGAATTACCTCCTTGACAAGGTGTTGCGTTTCCGGAACCGGCCGGATCCATCGGAGAAGTTTACCCGATGCGGGCCGGATCCGATCCCCTTCAAGGCTCCCTGGCTCCGGGGCGGGACACGGGTCCGCCCCGGAGCGAGCACAAGCGCTAGAAGAAGACACGGACACCCAACCGAAGAGCGATCGCGCTGCCGTTGAAATCGCCCGAAGTCACTTCTACCCCGTCCAGCGTTTCTGCCGCGTCCCCCTGGTTGAGTTTCCATCCCAATTCACCGTTGAGGGCGACCCGATCCAAGACAAGCCAGTCGACTCCGAGGCCGACCTTGACAGCCAAGGAGTCGTCCACCTCAACGTCGTAGTCGTACCCAAAGTATGAGGCACCCGCCTCGACTTCATCGCTCGGGCTGAAATTGTTGATATTGTATCCAAAGCCCAGGCAAAGATAAGGGGAAACCCGGTCGCTTGCCGGCAGATGGACCTCGACAAAAGGCAGCAGGGAAACGGCCGAGGCGCTCCCCAGGTCCACGTCATAGGCGTCCACGCCATGGGTCTCCCACTCGATCTCGAATCCAACGGAAAAAATCTCGTTTACCCTGTACAACAGACTTCCGCCCACGAGGGGCCCCACGCCCGAGTCGATCTCGTCCATGTCCTCGATCACGTCCTGCGTGAAAAAGGATGGGCCGGCCCTCAGTCCGACGGCCCACCGGCCGCTCTCGTCGGCCCAAGCTTGGTCGAAGACAAAAACCGAAGCAACCAGAATCACAACCGCCGCACAAAGCTTCTTCATGTTCTTTCCCCCCATTGTCGATCGCAGCAACTGTTTTCTCCACTCTCTTCCCTCAGACGATCCGATATGGCGTTTTCTGACACTCTGACGGCCTCGCGCCTTCTCCCAGGGCCACCTGTTTTGTTTTGGGCCGTGGCAGCGCTCTCGCGGCCTTTCCGCTCTCACCCCCTTTCCCGCTTGGCCCGCCCGGCTTGTCCCCGGTGCACTCTCCAGGGGCCGGGGAGCGTCCTGTGCGATCCATTCTACTAGGGGGGGTGTGACAGATGTGGTCACAGGGGAAAAGAAAATTTTTGACCCCTTTCGTCCGGGCCGGACGAGACTTGCGGACCGGAGAACAGGGAACCGGACAGATGGTTGTCTTGGGATGATCCTCGAGGCGGCGAGCCCGTGCCTTGCGGCTTGGCAGTCTCTTTCAAAGCGACGCCTGCTTTTCGGTCAAAACTCAGGATCTGGAGGGCCCGGAACAGACCCTCCACTTACTTCCCGGATCTTCCTTTTGAGCGCATTGAGGTAGCGGCGGTACTGGTTATTCTCGCGCGAGTTGTGCGGCTCGTTCCACCGGATCGCGCGCTGCTCCCAAAAGAGCGCGCAGCGCAAAGTTTCGAGATCCTCAGGGAGCGTCCCAAAGCGATCGAATCCCTCCCGTACCTTTCGAGCGAGCTCAGATACCCGCTCAAGACCGCCATGCCGTTCGTAGGCGTCGTAAGTCAGCGCGAACTCCGCCCAATCAGGTATCCACGGAGCTTCCTCGGGTGGGACCAGAATCACAGACTTCGATCCTTTCCGTACCATGCTCTCTCTCCTGCATCTGCTTGGTTCTTTTGCGCTTAGCGCACCCCGCCTCAAATCAGTACCGGATCGCCGAGCCGTACTTGCGGCGCAGCTCCCGCCTGAGGACCTTGCCGGCCGCGTTCCGGGGAAGCTCCGGCACGACATCGAAGGAACGCGGAATCTTGTACCCGGCCAGATGCTTGCGGCAGTGCTCTGAGAGCTCCTCGGCCGTCAGGGTCTCGCCAGGCTTGAGCACGATAAAGGCGTGGACCGCCTCACCCCATTTTTCGTGGGGAATGCCCACCACAGCGGCTTCGACGATCTTCGGGTGTTCGAACAGAACCCGTTCCACTTCCACCGGGTAGACGTTCTCTCCGCCCGACACGATCGTGTCGTTCCTGCGGTCCACGACGTAGACGAACCCTTCCTCGTCGGTCCGGACCAGGTCCCCGCTCCGGAACCAGCCGTCCGCAAAAGCCTCCTGGGTTCGCTCAGGTTCCTTGTAGTAGCCGAGGAACGTCGTGGGTCCCCGGTACTGGATCTCGCCGACCTCACCGGGTCTCACCTCGCGGCCGTCATCTCCCACGACCCGCACCTCGACATGCGGCAGGGGCTGGCCCACAGAGCCGGGCTTGCGGTCGGCTTCCTCCGGAAGCAGGGCGCACGTCGGCGCAGCCTCGGTCTGGCCGAAGATGTCCACGATGCCGGCGCAGTTCGGAAAAACCTCCCGGACTTTCCTTTTGATCTCGGTCTGGAGGACCGCGCCGCCGCTCAGGCCGAGCCGGAGCGACCTTAGATCGAAGCGGCTGAGGTCCGGATCTTTGAGAATGAGGTTCCACATGACCGGCACAAGGACGGCCAGCGTGGCCTTTTCAGAAGCCATGAACCTGAGGATTTCCTTTGGGTCGAAGGTCCGCTTGAGGAGCACGGTGGCGCCAACCTGGAAGCAGATGTTCACGGCGCCGAAGCCGGCCACGTGAAAGATGGGCGGCGCCACGAAATACCGGTCCTCGGGCCCGATCCGGAAGCTCGCAACCGCAATCATCGCGGTCATGGCCGCGTTCTTGTGGGTGATCATGGCGCCCTTGGGTCGCCCGGTGGTGCCGGCCGTGTAGGCGATGTAGCACACGTCGTCATCGTCCACAGGCACCAGGGGCTCGCTCGGCCTGCCGGAGGCGACGAGCGCCTCGTATTCCAGGGCTCCTTTCGGCTCCGGCTCTCCGGCGACCACCCAGTGCTCGATCCGCATCCGCTCCTGCCGCACGGCCCGGACGGTCTCCTCGAGCGCCTTGTCGTACAGAAGAACCCTGGCGTCTGAATGATCGAGGATGTATTGCACTTCCTTCGGGCTCAACCGGATGTTCACCGGAACGACCACGGCTCCGCACTTGTGGGCCCCGTAGTAGCATTCAATCGTCCGCGAGCTGTTGGGCATGAAGACCGCGACCTTCTCCCCCCTGGAGACGCCCAGGTCGATCAGGGCGTTGGCCAGCCGGTTCACCCGTTCGTCGAGCTCCCGGTACGTGAACGCACCCTCCTCGCTCACGACAGCTTGTTTTTCAGGATATCTCCTGGCCGTTCGAGCGAAGATCTCGCCCAGAACCAGGTTCCGGGCCAGGTGCATTCGAATTTCGGTCTCGGCCGTGGGAATCTCTCTCGCTTCCTTCATGATCCTCCTCCCCTCCCGCAGTTGACGGAAAAAGCCTCGCAGGTTATGTTCGCTCAGGCTCAGCAACCATTCTCGTCCCCGAGGAATATACCCGGCAAGAGGAACGTTTTCGAGCAGGGTCGGGTGATGGAAGAACAGAAGACAAAACCAGACAGGCCGGTTTCGGCTCAAAGACGCTTCTGGGTTGCCGTTCTGGCTTTCCTCTTTTGCGGCGCCGCCCTCTTTTGGCCAAGCCGACCGGCCAGAGTCGGCCTCGCTCTTGCTGAGACCTTGGCGCCGGATGAGCCGCGCGTCGAAGGGGCCCGTCACCCGCCCCCGGGCTCGCCGGAGCGCAGGGCGATCCTCGACGCGCTCAGGGGCCTGGTACCGGAAAAGGACGGGAAGAAGGCGCTTTTTGTGGTCCGGCACCTGCGCCTTTCGGGCGATTGGGCCTGGGTGGAGACCGATCCCCAGTCTGCGGACGGCAGGGATCACTACGAGCCTGTGGAGTGCCTGCTTCGGAACCAGGCGGGCTCGTGGACCGTTCAGGAATGCAGACCGTGCTGCGGCGAGTGCGAAGACGATCCGGACTGCAGAGAGAAGAGTCGTTACTACCGAAGCCTGCGGACCCGTTTCCCCGAGGCGCCAAGGGAAATTTTCCCGGAGCCGTAGGATCAAATTCCGTCGGGGCCTTTCCTCACGGCCCCTTGCCCTCGCAGACCCCGCCGGAGGCGATTCCTGTACTTGCTGGCGTCTCTAGCCTTTGAAGGGCGGCCACAAGAAGCATCCCTTCGAACAGTTCGTTTGTCGTGAAAGTCCGCCTGGCCGTCCAGCCCTCCAAAACCTGCCAGATCCCCTGTTCCGCCTTGCGGGCTTCCTCTCCTTCGAGGGTCTCCACATGTCCGTGCAGCTCGATCAAGAGCGTGAGAAGCTCCGCGTTCAGCCGGTCCAGGGCAGAGACCCGAAAATCTTCCTCCCGGGTCCGGGCCGCCTGTTCGAGCCGCCTCTTCAAATCCGGATCCCGCACAATGGGCAGGACCTTCGCGAAGAGATCCCTCAGTTCCTGGTTTTCCTCCAGGCGGCGCGCTGCCGCGCGCTCGATCTCCTCGCCGACCACACCGATCATGAGCGCCATGAGCGCAAGATCGGTTCTGGGTTTGTCCGCAGGGATTTTCGGCATGTACTCGGTCACGAGAGCGTTGCCCAGGATCTTGAGAATGTCGTCGCAACTGGGTCTCATCCGGCTTTCCTCATCTGCTCCAGAAGGATTCTTCTCTGCAAGTCCAAGGCCCAGATTCCTCCGTAGCCCACGATCGGATCCGTGTTGGCGCCGGTGGCGAACTTCTTGTTCATCGAAAGCCAGATCGCCATGGATTTCACGGACGTGAACAGCTCCCACCAGAAAAGGGCTTTCCGATCCGCCCGGAACCCGCTGGCTTCCTCCCAGATCCGGATTCCCTCCTCACGAGGAATCATGTAGCCGATGCGATCCGGCTCTGAAAAGGTCCACAGTCTGTTCATGGACCAGGCGAGATCTTCCAGGGGATCGCCCAGGTGCATCATCTCCCAGTCCAGAACCGCCCGGATTTCGCCCTTCTCATCGAACAGGAAGTTGCCTGCCCTCATGTCTCCGTGGACCACGACGACTCTCGGGGGAGGCGGAGGAGGGTCCCGTCGGAGCTTGCGGATCGCGGCCCTCAGCACCGGCTGCGGCTCCAGTTCGTTCTGGTCTGCGTATTTCTCCCAGTAGTCGAGCTCCCGTTTCCAGCACTCCCCTGGGGCGACAGGCTCCAACTCGTCTTGAAGCCCTACCCGCGCAGGATCGGTTGCCGCGATAGACCCCATGATCCTGCAAAACGCGCTGCCCACCTTTTCGCGCACCTCCTGAAAGGGCGGCGCGCGGAACAGCACGTGCAGAGCCTGGCAGCCGAGCACTTCCTCCATGACATAAAAAGGGGTGCCCAGCCACTTCGGATCGTCCTCGGTCCAGACCAGGCGCGGCACCGGTACGTCCGAGTCCTGAAACGCGCGGTAAGCCGTATATTCGGTTCGGACGCTCGTCTCGATGATCCCGGTTTCGCACTCGCGGCGCACGATCACTCTCTGGCTCGAGGGCTTGCCCCGAACCTTGTATTTCAGCTCCACGCTGAAGGTCTCCCGGGAAGCGCCGCCGAAGATCGGAGAGACAAAAGGGATCTCAATCTCGTCTGCCTCAGGGACTTTGGCGGCCACATACGCCTTGAGTCTCTGAACCAGCTCGTTCTCCGTCATCCCGCCCTCCTGCAATCCACTTGCCCCTTACCCTGCGGCCGGCAGTTCCGAAAAGTCTCTTCGAAAGGGCTTCTCCCTCTGGCCTTGGGCCTTTGGCCTCTGCCCTCTTGCCCGGCCGGCTGGACCGGTTTCCGTGGGGAAGTGTAAATCTTCCGGAAAAGGCTTCGCAAGAAAAATCTCCCACGCGCGCATCCGGGCCGCTGTCCTGGACCAGCGTCACCGGCCGCCATCCTCGGCGGCCTTTCCCGCAGCCGGCGCCGGAACAAGATCGATTACGGTGATCTCGGGCGGCGCGAGGAACCGGATGGGCGGCCCCCAGGTTCCTGTTCCCCGGCTCACGTATAGAAGCGCCTCTTTTTCCAACCGGGACAATCCGGGCTTTGCCGCGGGGTAGGCCAGTCGCGAAATCAGATGAAACGGGAAAATTTGCCCCCCGTGGGTATGGCCGGACAACTGCAGGTCGAAGAACGACGCCGATTCCCGGTCCACCCGCGGCTGGTGCTTGAGGAGCACGGTGAACCCCTCCTGCGGGAACCGCTTGAGAAGTTCCCTCTCGGCGCGTCCGTCCGTGCGGATGCGGTTCTGGACCGCCGGATCGTCCACGCCCACGATATGAAGGTTTCCGTTCACCGTGACGCCGTCCTGGGCAAGCAGCCGGAACCCCGCCCGTTCCACCGCGGCCCGGGTCCTGGCAGGCCCCATGTATCCCTCATGGTTGCCGGTAACGGCGAACTTTCCGAACCTCGGCGCGAGCCTCCGGAACCGATCCAACAAACCGTCCAAGCGGTCCGGGTGGAGGTCGAACAGGTCGCCTGTGGAGACCAGAAGATCGGGCCGCAGAGATTCGATGACCTCGGCGATCCGTTCGATCCGTCCTTCGTCGCTCCACAAGTCCAAATGGAGATCCGAGATCTGAACGATGCGCAACGGTGCCGAGCCCGGCTGCAGCTCGGCCGACTCGATCCGCACCTGTTCCACGTTGACCTGCCGGGCTGCGATGAAACCATGGGCGGTCGCCGCCAGGGCAAGGCCTAGCGCCACAAGAAACGACGGGACAGGAGAGAGGGCCGGAATCGGGCCGGTCGGACCGGAAAACAACCTCCAGACCGCCTTGAACAGGAACACCACGACATCCAGCGAAAGGAGGGAAAAAAAGAACAGGAAGGCAAACCCCATCCAGGCATAGCCGACCCGCCCGAGGGGCTCGGCAACGACAAAGAGCCTCACCCCCTTGAGCACCTCTGCCACAAGCGGCGCAAGCAGTAAGAACGTCAGGGCAACGAGGAGGGGTCCAGGGCTCATCGAAAACGCCGCAACCGTCTTCCTGAAGATGTAGAAATGCATTCCACCGTAAAGGGTCAGGAAGACACTGATGACGACGAACACGTTCCCCTCCAGGGCGAAGGATCGGTAGGCTCTGCCAGCGCGGCGTTTTCCACGGCAGCCTGTGTCCAAGGCGAACTCGTGGCAAGACACCATCCGCGGCCGAGCCCGTTACGGGTGAACGACGAACAGTCCCAGAAGCCGTTCAAACGGGTCAAAATCGCGATCGTTGTGGAGAAGCGCGTGTCCGTTGAGGAGGCAGAAAGAAGCAATCAGGCAGTCCACTGTCTTGCGCACCGTGCACCCTCGAGCCCGGAGCTTGCGGCAGTTCGCAGCCGCGGCTGCCGCCAGATCCTCTCCACCCATCGTGAGAATCTCGAACTTCTTGAGCTCCCTGTGCACTTGCTTTGCCTGTGCCTCCCCTCTCACGCCCTGCAGGATCTCGCACAGAATGATGTCTGTAAGTCCGAACCGCTGCCGCTCCAGGTGCGCGTCCAGCCATTCCGTGTGGGGCGTGTGTACGCCCTCGAGGTAATCGATCCAGACCGTCGTATCGACAAGAACCACAACTAGCCTTTCTGGACGCGATCCCGCCTCATGCGCTCCAAGTCCCCCTCCCAGCGGACCTTCCCCCGAAGCCGACGGATTCCGCTCTGGGCCTTGACCTCCACGAGCAGCCGTAGGCCCGCATCGATCACCGCCTTTTTGGTAGGAAGATTCGTAGCCTTCATGGCCCGTTTCATCAATTCGTCGTCGATGACCACATTGGTTCTCATTCGAGGCTCCGTATATGAATCTTTCTATGTGTAGAAGATGGCATGGTCATGTGTATGAGTCAAGACGACACGCATTATACGGGCACAGAACCCCAGGGCTAGACCGGCAGGTAAAGATCCGCAGCCACAAAGTAGAGGCCGATTTCCTTCACCGACTCACCAGTCGACCGCTCCCAGCACTGCGCATACAGCCGCACCTGGGGACGATACCGTTCCGCCAAGGATTCCGGCCCTGCGGCCGGAATCCGGTCGGTCTTGTAATCGACGAGCACCCACCCGCCCTCCTCGCGGAACACGAGGTCGATCGCGCCCCGGAGCAGCGTAGGCCCGCCCTGCCCATGGGGCCCGTTCTCGAACCAAATCTCGAACGGAACCTCGGTAAGACACTGCAGGCTCGCCCGCGCCCTCTGCCACAGCCCAGAGGCCATCACGGCTCTCGCCTGGCTCGCGGCTTGCGGGGCGAGGGCCGGATCGAGCCCTTGCTCGGCCAGGGCCGCGGCCGCCAGCCGTTCCAGATTCGCCTGTGGCGCCCTGGCCGCCACGTCGAGCAAGTGATGGAGCACGGTGCCCCACTCCACGCCGTGCTCGCCCGACGGGGGAAGAGCCGCGACCTGGTCGAGTCCGGCCTCGGATGAACGGCCGGGCTCATGCGGCCAGACCGACTCCTGGGCCAGGGCGAATTCCTTCGCGCCCCGCACCTCGTAGGTTGGGTCTGAGACAGCGGCCACCCGTCCCGCGATTTCCGCCGCAGCTTTGGCGGCCTCTTCGCGCGGAATCTCCAGGGGCCGGGGGGAGACGGTTCTTACGGCATCGGGCTCGGGCTCCGGAAGTTCCGGGCACGTTGCCAGAAAATCCGCAAAAGGCGCCCAAGGGCTCAAGCGGTCCTTCTTCGGGTTGCGGGTCACAATGAGGGCGCTTCCTGCGCGCGTAGCAGCCACGTACCTCAGTCTGAGCGCCTCTGCGTCAAGGAAGCGCTTTTCTCGCTTGGCAAGCTCCTCCCATCCCTCGGGCTGGGCCAGCACGGCACGGCCGAAGCCGCCCGGCTTCGCGCTTGCAACGGCCAAATACCCGCGAACCCGATCGCCTGCCCGGTCCACGTGAAGATCGACCTCATGATTCCAATTTCCCCAAGGGTCTGCCAGAAAAACCACGGGCGCTTCCAGCCCCTTGACCTTGTGAAGGTTCATCACCCGCACGGCCTCCGGGGTTTCCGGAAGGGCCGACACCCCGTCATACGTTTCGGCCCGGTCCACGAGTTCAGCCAAGAAATCCACCAGGTCCACCGCGGTCCATCCGTTTCGGTCCAGATTCCTGAGCATCTCGATCGCTTTTCCCAAGCTCCCCGCTTCCAGGTCGCCCACAGATCCCACCGCAGCCAAGGCCCAAAGCCCCAGATCCCCGCAGATCCTCTCGACGGCCGAGACGGCCGGCAGTCTCGTCATCCAGAACCGATACCGCCTCAGGCGCTCGAAGGCGTCCCGGAACGCCTCAAAGGTCTCCCCGAACGTCTCGTGGTCCAGCTTCGGGGGCAGAGGCTCCCTGAAGTCGAACCGGCCTCCGGCCTTTCGGAAAAGATAAAGCTCTTCGTCGCTCACGCCGAACAGCTCGCTCCTCAAAACGCCCACGAGCGCCACCGGGTCGTCGGGCCAGACGACCGACCTGAGGCAGCCGTGGAGAAGCCGGAGTTCACGGACTTCGTTGAGAGCGCTCCCGCCGGTCACGCGATGAGGGATCCCGTACTCGGCCAGCTTGCGGGCAAAAAGGCTCAGGCCCTCCTTCTTCATGGTCACAAGAAGAAAGTCAGAGGGGTTCACGGTGGCCCGCTCGGCTTCGCCGGAGCCCGCGGCGTGCGCCGGCGAATCCTTCTTCGGCCTTGAGACGGTCATTCCGGAATCCAGGGCGTACCGAATCGTCCGCGCGATCCGGTCCGCCTCGTATTCCCGCGCATCGGCTTTCAGCGAGCGGTCATCCGGGATCGTCAACACGAACACGCCTGTGAGATCTCCGGGCCAAAACGCCCTTCGGCCCGGCTGCAGGGCCACGTAGGCGGGCGAATACTCGGACGGCTCGGACGGGAACCGCTCGAACTCCCTGTCCGAATCGGTTTCCTCGAGCTTTGCCCCGCGAGCCGGCTTCCGCGGCTTCGGCTCAAAAACGCGGTTGACCCAGTCGATCAGGCCCGGATGGCTGCGAAAGTTCGCCGACAGACGCACAACGCGGCCCGTCTTTTTCCCTCGTTCCTTCCCGCCGCTCCCGCGGGTCAGAACGGCCTTAACCTCGTTGTACGTGACGATATCGGCTCTGCGGAACCGGTAGATCGACTGCTTGGGGTCGCCCACCACGAAAAGGGAGCCAGGCCTAGGCTCACACCTGCGCCAGTCCGTCTCCTGCGGGTTCGCGGCTGTAAGCAAGAGGATCACTTCGGCTTGCACCGGGTCCGTGTCTTGAAACTCGTCGACGAGCAGGAACCGGATTCTCCTGGAGAAATAGGCCCGCACGTGGGGATTCTCCCTGAGCATCCGGGCCGCGCGCACGAGCAAATCCTGGTAGTTGAGAACACCCCGTTCCTGCCGGAGCCGGTCGTAGAGAGCGCCGGCCCTGCGAAGGACACCCAGGACCGGCCCGTACCGATACTCGCGCCACCGCTCGAGCGTCGGTGCCACAACCTCCTGCCGAAACCGGGCCCAGCGATCCCCCTCGCCGCGCGCATCTTCGCGTGAAAACTTGCCCTCCTGCATCCAATACTTGTGCACAGCCTTGCGGTTCCGGTCGAACCGTTCCAGCACCTCCATGAGCTGGGCCGGTTCGGCAAGGTTCGGGTAATGACGCACGATGCGGGGGATTCGCCTGTACTCCGGAATGAGCGGATCCGTGCCAGGATCCTCGGGCAGATGGGGACCCAGCCCCGTCATGTGCCTGACGTATTCTTCAAGCTCCCGCAGCACAGGGCCGAGATCCGGCAGCGTCGCACCCTCGGAGGGCACCGGCCACTCATCCACGTCCGGAAAATCCGTGTACCGGAGAAAGGCGCCCTCCAGGTCTCCGAGTCGGAGCCCGAGCCTGTCAAGTTCGAGCAGGGTTTCGCCGGAGTCCCCCAAGAGGACACGGCGGCTGAATTCCTGCCAGGCCTCTTTTCGCAGCAGACGATCCTCTTGATCGTCCAGGTCCCGGAAAGCGGGATCCACCCCGGCCTCCACCGGGCGCTCCCGCAGCAGTCTGCCGCAAAAAGAATGGATCGTGCCGATAAAGCATTGCCCGATCTCGTCCAGGCCAGCTTCCAGGCGTTTTCGCTCCGGTCCGGCGGCCGCTTCCCGGCACGCCCGCTCGAGGGCCACCTGGAACCGGCTCCTGAGTTCAGAGGCGGCCTTGCGGGTGAACGTGACCGCAGCGATCTGTCCGATCCGCGCGCATCGCCCGGTCCGCAGCAGAGCCACCATGCGGCCCACCATGCAGGTGGTCTTGCCCGTACCGGCCGCGGCCTCCACGAGCAGGTTCCGGTCGAGATCTTCAAGGACCGCTTTTCGTTCTTCCTCGTCGGGCAGAAAATTCGCCTCAGTCATCTTCGCCCGTGTCCTGGTTCGGCTTTTCAAGGCCGCGCAAACGGCGGAAAGGTTCCAGCATCTCATTTTGAGGATTGGCGAGTTTCCGCTTCAGAGCCTCCACGGCCTCCTCGACGTCTCCAAAAGCGCTCCAGTAGTCGCTCCACTTGACGTCACCGGCATCGTCCGTAAAAGAGAAGACCCCCGAGGCCGCCAGCTGGCAGAGGTCCGAGATAACCCTTTGGCCCTCGGCAAGCTCATGAACCTTCCAGAGCACCCGTTCCCCGTGGTCCCTCACGGTGGGGAAAAACCAACCGAAGGCCTCGACCAAGGCATCTCTCGAAACCCGCTCTTTGAGGCGCGACTCCGCCAGCACGACGTACACGTAATGCTGCACGACCCGGCCCCCATAGAAGGGCTCCCGCCGTCTCTTGCCGTTCTCCATATACCTCCATGCCGAGCCCGTCTTGTAGTCCCAGGCGACGAAACGCCGCCTCGCGGTCCTTCTGGATGGGTTTGTCAGAAGTTCGTCGATCCGGTCGATCCGGCCCCTCAGCCGCACTCTTTTCCCGTCCACAAGCGTGAACCAGACCGGCTCCGGGCAATCCAGGGGCGTCCCTTCTTCCATGGCAGGCAGGCCCACCGAGGCTTCGAAGCAAAAGGGCGTTGCCCCTCTCCTGAGTTCGTGCTCCTCTTCCAGGAAGATCTTCGAGATCCAGGCGAGTTCCGCCGACTCCCGCTCGAGGATTTCCCTGTTGGGGGGCGGCCTCTGCCGCTGCCAGGCTCGGATCGCCTCCTCAAGCACCTTTTCGAGGAGCGGCCCGTCGCGTTTCGCATCGGGCGCCCTGCCCTGCTTCTGCAACAGGCTCATGAACTTGCGGAAGACCCCGTGAAGCAGAGTTCCCTTCTCCACGGGACTAAGCCACACCATGGGATCCAGCACGTATTCTTCCATAGGCTCGAGGCCCAGCACGTACCGGAAGAAATACTCGAGGGGACAGAGGCCCAGTGTTTCCAGCCGGCTCGACGAGAGCACCGGCCCATGGGGTGATGAGAAATCGTGGTCGCGGCCGGCCGAAGGGGCATACCCATCGTATGGGGTGAACACATCGCTCTGGCGGGCCCGCCGCGCCCGGAGCCCCCGCGCCAGATGGGGAAAACTCGGCCCAAGGGTCTGCAAAGGATCCTTAGGCTGTCCGTGGGTGCAAGTCCTCCAAAGCCACCATTCGCTCGGATGCATGCAGCCTTCTGGTCCGGACGGGGCAAACGAGACCGTCGGCTGGAGCCACCGGAAAAAAGACTCCTGGTCGCCTTCGCGCTCACCGCTCGCAATTCGGTAAACCGCAAGGAGAACCGGGCTTGGAAACACCTCCCGATCGTCCTCGAGACTGCGGCAGCAGTAACTGAGCGTGACCGTGCCTCGGAGGCGGCACAAGAGCTCGGCGAAGATCTCCACGGACCGGTCGGCTCGGCTGGCGGCCGTGGGAAGTTCCTCGGATATGCGTTCCCGTTCGGCATCCAAGAGGACCGGATCCTGGAGGCCGGCCCCGGGAAAGCGGGCATCGTCCAGGCCCACGATGAAAACATGGGGCCTCCCGGAATGTCCGCCCATCCAAAGGGGCGCGGCGTGCAGGCAGCCCGGCCTCGGGCCCATGCCCAGCACGTGGGACGTGCTGAGCAGCTCCTCGAGCCACTGCAGAGGATCCAAGCCGGGCAGGTCCCCGGCCTCGAGGCAGGCCGAAAACTCTTGGATCGATTCGATGAGCTTCTCGTGCGCGTAAGCATCCAGGCGGCTCGCGACCCGGGCACGCCTGGACAGGAACGAGCGAGCCCCTTCGAGAATCCTGTGCTGTCTTCGGGCGGGATCGACGCCCGGGATGGACGCCTCCGCGGCTCCTTCTGTGGATGAGAGAAGATCCTCGATCAGATTCTTCAGATTGGTCAGGGCCCGGTGCTTTTCAAGAAGACGGAAACGCAGATGCTCTCTTGCCCCGGGACTGCCGGCCTCCTCGGCCTCGTCGTCCTCGTCCCGGGCCCTGCCTGCGACTCTGAGGCCCGCTCGGTTCGAATCGAGCTCGCCCTCGACAGACGATACGGCCTCTGCCAGAGCCTCGGAATACCGATTTCGGCCGGAACCGATCGGGAGCGACCGCAGGAGAGCTCCCAACCGGCTGAAACTCATGGCCCCCTGAGGGCCGGATGTTTCGGCGGCGGTCGCAGAGGGACCTTCCGGCAATCCGGCCGGCTCTTCCGGTTGTTTCGCAGGGACCTCTTCTATCCAGAGCAGCCCGTCCTGAATCATCCGGACAAGAATTGTCTGGGCGTAGTCCTGCCGGATCCAGGAAATCCATCCGGCCAAGGCACGAGCAGGCCGGGAATACCGCGGGGGCACTCCCTCTGCCAACGTAACCGGCACCGACTCCGACCCGTCCGGGACGAGCTGCCAGGAAAGTTCGTAAAGGAGCGGAAGGTACGTAGAACCGTCGGTATAGAGGATCTCCACTTCGTCAAAGGGAATCCTTCCGGCCACGATCCGGCGGAAAACCTCGCGAAGTTCGTTTCCCTCGCCCAATGCGCGGAAGATCTGGATGCTTCCATCCCCCCGGGGCGGCGGAGCCTCGTCAGGTCTTGAAATCCAGCTCAACAGGTCGATATCGCGGCGACAGTCCGGGGCAGCCCGAAAACGGGTGTCCCCTTCCAGAACGGTGCGCCGAGGGGCCGGGATCGTCTCCCAGAATCTTCGCTCCAAGCCGCGAAGTTCCTTGAGCCGCTCCTCGGGCATGAGGACCAAGACCTCAGGCGGGAGCGAGGCGGGATCTCTCTCCAGCCTGTAGGCAGCTGTGCGAAACACGTCCGCAAAATCGAAGAGGCCCCTTCTCTCAAGGTGGCGTTCGTATTCTTTCAAGAGCAGCCTGAGCTCGACTCCCTTTTCGCCCGCCTCGAAAGCGTCCGGCGGCAGATCCTCAGCGGCTTTGCCGGCGAGCCGCAGATCCATGAGCGAGGCCAGGACGATCCGCACCAGCCCCAGACCAGCCTCTTCGACCCTGGGCAGATACCCGCGGGCCTCATGCCCCCGAGCGGCCTGAACCTGCAGAAGGAGCCTGCCCACGAGCACTTCCTGCTCGGCCCGGCCGATCAGGGAGACCCCGAGCCTGTCCATCTCCGCCGCGGCGAGTTCGAAAGCCATCTGCCGCGTGGTTTTCACCCGCACGTTGAGGGCGGGCTGGCCCGAGCGGGCCACTTGGTCCACCCACTGGTAGCCCACCCGAAGCGAAGGGGCCAAGAGCCACTTTTCGTCGAGGATCCGCAAACGGCAGATCTCTCGGAGATTCTCGATGAAGCGCGACCGCTCGCAAACGCTCCAGCCTCTTGCTTCGCTGCCGCCGGTCTGCACGGTGCGGAACTCCGTCAAGAGCTATGCACTTGGTTGGCCCTTCTTTTCCGCTGCTGGCCCGGGCCGTTCCATCCGCCTTTCCCTAGATCCTCAACGCGCCCTTCGCCAGCTCGGCCGCGGCCTTGAGGTCGTCGGCGTTCGGCCGGCCCCGGATGTCTCCCAGGCGGCCGTTCAGGTTGAACTCCTGGAACCCCTCGGGCTTGTATTCCCCAACGAAGTACCATTCGCCCACGAGGTCGAACCCCAGGTGATCGAAAAGCTGGGCCATGTACTTGGCCGCTGGAATGGCCTCGTTCACGCCCGTGTGCACGCCCCCATAGGTCACGTAGACGACGGCCTTCTTGCCCGGCACCCGGGGAGAGGCTGGCTTGAGCTTGCCGGCCCGGAAGTATTTTCTGCGAAGATCGCCGAAGACCTTGACCACGGGTTGGCCGGGAAGCCACTCGTACACCCCGGAGCCTGCGAGCACGAGGTCGTAGTCGAACAGCTCCACCTCCATGCCCTCGGCGATCTTGAGGGTTTCGACGGCGTGGCCTTCCTTTTCGAGGGTCTCGGCGATGTGACGGGCGATCTTTTCGGTGTTGCCCGTCGCAGAGTAGTACAAGTTCAGGATCTTCATGGCGCCTCCTTTTCCCTCGGTGTCTTTCTCTCCCTGTTCCAGTCCAAAGTTTCTCGCCTATCCTACGCCACGGGCAAGGGGACGGTCGAGCGTGGAGGCTACTTAGCAGGAGAATTGCACTTTCTTCAAAAAAGTTGCCCAAAGGTCAGGTACACCAGGCCCTTCTCCTCCTCGCTGAACCCGGCGTCGAGGCGAGCCACCAGAGCCTTGGAAAAGGTGATCCGCAGGCCGGCTCCGTAGCTGTACTGGAAGTTTCCGATGATGCGGGAGAAGATCTCCTTGTCCAGGGAAAACTCGTCACCCAGTTCGTTCCGGTCGATGAACACCCGGCCTCCGTCGCCGAACAGGACGCCGTCGAACGACACATCCCAGAGGTTGAAAAATCTGTGCGACCACAGGGCCATCCGGGCTTCGGTGTTAATCAGCACGAGCCCCTTGCCCGCGAAACGGTGCGGCCAGAAACCGCGCAGGGTATCCTTGCCGCCCAGTTCGGAAAGCTCCCAGAAAGGAATCTGCCTCTCGGGACCGGCGACCCATTCGGTGTTCACCCGCAGCCCCAGCACAAGCCTGTCGTCCATGAAAGACCGCAGATAGCTTGCGTCGCCCACCAGCCGGGTGAACTGGTAGTCGCTCAGGAGCGCCTGGTTTGTGTGAATGGCCTTGCCGATCAGGCGCCACCCCCGCTTGGGCCTCAGAATCGAGTCACGGTTGTTCCAGACGACGGAAAGGCCCAGGTAGTTGACGTCCCCTCCGGTGATCCCGGGCAGGTCCGCGAAACGGTCTCTGGTGCAGGGAGATCCTTCGTCACACCAGATTTCGACATGCCGGGCGCCCACGGCAAAATTCAGCGCCAGCCGCTCGAAGGGCCTCCACCCGACCGTGATGGCCCCGCCGGCTTCCTGGAAGGCGTGGTAGGAGACCGGCTCAGGCCCGAGATCGTTGTTCCCGAGCCCGAAAAACTCTCTTCCCGGGTCGGTTGTGAATCTGCCCCTGAGCACGATGACCAGCCGATCCTCCAGAAGGTGGGGAGAACCGAGAGAAAGGTTGAACAGGGTTTGCCCCTTCATCGAATACACGGCATTTACGTCGAGGGAGGTTCCCCTGCCGTCGAGATTGCGATGGGAGAACTTGACGCCGGCCTTGGCGCCCGTGTCCGGTCCGAACCCGACTTGGGGAAGAACGGCCCAGGGACGAGCCTTAACTTCGTCTTGTTCCTCGGCGATGGGAAACTTGGCGGGCAGCAGGTCGGAGATGTCCTCCTCGGACTCGATGCGTTCATGGGCCCGGGCCTCCTCCGAGGCCGCCATCCAAAAGAGGACGATCAGAAGATACAGGCAAAGCCTAGCTGAAACCGTCCGAGTCCGCACTGGGTATCGCTTCATTCGGTAGGGGGACGCCAAAGCCTGCACTCGGAAGATTGTAGCCTCTTCGGCGTGGAGGGGAAAGGAGGGGCCTTGCTTCCCGTCCCAGTCGAACGCACCGAATCTCGTCTAGGTTGGACGTATCGGGGAATCGAGAGCTGCATGGACGCGACGGAGCGCGTCCCTCCAAAGAAAGGCCCATGGAGGGCCACAGTCCCTTGTGCCCGCCACCCCTGGAGGGCCACGCTCTGTCGTGGCCGAAGAGGCAGGATATGAGGGCCCGATCCGAAGACAAACGCGACGGAGCCCGTCCCTCGGAGATGGAATTTCGCTGAATGGACACCTTTGAATCCCTCCACCTGTGGGTAGCGTGAAATGCGATCCCATTCGCTCCCGCCCTGTTCTTGACACGCCTTTGCCCCTGCGACCATACTCGCCGCACCAGCGCAGGCGATTCGAGGGGGCTGGCGGAAGCAGCTCGTCGCAGTGGCGTTGTGGTCCCCGGGCAAGACCGCCTGCGGCAATCCACCGCGGAGGGTTCCATGGAAAAGGGTGGCAAGAAGCCTGACACCGTGCGGATCCAGAATCTCAGTTACGGCCACAAGCAGGCGGGCGCGCTTCGGGCCGCGGTCGAGCTGGACGTTTTCACCAAGATCTCGCAGGGCGCTTCCCGCATTCCTGAAATCGCCCGCGAGACGGGCGTGAGCGTTCTCAACGCCGAAAGGCTCGTCACCGCCCTCACGGCGCTCGACCTGCTGGAGAAGGAGGGCGACCGCTACCGGAACGCCCCGGACGTCGAGCGGTTCCTCGTAAAAGGCAAGGTGACCTACATCGGGCCCTGGGTTCTCTTCAACGGCTTCGATTTCGAGCGATGGAAGAACCTGGCAGCCGAGCTGAAGTCGGCCGTTCAGCCCCGGGTGCTGGGCCTTTACGAGCAAATGAACGAAGAGATGGCCCGCATCTACCACGAGGCCACTTACGCTGTGGGCCTGGGAGCGGGCATGCTTTTCGCCCGGGATGTCGATCTCAGCCGTCGGTCGCTGCTGCTCGACTTGGGCGGCGGCTCTGGGGCCTATTGCATCGCCGCCGCGCAGCGGTATCCCCGGCTCAAGGCGATCGTGCTGGACTTCGAGCCCGTCTGCAAAGTGGCAAGAGAATTCATCGCCCAGTGGGGGCTTTCAGACCGGATCTCGACCTGGCCGGGCGACTTCACCCGTGACCCCCTTCCCCAGGGCGCTGACGTCATGATCATGGCGAGCAATCTGCCCCAGTACAACGAAGAAATGCTCGAAAAGGTTCTGCGAAAAGCCTTCGAGGCTCTCTCGCCCGGCGGCGAATACCACGTAGTGGGCGAGACCCTCGACAACGACAAACGCGGCCCCTTGGGCCCGGCGTTGTGGGGACTTCACGAGGCATTGTTCGGCAGCGAGGGGAGAGCCCATTCCGAGGCCGAGGTCATCGGGTATCTGGAGCGGGCCGGCTTCGTCGACGCCAGGGTCCATCCGTTCGTCCCGGGCTCTCTGACGAGGATCAGCGCCCGAAAGCCCTGAACGCCGAAAAGAAGGAACCGAAGATGAAAACGCGCATCACGGAACTTCTGGGCATTCGGGCGCCGATCCTTCAGGCTTCCATGGCCTGGATCACCGACGCCCGGCTCGCCGCGGCCGTCTCCGAGGCCGGAGGGCTCGGCACGATCGGTCCCAACGCCGGCTGCACGACCGTGACGAGGGATCCTTACGAGACCGGGGAGCGCTTGCGCGAGCAGATCCGCGAGTGCCGGAGGCGGACCGAAAGACCCTTTGCCGTGAATTTCGTGGTAGGCGTGGTCGGCTGGGACCGGCAGTACAGCGATCGGTGCGTGGAAGTCGGCATCGAGGAAGGCGTGCCGGTGGCGATCGTTTCCCAGGGCAATCCCCTTGTCTACACGGAGCGCCTGAAAAAGGCCGGCATGAAGGTGATCCACGTTTGCTCCACGGTCCGGCACGTGAAAAAAGCCGAAGAGGCCGGCGTCGACGCGGTCATCGTGTCCGGGACCGAAGGCGGCGGACACAGCGGGTTTGACCAGATGACGACTTTTTGCCTCGTCCCGCAGGCGGTGGAAGCCGTCCGGATCCCGGTGGTCGCCGGCGGAGGGGTCGTGGACGCCCGCGGGCTCGTTGGCGCCCTGGCCTTGGGAGCCGAGGGCGTCTACATGGGAACCAGGTTCATCGCAACGCAAGAGTGTCCGGCCCATCCGAACGTAAAGCGAGCGATTCTGGAGGCGGGCGACACGAGCACCGTGGCCGTGCGGCACGGAAGCCCCTTCCCGGACCGGGACGCCCGCAGGGGAGACAGGGGTTTCGTGGAAGAGCGCCGCGGGTCCGTCCGACTCCTCGTGAACGACTTCTTGAAAAAGATCCTGGCCGAACGGGGCGGCCGCCTATCCTTCGAAGAGGCCTTGAGTGATTCGGGCGGATCGGACATCCAGCCCCAGAGCGAGCGAACCATCGCCGCGTTCCTTCACGGCGACCTGGAGAACAACACGATCACGGCCGGCCAGGGGAGCGGTCTGATCCGCGACATTCCCTCCTGCCGGGAGCTGGTGGAGAGGATGATGTCCGAGGCGGTCGGAATCGTCCAAAGATTGAGGGCCTGCGTGCTCGCTTCGTAGCGGTCGTCGCGGCACGCCTCTTCGCGGCTACAAAAGGGATCCGGGAAGCCATCGGGGCAAAGACGAAGAGGCCTGCCGACGAGACCTAGGGAAGAACGGAAGGAGTGGGTCGATGGGATGGAGACAGCGCAGAATCTTCGCTTGGCTTCTTCTGGTTCTGTTCGCAGCCACGGCGGCCTGTCTCTGCCCGAAGGAGGCTGCCGGTCCTGGCGGAGGGGCGGAACAGGCTCCGCTCAGGCTCACCGTTCTTTTCTTCAACGATCTGCACGGCCATCTGCTCCCTTTCACCGTGAAGCAGGAGGACGGAAGCCGCGTCGAGGTCGGCGGAATCGCCCGCATGGCGACTCTCGTTCGCACCATTCGGGCCGAAAACCGTGTCAAGGGTGCCCACACGCTCCTGCTTGTCGCCGGCGACATCCTGCAGGGCACACCCATGTCGACGATCTTCCAGGGCAAGCCGGACGTGGAAGCGCTCAACGCCATGGGCGTGGACGCCATGGTGGTGGGCAACCACGAGTTCGACTTCGGCCTGGAAAACTTCCAGGCGCTCAAGGGACTCGCCCGATTTCCCTTCCTGAGCAGCAATCTCGTCTGGAGAGACTCGGGCCGTCTCGTGTGTGACCCTGCGGTCGAGTTCCCGCTCTCAGACCGGGTGCGCGTCACAGTCTTGGGCGTCACGACCGACCAACTCCTGACTTCGACCCGTCCCGAGAACGTGGCGCTGCTCGATGTGACGGATTCTGTCCGAGCCGTGAGCGAGGTCTATGAACGAAGCCGGCAGCACGGGCCGGTCATTCTTCTTTCCCACAGCAAGGCGTCGACCGACGAGCAGATAGCTCTGGCCGCTCCGGGCCTTGTGGCGATTGTCGGGGGCCACGATCAAATCCTGCTCAACCCGTGCAAAAACGTGGGCGGCGTGCTCATCTTCCAGGCCTTTGAAAAAGGCAAGTATCTGGGCCGGTTCGACCTCGAGATCGATCCGGACTCCGGCAAAGCCACGGTCGTCGACTGGGGTTACACGCCGATCACGGCCGACATCGCGGCCGACCCCGAGATCCAGGCCCTGGTGGAGAGCTACCGGGCGAAGCTGGACGCCCGGTTCCAGGAGGTCCTCGGAGAATCCTCGGTCTTTCTGGACGGAGAACGCGAGCGAATCCGTTACGAGGAGACGAACCTCGGGAATTTCGTCACGGACATCATGCGGCGTTACTCAGGCGCGGATATCGCGCTGCTCAATGCGGGGAGCCTCAGGGCCAGCATCGACGAGGGTCCGATCACCCTCGAAGAAGTCTTTAAGGCGATGCCGTACGAAAACGAGATCGTCATCGTGGAGCTTACGGGCCGGGAGATCGAGCAGGTCTTACAGCGGGCAGTCTCCGGCACACGGCAGGACGAGGACGGCGGATTCCTCCACGTCTCGGGCCTGCAATTGCGGGTACGGGGCAGACTGCCGGTCGAGATCCGTGTGGGCGGCCAAGTCCTGGATCCCGGCAGAACCTATCGAGTCGCCATCACGGACTTCATGGCCTCTGGCGGCGACGGCTACGGCCTCCTCAAGACGAAACGAGCCTACAAGACCGGCTCTCCCCTTCGCGAACTCATCGTGGACACCATCCGCCGGCAGGGACGGGTGAACGCCTCCAAGGAGGGCAGGATCGTTCGGGAGGATGCCTCGTCCTCCCGGGAAAGGGTCAACCCCATGGGATCCAGGCCGATCCGCGCGATTGGCCGGCCGGGAGCGCTGGTATCGGTCGCTCTTGCTGGGGCCAACACGCAGGTGGTACCGTTTCCATGGAAATCGCCTGACAGGCTTAAGGTCCCCCATGACACCCCAAAAGGTCGGGAAAAGGATCGTGGCGCAGAGGGCGGACTACACCCTGGACATGGTGTCCGAGATCAGGAGCCTCCCTTTGGCAAGGCGGGAGCTTTTCTTGTCAGATCGGCGAAACGTCTGGGCCGCGGAGTCCTGTTTGAGGAGGGCGATCGAGACCCTGTGAGAACGGGCGATCCTGTTTCTTGGATCCAGCCCTCCCTTGGTCGCTCAGGCGCCTACTGGGGCGGCGGGATCTCTTCGCAATCCTTGTCTCCGTTCCACCCGAATCCGTCGCTCCGGACGTCCACGACTTCGCCCTGATAAAATCGAATGTATTCCACGAACCGACCCGGTCCAGGATTGTAGATCCACTCCTCGTCCATGGCCAGAGGAAAGTAAATGCCGCCTTTTTCCACGAGGACGTCCTTGGGCCTCCGGACACAGGCGGGCTCGCCACACAACTCCGTCACTTCCTTCTTGCTCATCCCCTTGCTGACCCACCGGCCCTGGCAGTTCACGCCGGAAGCAGAGACCGGAGGCACAGTCGAAAAGACAAGAAGAAAAAGCAGAACGACTGAGAAACGCTGGATCATGACGCCCTTTTTCCCCCCAAAAGAGGTCCGTGCTTCATTCGTTTATGCTACCAGAAAGAAGCAAACCGAGGCCAGCGAGGTCCTCCGGGCTCCGTTTTCTCGCAGAGAAAGACATCCGCCCTTTTGTCACGGCACGGCGGGGGTTGTAGACTCCACAGGATCCAAGCTGACCTTATCGCGCCGAACCTGATCCGATCCAGGCAGCGGGCCGGCGGTGCACCCTTTGGGGAGGCCGGATATGGAAGTGGGCAACCTTCTCCTTTCCTTTTTCGTCATCTTCACCTCGGCCAAGGTCTTGGGAGAAATCTTTGCGCGGCTCCGGATGCCGCCCATCGTGGGAGAACTTGTGGCCGGCATGCTTCTCAGCGAGCATGTGCTGGGCGCGATCGACTCCAGCAACCCTGTCCTCATGTCCTTTGCCGAGATCGGAGTGGTGTTCCTGATTTTCCACGTGGGCCTCGAAGTCCGGGTCAAGGATCTGTTCGGCGTGGGCCGAACGGCCGTGATGGTCGGCGTCCTGGGCGTGGCCTTTCCCCTTTCGATGGGTCTCGGCACCATGCTCCTTCTGGGCCGCACCCTGGTGGAAAGCCTTTTCGTCGCCACGGCGATTCTCGCCACGAGCGTGGGGATCTCGGTCAAGGTTCTCCAGGATCTCGGCCTGATCCGGCACAAGGTCGCCTACATTATCCTGGGGGCAGCCGTCCTGGACGACATCCTCGCTCTCATGGTGCTCGCCGTGGTCCGAGGGCTGGCCACGGGCCGATTTCACCTTCCGGAGTTCCTGCTCCTGGTCGTCGAATCGATCGCGTTCGTCGGATTCCTGACTTGGGTCGGGCCCAGAATCGCCCAGAGATCCGGGAAGTGGGTTTCCCGCTTCAAGAGCCCGGAAGCGCCGTTCATGGTCGCAGTCATTCTTTGTCTGGGCTTGGCCGAGCTTGCCCACGTCATCGGCCTGGCGGCCATCATCGGAGCCTTCATGGCCGGAATCGTGATCGACGAGCTGGCCGGGGTGTACGACCTGGAAGAGAAATTCAAGCACGTGAAAGAGTTCCTCACCCCCTTCTTTTTCGTCATGATGGGCGCCCATCTGGACCCGCGCGTCTTCTTGAACTCAACCCTGGCCCTTCTGACCTTGGTCGTCACGCTGGTGGCCGTGGTGAGCAAGATGGCGGGTTCGGCCCTCGGATGCTGGAGGGAGAGCTGGAAGGTCAGGATCCAGGCCGGGATCTGCATGGTTCCCCGGGGGGAGGTCGGAATCATCGTAGGCCTGGTAGGGCTGACCCTTCACACGATCGGACCGGACATGTACGCGGTGGTTCTCGGCATGTCGCTCCTGACCACGATGATCACGCCCTGGCTCATCGTCCTCTCTTTCCGACCAGGCCGAGACGGACATTGCGCATGAGGGGCAAGCCTTGTCTGCACGGGGTCACCAGAGTCCCGACAGGGGTTCCCCATGTTGACAGTTTCCTTTTCCGCAATTACAAGTTTGTCATGGCCTGGTCCAGAGAGCGCTTGGTCCCCCTGAAGGGTTTCGAAGCGCCGGGCCCAGTCCGGAGAGGGTCGGATCGAGCCATCCGGGCGAACCCAGAGGCGATCGGCCCTCTTAAGACTTCACGCGGCAGATGCCGTCCCCACGGAAGGGATGGAACTTCGGCCTGGCAAAGATCTTGCACACCCCAGCGCGACACCTGTTTCATGCCTTGGGCCCAGACGCAAGAGCCGGAGCCGTCGAACAACAAGGAGCTACTCAAATGAAGACAAAGGCCCTTCTCCTTCTGTCTGCACTTCTTCTCGTTGGGGGCACTGCCTCCGCCGGGCCCTTTTCACTTTTGGGGGGCGAACGGATGCCTGCCGGAACCGCCCATCAGGTGGGCATGGGATGGCCGAGCCTTTTTTATGAGTGGTGGCATTCGGGCAACCCGGATTGGGCCCTTGGCGCAGAGCTGGTCTACGGGGACTGGTCCGGCGGATTTTCGGACGTGGAAATCGGCGGCGCCTTTCAAGTGCCCCTGCGCTGGCACATGGCCAAGAGCGGAGCCGTGGACGTGGCGTTTCGACTCACACCCGGGATCCTGTTCGGCGGCGTCGAGACCGGCCGGAAAAAGGATGACCACTTCGTGTGCGGCCTGCGAGGCGAACTTGCGATCCCGATTACCGTGGATCTCTATCCGAGCGTGAACCTGGTCACCGGGGTCACCATGCCCTTTTCGGTCTTTTTCGTAGAAAGCGAAGACCCCTTTGTGGTCATTCCCATCCTGGCCCGCATCGGGGCAGAAGTGAAGGCAACCCCTACCGTGACTCCCTGGCTGCTCTTCGAACTCGGTCCGGCGATCGCGGCCGGAGACTTCGGCTCGGACACGGAGTTTGCCTTCCGAATCTGGGCCGGATGCGCCTTCTGGTAAGAAAAGCGGCCTTGACAGGATCCCGGCCTGCCTCGTACAGTCCCACCTGAACGTGCACGTCCAACAGGCGGCGGGGCTTTTTGCCCAATTCCCGCTGGCCCAGCCCGGCAAGAGGGGCTTCCACGCGCCAAGGGCCCGGCTGAGCCACGACCACACGAGCAGCGAGGGATGAGAAAAACACGATGGCCAAGGGGGAACAACGACTGGAGGAGGCTCTGGCCAGGACCGAGGACGCTATCGACGCCGCCTTGAAATCCGCCGCTGCGGCTGTCCGGCTCCTCAAGCGTCTGCGAGGTTTCGTGAGAAAAGGGGATCTCCGGGAGATCCGCAAAGCTCTGGACGCATCCCTGCAGGCCGTCGAGGCCTTCTCAGACAGGGCGGCCGACGTGCGCAAGAGCTGGGATTTCGACGAGGACGCCTATTTCTCCGGACGGGCCTATGTGGACGAATTGCTTGCAACGGCGGCCCGCATGGGCTTCGTCCTCACCGAGATGGACGACCGGCTCTATTGCTATCCTCTCCTGGTTCGGGTTCTTCCCCGGGACCGTGTCGTGATGATCGACAAGATCCGGGAAAGATCCCTTAGGCCGACAGCGCTGATTTCGCGCCTTCAGGAACTCCAGAAACGACCGGTGCGATTCACGCCCGAGGCGTTTCTCGCAACGCTCTACAAGGCTTACAAAATCCTGGTCAAGGCGCGCGGGCAGGTTGGCCGCGCTCACGGGGCCGTCATCCCCCTGTCCGACGTCCATTTGCTGCTCACCCTGCTACCGGGATCGGCCCGAGAGTATTCCCGCCAAGAGTTCGGCCGCGACCTGTACCTGCTCGACCAGAGCGGAACGAATCGAACGAGGGACGGCGCCCTCCTGTCCTTCCACGGCAGCACCGGCACGCGATCGGCCAGTCAGACCATCCGGATTGTCGGCCGCGACGGCCAGGAAAAGAAATACTATGGGATCGCTTTCTCCCGCCCCACGGAGGAATAGTCCATGCCCTTGACCCTCGCCTCTTGGTTGGACCGGATTTCCAGAGAGTACCTGGAGGATTTCGTCTCCCTCGGCGGCGCGGCCGTCAAGTTCGTGGTTCTTCCCCCCGAAGGGGACCGCGCCTCGGTTTGGGACTCGATCCGAACGCAGGCCGGAACCCGGGGCTACCTTTTCGCCCTGGCCGACGCCGCGAAAGCCAAGCTTCACATGATGCACAGGCTCTTCCACGAAATCGCGCGCCAGGTGGACTGGGAAGAGCTCGCCCAATCTTTTCTGCTCCGTCTGTTTCGCCAAAAGGGGTATGCTGTCACGGACCGGGCGGATCTTGTTCTGGAGCGCATCGCGGCTCTGTACAACCGAGAAGTCCATTTCCTCCGCAGAGACTGTCAGGGATGGCTCGAGGAGGAAATTTTCCGCGACTACGCCATGGCCCAGGAGTTTCGCATCGCCATGCTTCACTTGTGCCTGGCCCAACTCGGGGTCGACGACCGTTACCGCGCCCTGCGCCCGGTTTTGAAGGAATGGCTCTTCGGAGATCTCCAGCACATTTCGGCGCTCAAGGGCGCTCTGATCTTCGAAAAGATCCAGCGGCACAACGCCAGGAACATGCTCCATTCCCTGGCTCATTGGATCCGCAGGTGCGAGCGCAGAGGCCTCGTTCTCGGACTGGACATCGGAAGGTGCTTCATCCTCCGAAAAGACGAACCCTCGGAAGAGGGCCTCTTTTACTCCAAGGCGGCCCTTCTGGACTTGTACGAACTGCTCAGGCAGTTCATCGACAGCACGGACGACCTGGAGGGCGTGTTCGTCCTCGTCGTGGCTCCCCCGGCCTTTGTTTCAGACCCCAAGCGGGGACTGGACGCTTACGATGCCTTGCGCCTTCGAGTCGTGGAAGAAGTACGGGACGTATCCCGGGCCAACCCTCTCAGTGCTCTGGTCCGACTGAGCTTTGAAGACGGGCCGGCGCCTGCCTCATGACAAGGGGAGGAGTCCAGATGGAGATCGAAAGCAGGCTCAGATCCCGCCGGGCGATCGAGGCCCTTCGCAACGGCGTTCCCAACCGGGACGCCGTGCTCAGTCTGGGTTGCGACCAGCCTGCGGTCGAACGCCGGTTCCGCGACCTCATGGGCCAGGCCAAGGCCGAGGGGCGGGAAGGCCGGGGCGTCCGGGGATTCCTTCTCCGGGGCGATTTCGGGACCGGAAAGTCCCATGTCCTGGAGTACCTGCGGCAAATCGCCCTCCAGGAGGGCTTTGTCTGCAGCAAGATCGTTGTGAGCAAGGAGACGCCTCTTTACGATCCTCTGAAACTGTTCCGCTCGGCGGCTGAAGCCGCCGCAGTTCCGGGCCGCAGGGGAAACGCGGTCATGGAAATCGCCTACGGCCTGGATTTCGGTTCAGAGGCGTACGGGAAGTTTCGCCGGTGGCTGGAAGGCGAGCCGGAGCTGGAAGGCAGGTTCCAGGCGACTCTCGACCTGTTCCAGAAAGTCCGAAGCGACCACGAGACCGCGCACCGGATCATTCGGTTTTGGGCGGGCGACAAGCTCAGCGCGGGCGAGATCCGGGGCTGGCTGAAATCCTGCGGGGAGTCGGTCCGGGGGCGGATCCGGGCGGTTTCGAACAAGGAGCTGGCCTTGCAGCGCTTCCGCTTCGTGCCCAGGCTCATGGTCGCCGCCGGATATGCGGGCTGGATCCTGCTCGTCGACGAAGTGGAGCTCATGGGCAAGTACTCCAGGCTGCAGAGAGCCCGGTCTTACGCCACCCTCGGCCGGCTCCTGGCCGGAGGCGAACAGAAGCCGATCGCCGGGCTGACGGCCGTGGGCGCGATCACCCCGGACTACGAAGCCCATGTTCTTTATGGCAAGGCCGAGGACCTGACCAAGATCCCCCCGTTCCTGCAAGGTCGGCCCGCAGAATCGGACCTTTGCGCGGCGGCCGAGCAAGGCATGCGCCTGATCCGGGAAAACTGCCTGGACCTGCGACGCCCGGACGAAAAACTTCTCCAGGAGACGTACAGAAGAATCAGAAGGCTTTACGGAGAGGCCTACGGATGGAGCCCGCCGGAGATTCCCTTTCCTGCCGTGGACTCTTCGACCCGGCTCCGCCAATATATCAAGAGCTGGATCACGGCCTGGGATCTGATCCGGCAGGATCCTTCGTATGCGCCCCGAATCGAGACAGAGCCGGTCCGTCCGATCGACTACACAGAAGATCCAGATCTCGCGCGGACCGAGGAAGAAGAATCCCCGTCCGATACAGACCGGTGACGCGCTTCCGGCTCTTCCCCTGCCTTCCCCTTTGTCCTCCATGGGATTGGGTCGGAGCCGCTCCCCATGACTTCTGAAAAAGCCGACCTCGAACAGAAGCTCCAAGAGGCCCTGGCCGAGTGCGCCAGGCTGCGCCGGGAAAACGAAAGGCTCCGCAAGGCCCTTGGCCTACCCTCGGACAGTGCGGGGCGAACTCCCCCTGACCAAGGGGCGACTCCTCGAGAGGCCGCCGCGGCTCTGAAGGCCGGCCTCGTCACCCGGGAGAGCCCGTCCGAGGCCAAGATCGCCCTGTTCCGAAGCCTCTTCCGGGGCAGGGAGGACGTATACGCCCTCCGTTGGGAAACCAAGCGGACCGGCCGGAGCGGGTATTTCCCGGCCTGCGCGAACAAGTGGAACCGCAGGGTTTGCCGCCTGCCCCGCGTCAAGTGCGCGGACTGCACCCACCGCAAGTTTCTCCCCTTGGACGACGAGGCGATCCGGATGCACCTGGAGGGCAGGCACACCGTGGGCCTCTATCCCATGCTGGCCGACGAAACCTGCTGGCTCCTGGTCCTGGACTTTGACAAGGCGGGCTGGAAAGAGGACGCGGGGGCGTTCCTCGAAACCTGCGACTGTCTGTCGGTGCCCGCCTTCCTGGAGCGATCGAGGTCCGGAAACGGCGGCCACGTCTGGATCTTCTTCGACCAGCCCGTGGAGGCGGCTCAGGCCAGGAGACTGGGGTGCGCGCTGCTTTCTCGCGCCCTGGAGCGACGCCGCGAGATTGGCCTGGACTCCTACGACCGCCTCCTGCCGGCTCAGGACACTTTGCCCAAAGGAGGGTTCGGCAGCCTCATCGCCCTGCCCCTGCAGCGGAAGCCCAGGGAGGCGGGCAACAGCGTTTTCCTCGGAAGCGATTTTGCGCCCCACGCCGATCAATGGGCCTTTCTTTCGACCATTCGGAGGCTGGATGCCGAAACCCTGGATGCCATCGTGCTCGAGGCCGCCCGGGCAGGCAAGATCCTGCCCGTGCGGCGAAGCTTCACCCCGGAGGAGGCCGACGAGGATCCCTGGACCCTTCCGCCTTCGCGGGAACGGCCGCGCGAACTTGTCCCCGGCCCGCTTCCCAAAACCGCCCGGGCCGTGTGGGGCAATCTTCTTTACGTGGAGAAACAGGGCCTGCCCACCCCCTTTCTCCACGCGCTCGAGCGGCTCGCCTCGTTCCAGAACCCGGAGTTCTATCGAGCCCAGGCCATGCGCCTTCCGGTCTTCGGCAAGCCCAGGGTCATCACCTGCGCGGAAGATTTCCCCAGGCACCTCGCCCTCCCTAGAGGCCTTGTCAGGGAAGCGATCGATCTTTTCGCCGAGCACGGCGTGCGCCTGGAGATCCAGGACGAGAGATTTCCAGGCAGGCCCGTGGCCTTGCGCTTCCAGGGGGAGCTCAGCCCGCTTCAGGAACGGGCGGCCAAGGCGATCCTGGCGCACGATTGCGGGGTTCTCCATGGTCCGACCGCCTTCGGCAAGACCGTCGTGGCCGCCTGGGTCATTGCGGCGCGGGCCGTGAACACCTTGGTCCTGGTCCATCGAAGGCAGCTCATGGACCAGTGGAGGGAGCGGCTGGCCGCCTTTCTGGGTCTCGAGGCGGATGGCGTCGGCCTGATCGGCGGAGGAAGGGACAACCCGACCGGCCGGGTCGACATCGGGATCCTCCAGAGCCTCGTGCGCAAAGGACGCGTGAAGGACCTTGTCGCCGATTACGGCCAGGTGATCGTCGACGAATGCCATCACATCCCGGCGGCGAGCTTCGAGCAAGTCTTGCGCGCCTCCAAGGCCCGCTACGTTCTGGGTCTCACCGCCACACCGATCCGCAAGGACGGGCACCATCCCATCATCCTCATGCAGTGCGGTCCGATCCGCTTCCGAGCCGGGACCGCGAGCCCGAAAGGGGAGGATCCTTTCGAGCACGTGGTCATCCCCCGCCTGACCTCGTTCCGCATGCCGGAGCCTCCAGGGGGTTACCACGCCGGAGCGGAAAAGGATCCTGAAATGCACGAAATCTACGCTGCCCTCGCCTCGGACCCGGATCGCAACGAACTCATCGTGTCCGACGTGATCGCAGCGGTAGAGGCCGGCCGCTCTCCCCTAGTTCTGACCGAAAGAACCCGACACCTGGAGGTCCTCGTCGAGAGACTCCAGGGTGCCGTGCCGCACCTCGTTCCGCTCAAAGGAGGCATGACGGCGGCCCGGCGAAAGGAGGCGGCCGAAAGACTCCGTTCGATCCCGGAGGCGGAAAAGCGCGTGCTCGTGGCCACGGGCCGGTACATCGGGGAGGGCTTCGACGACGCCCGCCTGGACACCCTGTTCCTGGCCCTGCCCATTTCTTGGAGAGGCACGCTCCAGCAGTATGCGGGGCGCCTGCACCGGGTCCACGAAGGCAAGCGAGTCGTGGAGATCTACGATTACGTGGACGCGGCCGTGCCCGTGCTCAGGCGCATGTACGAGCGGCGCCTGAAGGGATACGCCGTCATGGGCTACAAGGTCCGAAACCTCGGGAAAAGCTCTTCTTTGCAAGAGACCCGCCAGAAAGATTCCCTGCAAAACCCGCCCAAAACCCCTTGACACGAAAACGCACAGGTGATAGCGAGAAAAGCATCGGCCCGACGGAAGACCGAAGGATTTCGAGATGCATCGTACGGACGAAGGAGACCCTTCCCCCGGTGGCCCTAGAAAGAGGTTCCCCGCTGGCGGCGAGGCGCTGAAACCGGCTGTCCAGGTGAAACCCGGAACCGAGTAGTCCCCCCGGTTCACCTCCAGCCGGCAGCGGTCGGTGGAGGTGAACGATGATCAATCCCCTGCTCGCCCCAGAACTGCGCGAGCTCATCCAAGATAAGAAACATGAAGAGTTGGCCGCCTTCTGCGCCTCTCTTCACCCCGCCGACGTTGCCGAATTCCTCTCGGCCCTGGAGCCTGAGGAACTGTGGCAGATCCTGAGCCGTCTGGCGCCCTCTCTGCGAGGCGAGATCTTCAGCCACCTGGACGAGGCCGTCCAGATCTCTGTTGTGGAAACGCTCCGCAGGGACCAGCTCGGACGGCTCCTTTCCGACATGCCTCCGGATGACCGGGTGGACCTGCTCAAGCACCTGCCTGAAGAGAAGCGGGAAGCCATAATTCCGGCTCTCGCCCAGGCGGAAAGGGAGGATCTGCGCCGGCTGATCGCATATCCCGAAGGATCCGCCGGTTCGGCGATGACCTCCGATTACGCCACGCTCACGCCGGATCTCACCGTGGACATGGCGATCGCAAAACTCCGCAGGGAGGCGCCGGACAAAGAGACGATCTACTACACCTACGTGGTGGATCCGCGCCAGCGCCTGATCGGATTCCTGTCCCTCAAAGACTTGATCCTGGCTCCTCCCGGAGCTCGCGTCGGGGACATCATGCACAAGGACGTCATCGCGGTCCGGGCCATGGACGACCAGGAAGAGGTGGCCCGCAAAATCCAGAAATACGACTTGCTGGCTGTCCCGGTCGTGGACGACCAGGAGCGTCTGGTCGGCATCATCACGCACGACGACGCGCTGGACATCATCACCCAGGAGCAGCAGGAGGACGTGGAAAAACTCATGGCCATCGGAGGCTCCCACGAGGTCGGCGCCTACATGCGACTTTCGGTTTGGGACCATTTCAAGAGCCGCATGCCCTGGATTCTCGGGCTGGCGCTGCTCGGATTCGTTTCCGGGTACATCGTGCAGAATTACGAAGGGCTTCTGCTCCAGGTGGCGATTCTCGCCACCTTCATGCCCATGCTGGCCGACACAGGAGGCAATGCGGGAAGTCAGTCCGCCACACTGGTCATTCGAGCCTTGGCCCTGGGCGAAATCTCCCCACGAAGCGCCTCCAAGGTCCTTCTCAAAGAACTCGGCGTGGCCCTTCTCATGGGAATCGCGCTCGCTGTCGTCGCTTACGGCCGGGTTTTGCTCTTTATGGGGTCCGGGGCCGAATCTGCCATCTCCCCGTTGCAGGTCGGCACAGCCGTGGCAGTCGCCTTGGCCGCGCAGGTGGTGAGTTCGACCCTGATCGGCGCCATCCTGCCGCTCGCGGCAGCCTCGTTCCGGGTGGATCCGGCGGTCGTGGCAAGCCCGGCTTTGACCACGATCGTGGACATCACCGGCCTCCTGATTTTCTTTTACACCGCCAAGCTCGTCCTCGGAATCTGAGTCCGCAGGGAGGGGTCAGTCCTTCATTTTACGGATACCAAGAGGCTTACTGGGTCCGATTTTGAATCTTCAGACCGGGGACTCTTCGGACCCAAGACCAACGGACGCGACGGAGCGCGTCCCTCCAGAGGGAATGCCCGAAACACGGAGGGCCACGGTCCCCCGTGGCCGCGGGGGGGATCCGCCATCCGATGGAGGGCCATGCTCTGTCATGGCCGCAAGGGGAGAGTCAGAGGTCGGGCATTTTGGCCCCGAACCGAGCCGGCCCAGAAGCCTTGGGGGTCCAGGTTCTTCTCAGCAACCTCGAATCCTGGATCCTTGCTCCGCGAGGTGTCTCCCCACCGTTAGGCTGCAGCTGCCGGCTCGACCTTGACCGCGCAGACCTTGTACTCCGGGATCTTGCCGATCGGGTCGAGCTTGGAGTGGGTGAGCCGGTTGGCGGCCATCTCGAAGAAATGGAACGGAATGAAGACCGTCCCGGGCTCGACCGCGGGCGTCACGTGCACCGGGATTCGGATCTGACCGCGCCGCGAACTCACCCTGGCTTCCTGGCCGTCGGCGAGCCCCAGCTTTTCGGCGTCCTTACGGGAAATCTCCATGTAGCCCCTGGGGTAACGGAAAAGCATTCCCTCGCTCCGGCCGGTCATGGAAGCGCTGTGGTAGTGATACAGCACCCGGCCGGTCGTGAGCATCAGCGGGAAGGAAGCGTCCGGAAGCTCATGGGGTGGCAGGTACTCCACCGCGTGGAAAAGCCCCTTGCCGCGGGTGAACCGGTCCCGGTGCAGAAAACGGGTGCCCGGGTGTTCCTCGTTCGGGCAGGGCCACTGGAGGCCGTGGCCCCGGTCCAGACGCTCGTAGGTAATACCGGCATAGCTCGGAGTGAGGGACCGGATTTCCTCGAAGATCTCCTGGGCGGACTTGTACTTCATGGGATAGCCCATCCGCGTGGCGATCTCGGCCAGAATCCACCAGTCGGGCTTGGAATCCCCCACGGGCTCCACGGCCTTGCGCACGAGCTGCACTCTGCGCTCGGTGTTCGTGAAAGTCCCTTCCTTTTCGGCAAAAGAAACCGCCGGCAGGACCACGTGGGCGAGCCGGGCGGTCTCGGTGAGAAAGATATCCTGAACCACGAGGAAATCGAGCTTCTTCAGACTCTCTTCCACGTGGGTAAGGTCCGGGTCGCTCACCATGGGGTTCTCGCCCATGATGAAAAGACCTTTGACCTTGCCTTCGTGGGCCGCGTTCATGATCTCGACCACGGTCAGGCCCGGCTTGTCCGAAAGAGGCACGCCCCAAGCCTTGGAGAACTTCTCCTGGGCCGCCGGATCTCCCACGCGCTGGTATCCGGTAAAGACGTTCGGCAGCGCGCCCATGTCGCAGGCGCCCTGGACGTTGTTTTGGCCTCGCAAGGGGTTGACACCGCCTGACTCCACGCCCACGTTGCCGCACAGCATGGAGAGGTTGGCCAGACTCTTGACCGCGTCGGTGCCGGTGATGTGCTGGGTGATGCCCATGGCGTAGCAGATCGAGGCCGGCTTGGTCGTGGCGTAAAGACGCGCCGCCGCCACGAGATCCTTGGCCGGAATGCCGCTGATCGACTCGACATACTCGGGCGTGTATTTCTTGAGCACCTCCCGCAGACCCTCGAAGCCCTCGGTCCGCTCCTCCACATAGGCCTTATCGTAAAGGCCCTCCTCCACGATCACGTGCATAAGACCGTTGAGCCAGGCCACGTCGGAGCCCGGCTTCTGTCTGAGCCAGAGCGTGGCGAACCGGGTCAGAGGGATCGCCCGGGGATCCACCACGATGAGCTTGGCCCCTTTCTGCGTCACGGCCCTCTTGATGTAGGTTGCGATGACCGGGTGATTCTCCGTTGTGTTGGTCCCGGTCAGAAGGATCACCTTCGCGTCCTCGAGCTCCTCAATGGAGTTCGTCATGGCACCACTGCCAAACGCGGCGGCCAGACCGGCCACCGTTACGGAGTGTCAAAGACGGGCACAGTGGTCCACGTTGTTCGTTCCGAGGACCCCCCTCAGGAATTTCTGGAAAAGATAGTTCTCCTCGTTCGTGCAGCGGGCCGAGGAGAAACCGGCCAGGCTGTCCGAGCCATGCCCGTCCCGGATCCGCTTGAGGTTGCGGGCCACCAGGTCCAGGGCCTCGTCCCAGCTCGCCTCTCGAAAGCGGTCCCCTTCCCGGATGAGCGGCGTCTTGAGCCGGTCCGGGTGGTGGATGAAGTCATTCCCAAACCGCCCCTTGACGCAAAGCCGCCCGCGGTTGACCGGGGACTCGTCCACGCCGGTGACGCGCACCACGCGGCCGTTGAGGACGTGGAGGTACAGGTTGCAGCCCGTGCCGCAGTAGGTGCAGACCGTCCGGACCTTTGTCTCCTCCCAGGCCTTGCCGTAAGGCATGCGCTGCTTGGGCGCGATGGCGCCCACCGGGCAAAGCTGGAGGCACTCGCCGCAGAAGACGCATTCGGAATCCTTGTAATCCGCGTCGCCGCCCGTGACGATCTTGGCCCGGGGGCCCCGGTACCCAAAATCGATCACGAGGTTCACCTGCTCTTCCCTGCAGCCCCGCACGCACCGGCCGCACAGAACGCACTTGTTCAGGTCCCGGGTGATCATGGGGTTGGAATTGTCGAAAGGAATCCCGGGCGGCTCGATGGGGAAGCGGGGATGTTCGATGTCCAGCTCGTAGGCAAGATCCTGCAGCTCGCAGCGGCCGTTGGAGGCGCAGTTCGGACAGTCGTGATTGCCGCTCGCCAGCAGAAGCTCCACGGTGAGCCGCCGAGCCTGCATCACCCGGTCGGTCTGGGTGCGCACGACCATGCCGTCCCGGTCCACCGGCGTGACGCAGGCCGGCACAAGCGCCCGGGCCCCTTCCACTTCCACCACGCACACCCGGCACGCCCCGCTGCTCCGCAGGCGCGGATGGTAGCATAGGGTCGGAATCCGGATCCCATTTTCCCGGGCCACATCCAGGATCGTCCGACCCTTGGAAACCTTCAGTTCTCTCCCGTCGATCAAGATGTTGACGAGATTTTCGCTCATGGGGGTCCCGACTCCTTCTTCAGAGACTCGTTTCACTCGATCGCATCGAAGCGGCAGGCCGAAATACAGCTCATGCACTTGACGCAGAGGTTCTTGTCGATCCGCGCCGGCTTCTTCTTCTCCCAGGAGATGGCGTTGACCGGACAGGCCCGGAAGCACATGCCACAGCTCGTGCACTTGTCCGGATTCACGACGAAATGCACCAAGGCCACGCAGGCATGGGCCGGGCATCTCTTCTCGTTGATGTGGGCCTCGTACTCGTGGCGGAAATAGCGGATCGTGGAAAGAACCGGGTTCGGCGCGGTCTGGCCCAGGCCGCACAAGGCCGCGTCCTTGATGATCCGGCTGAGCTCCTCAAGCTGCTCGATGTCTCCTGGCCTGCCCTCTCCACGGGTGATCCGCTCCAGGATCTTGAGGACCTGCTTGGTCCCCTCCCGGCAGGGAACGCACTTCCCGCAGGACTCGTCCTGGCAGAACTCCATGAAGAAGCGCGCCATGTCGACCATGCAGGTCGTATCGTCCATGACGATCATGCCGCCAGAGCCCATGATGGCGCCGGCCTGGGTGATGGCCTCGTAGTCGGTGGGCGTATCGAGCTTGGCCTCGGGCAGGCACCCGCCCGAGGGGCCGCCGATCTGGACCGCCTTGAACTTGCGCTTGTTGGCGATCCCGCCGCCGATTTCGAAGACGATTTCCCGGAGCGTGGTTCCCATGGGCACTTCCACGAGGCCCACGTTCTTCACGGCGCCGGTGAGCGCAAAGACCTTGGTACCGCGCGATTTTTCGTACCCGATCGCCGCGTACCAATCCGCGCCCTGGCGGAGGATCGTGGGGATGTTCGAGAACGTTTCGACGTTGTTCAGAATCGTCGGTTTGTTCCAAAGGCCCTGGTAGGCCGGGAACGGCGGCCGGGGCCGCGGCATGCCGCGCCGGCCCTCGACCGAAGCCATGAGGGCGGTCTCCTCGCCGCACACGAACGCTCCGGCGCCCACGTACACGTCGACGTCGAAGGCGTAACCGCTGCCGAGAATATCCTTGCCCAGAAGCCCGTAGGCGCGGGCCTGCCGGATGGCCTTGTTCAACGTCTCCACCGCGATCGGGTACTCGGCCCGGCAGTAGATGTACCCCTGGTGGGAGCCGATCGCCTTGGCCGCGATGATCATACCTTCGAGGACCGAGTGGGGATCGCTCTCCAGGACCGCCCGGTCCATGTATGCGCCCGGGTCACCCTCATCCGCATTGCAAAGGACGAACTTCTCGTCTCCCGGCGCGCCCTGGGCGAACTTCCATTTGGTGCCTGTGGGGAAGCCCGCGCCGCCCCGTCCCCGGATCCCGCTCTTGGTGACTTCCTCCACGATCTGCTGGGGCGTCATCTCGAGAAGCGCCTTGGCAACGGCCCGATACCCGTCCCGGTAGATGTAGTCGTCGATCGACTCCGGATCAATCACGCCCCGGTTTCTCAAGACCACAAACCGCTGCTTCTGGAAAAAGGGATCCTCGGACTCGGACAGAACGAATTTCTCCTGGACCTCGCCACCTAGAATGTGCCCCTCGACGATCTGCTTGAGCCGGTCCTTGTCCACCTTCCTGTAGCGGACCGCCTCACGGCCAGCCAGTTGGATCGTCAGGATGGGCTCCATGCCGCAGAAGCCTACGCACCCCGTGTGGCTGATTGCGTAATCCTCGGGGTTCTCTCCCTTTTCCCGGAGCATCTCGGGCAAAAGGGCCCAGACATCCCCGGCCCCGGAGGCGATGCCACACGTACCCATGTGCACCGTGATGCAAGCCTTTTTCTGGCTCTGCAGGCGTTCCCGCTCGGCAGCCACGGACCGCTGGATCCTGTCCAGATCTTCAACCTTGAGGTGTTCCATGCTCGCCGACTCCCCGGAGCCTTACTGGTACTGGGATAGAATCTCGGGTATCTGCTGGGCCCGAACCTGACGGAAGGGCTTCTCGTCGATGGTGATCACGGGCGCGATGCCGCAACAGCCCAGGCATCGGACCGCGTCCAGGGAAAACTTCCGGTCCTCGGTGATTCCGCCCACTTCGCATTTCAAGTCCCGGCTCAAGGTTTCGATAAAGTCCTTGTTGCCGCGCACATAACAAGCCGTCCCCATGCACACTTTGATCTGGTGGGCGCCCTTGGGCTTCATGCTGAAGAAGGAATAGAAACTCACCACGCCGAACACCTCGCTGAAGGACAGGTTGAGGCCTTCGGCAATCCTTCGCTGCAGGGCGAGGGGAAGGTACCCGGTGATGTCTTGGACGTCCTTGAGGACCGGAATCAGAGCGCCGCGCCTGCCCCTGTTTCTCTCGAGCACCGCGTCGACCCTGGCCAATTGTTCGGGCGAGAACTCCTCGTTCAGAGGCCTCTCCTGGCTCCACAGCTTTTTCTGGGCCCGCGCATCGGCCATTGCAACCTCCCGGTGGGCTCATTTTCAATTGAAATAAGGAGGTTACCTTATCATATGGGGGAAGAGCGGTCAATCATCCGCCCAAGGCGCGTGCAAGGCGAAGGACTCTCTCCTGCTCGGCGTGCCGGGCGGCCTTTTCGCACAAGGCACCTCTGTCTGGGATGAAGGAAGGCCCGCTCCCTCATCGACGACGCCCTGAAAGAGATTCGTTCCTTGGGACGGACAGACAAAGAGCGCTTCCGACGGGACAAGACTGTTGTGGCGGCGGTCGAAAGCTATCTCAGGAGATCTCTCGAAGCGCTTTTCGACGTTGCCCGACACCTGATCGTTCATGAAGGCTGGCAGCTCTGGCCGACCTTGAGAACGTGGTCCATCATTTGAAGAACCATGTGCGGAATCTTTAGGAGGCTGGAACAGGCGCGTTCGAGACGAACCCGTCAGGAGGCGACGCCTCCACGGTGAGGGGCTTGCCGGTCACCGGGTGGACGAGAGACAGACTCCATGCGTGAAGCATGAGCCTCGAAAAAGGCCTCCCCCGATAACGGACATCCCCCAGGATCGGAAGGCCTCGATCCGCCAGATGCACCCGGATCTGGTGGGTCCGTCCGGTCTTCGGCCGGGCCTCGAGCAAAGCGAGACCGCCTCTGCGTTCGAGCACCCGGAATTCGGTCGAGGCTTCCTTGCCTTTCTCGCCGTCCCGGGCGCACCTGTAGCGGCCCTCGGACCGCGTGATCGGACGCTCGTCAATCCAAGAGTCTTCCGGGGGATCTGCGCAAACCACAGCGAGGTAGCGCTTCTCCACCCTGCGCTCCCGAAAGGCCGCCCCCAAGGCCCGGTTGGCCTCCTCCGAGAGGCTCAGCAGCATGACGCCCGATGTTTCCCGGTCCAGGCGATGGTGAAGAGCCAGGTACGGGACGTCCCCTTCGGTTCTTCCCAGGTAATCGCGCAGCGCTGCAAACAGGTTGTTGTGGGCATCATGGGGCGTGGGCTGGCAGGGAATGCCAGGCTCCTTGTCGTAGGCCAAGATCCAAGGATCACGGTACAGGATTCGGGATGGCTCTATGCTGTAAAACCTATTGGTCCCGTAGTACGGCACCGTGAGCGTCACTTTCTGCCCGGGCCTGAGGACCCGCGACGGATCTCGCTCCACCCTGCCGTCCACGTAAACGGACCCGAAATCCACCAGACGCCGCACTCTCTCCAGGCCGAAGGGGGTGCGTTCTTCAAGGAACCGATCCAGAACCACCGGCTCGCCCGCAGGCACTTGGTAAAGATACCTCATCTTGGCAAGCCGCTCCCTTTTCGGGTTCCGCCACGAGTGCAAGGGCCCCAGGCAGGCAGCCCGGTGGTCCTTTGACAAAACGCGCCAGCTCCGTTAGGAGGATCCGGAAGGCCCTTCATCGTGGAGAACGCGCCCAAACCAGGAGGCCGCACCATGGAAAAGCCTGTTCTGTACGAGGTCCAAGACGGAATCGCGGTCGTAACGCTCAACCGTCCCGAAAGGCGAAACGCCATCAACCAGAGTCTTCTCGTGCATCTCTACGATGCCATCGACGAAGTCGCAACCAACCCGGAGATCCGCGTGGCCATTCTCACCGGCAATGGGGTCTCCTTCTGCTCCGGCATCGATCTGGCCGTGATCGGCTCCGAAAACCTCTTCGACCCCAGAGGGGACGGCCGGGACTTCCCCGAAGTGATCGGCGCCTGCCGAAAGCCTGTCATCGGCGCGATCAACGGACACGCCATTACCGGAGGACTCGAAGTCGCCCTGAACTGCGATTTTCTCATCGCCTCGGATCGGGCCTCTTTTGCCGACACCCATGCGCGGGTCGGGATCCAGCCCGGTTGGGGCATGACCCAACTCCTGCAGCAGGCCGTGGGCCGCAGGATGGCCTTGCAGATGTCGCTCACCTGCCAGTTCGTTTCAGCGCAGCGGGCTCTCGAGATCGGGCTCGTCAACGAGGTCGTGCCCCACGAAAGGCTCATGCCGAGAGCCTTGGAGATCGCCCGCCAGATCCTCGAGGCCAAGCCAGACGTGCTGGCCGCGATCAAGGAGCTGATCGAGTTCCGGGACCGCACCACGACGCAAGGAGGACTCGCCGAGGAGCGCAGGGCTTTCATGAAGCTCCTCGAGAACTCCCCTCTCAGGCGTTAGCGCAGCGTCCGAACCTCTCCACGCACGCCGCGACGATCTCCTCGGCGCCGGCCCGCCAAGAGAAGCGGCGGCTCCTTTCGAGTCCCTTGCGCACAAGCTCGGCCCTAAGGCCTTCCGAGGATAGGACCTCTGCGATGGCCCGGCTCAGCTCCTCCTCGCTCGCCGGATCCACCAGGACGGCCGCATCCCCCACGACCTCCGGCAGCGACGAAGCGCGGGAGGTCACCACCGGGCACCCGCAGGCCATGGCCTCGAGCGGCGTCAGGCCAAAGCCTTCCTCGAAGGAAGGGTAAACGTAGGCGTCCGCCAGGTTGTAGTACGCCGGCAGCAGATCGTCCGGCACAAAATCCAAATAGAGCACGTCCTGCTCCAGACCCCTCAATCGCGTCTCTTCCAGGATTTCCCGGGAAAAGGCCGTCTTGGCCCCGACCACGACCAGCTTGTGCGAAAACCGGCCCCCCGCCTTGAGCCGCCCATAGGCCCGCAGCAGAGTCTTCAGGTTCCGCCTGGGATCGTGAGCGCCCACGGTGAGAAGAAACGCCTCGGGCAGCCCCAGCTTCAGGCGCAGCCTGCGTGCCTCGTCCGCCGAAAGCCCGAGAGGCCGGAAAGGATCGGCCACGCCTTCGCGGAAGATGACGATTCGAGTCGGATCAATGCTCAAGTCCGCTACGATTCGTTTGCGCGTCGCCTCAGAAGGCGCGAACAAGACCTGTGCCCTCCGAGCGCAGCGGGGCACCATCATGCGCCAGTACAGGGTCCAAGCGTCGCTTTGGGCTCTGCCCGAAAGGAAGATGAGATCATGAACAACGAGCCCAACCGGTACGGGACTGACCAGAGGCCCGATCGGATCCATGCACACCAACAGGTCTGCCTTTTCCCTGAGGGTCCGCCACGGCAGGTACGCCTGCTTCCAGGCAAGATTCCGGACGAAGTTGGCCAACTGGACCGGGAGGCTACGCCCAGGAGACCTTTGAGGTTTCGAAATCGCGCGGTCGGGAACACATACGCAGTGGAGTCCCGGTTTGTCCATGTGGCGCAGTTCATGGGCGAGATTCTTCACACACCGGCCGATCCCGGTGATATTGCGGATCTCTTCCCGGGTGTCGAAGAGAATTTTCACGGATCCCCCACAGAGCCTAAGGGCTTACGCCTGGTTTCGCGAAAGGGGGAAGGCAGGAGAGTCTCTGTTCAGATCTTTCCCGCCCGGAAGGCTTCCTGGAGTTCAACGGTTCGAGCCGGCAAGGAGCGCCTCATCTTGTTTGCAAGGAAGAGCCACCGCAACCGGCGCTCCAATGGCCATTTCCGATATTCGTCGATCTGTTCTCTGCTGACAAAATAGGCAAAGCCTGTCGCCCTCTTCTTCATTATTTCTCCAGAATGATTTTCAGATGTTCTACGTCGGAAAGATCCTGCTTCCGCCCTGCTCTTCGCTTCAGTTCAATCAGGTCATGAATCGACACCGTCGGAATCTTTTCGCCTTCAAGATCGAACAGGACGGCCCTGTCCTTCAGGATGCTGTAAGGAATGGGGAAGTCTATGAGGATATCGATCTCGCCAATAGGCGAATGATCGTTATAGAAATGAACGGCTCTCATGTTTTTCTCGCGCACCCACAACACCCTCTTCCCTTCATCGGAAAGGTCTCTCGGATCAATCGGGACCTTTGGGTTAAATCCCCACTGTTGCAGTTTCTTTACCAGCTTCAGAACGTTTTTCGCTTCAAAGGAAATCATCAGATCGATATCGTACGTCAGCCGCGGGACTCCGTGAAAATTTACGGCGAGGCCGCCCACGATGAGGTAGTCTATTTTGAGCCTGTTCAATTCCTTGAAGATGCTCTTGTAGTCAAGCTTCATGGTCACAGAGTCCCGAGCGAGGGATCCTCTTCGAGACTTGGAGGATAGCAGGGAGCGGAATTCGGGTTCAAGAGGCAGGACAGGGCTTCTCTGGGCAGGCGCACCCGATTCGTCTATACTGTTTGAGTTGGAGGATTGATCCTTGAGCCGAGAGCCCTCGCCTGGGTTGAGCGCCGCGGCCTGCGCCGGAAGCAACATCGCCTTCGTGAAATACTGGGGCGTGCGCAAGGAGTCCTCCGGCGTCGGGATGCCTCTGAATCCCTCCATCTCCATGACCCTGCGAGAGGCCGTGACCACGACCCGGGTCACGTTTCGGCCGGGTGGACCGCCCGAACGAGACACCCTCGTGCTCAACGAGAGCCCCGGACCGCCGGAGGCGCTTGCCAGGGTGACTCGCGTTCTCGACGAGGTCCGCCGGAGGGCCGGCCTCCGGGCGCCGGCATACGTCATGTCCTCGAACAACTTTCCCACTTCCACGGGCGTTGCCTCGTCCGCTTCCGGGTTTGCGGCCCTGGCATTGGCCGCGGCGGCCGCGGCAGGTCTTCCCTGCTCTCCCCAAGACCTCGTGGACCTGGCTCTCACAGGCTCGGGCTCTGCGTGCAGGTCTCTGTACGGAGGATATGTGCTCTGGGACGCTTCCTTCGGCCAAGGAGCCGAGGCGAACCCGGTGCGGCAGATCGCCGCCGAAGACTACTGGTCTCTCGTGGACCTCGTCGCGGTCGTCAGCCGCGAGGCCAAGAAAGTGCCTTCTTCCCAGGGGCATCTGCTCGCCTGGACCAGCCCGTTTCTCGAAGCGAGGCTCTCCCAGGCACGAACCGCGGCCCGCATCGTGGAGAAGGCGATCCTCGACCGGGATTTCGAAACTTTGTGCCAAGCCATGGAGGCCGAGGCCCTGTCCATGCACGCGGTGATGATGACCTCCAAGCCGGCCCTTCTCTACTGGCTCCCCGAGACCGTGGCCGTCATGCAGAAGGTCCGGAGCCTGCGCGAACAAGGCGGAGTCCCTTGCGCCTTCACGATCGACGCAGGGCCGAACGTCCACGTGATCGCTCTCCCGGAAGCGGCACCGGCGGTCCGGAAAGAACTCGAGCAAGTGCCTGGCGTGGAGGAGGTCCTTTTCTGCACCACGGGCGGAGGCCCCCGGCTCTTGGAGGCCGACGGACCGTGTAAGTAGTTGATGTCTCGTCGCCGGCCAGGCTGGCTGATCGAGAGTCATTCAACTCGGGACGGATTTCGGACGATCCACTTGAAAAGCGGCGAACTCGGCCCCTGAACGATCGGAGTTTTCTATGTGCGGCATCTGCGGCATCGTGAGCCCGGACCCGGGCCGCCGGCCCACAAACGTCCTCAAACGGATGGTCCTCAGGCTCCGCCACCGGGGGCCTGACGAATACGGGCTCTTCGAGGACGAGGGCGCGAGCCTCGGGCAAGCGAGGCTGAGCATCATCGATCTCTCCACAGGCACCCAACCCATCCACAACGAAGACCAGAGCCTTTGGATCATTTACAACGGCGAGGTGTTCAATTACATCGAGCTCGCTGAAGAGCTGCTCGGTTTGGGCCATCGCTTCTACACCCGATGCGACACGGAGGTCGTTCTCCACGCCTACGAGCAGTGGGGCCCGGAATGCCTGAAAAGGTTCAACGGACAGTTCGCAATCGCGATCTGGGACCGCGGTCGCCGCGAACTCTTTCTGGCCCGGGACCGGGTCGGGATCCGGCCTTTGTACTACCACGCCTCGCCCGGTCTGTTCGCCTTCGCCTCGGAAATAAAGTCCTTGCTTCTCGTCCCGGGCTTCACCACTGGGCTCGACCCGCGTGGGATCGAGCAGACCCTCACCCTGTGGGCGCCCCAGGCTCCCCGCACGCCCCTGGCCGGAGTGGAGGAGGTCGAGCCCGGCCACTGGCTCTTGTACCGCTTGAATTCCGGCGAGATCCTTCGCAGGCCCTTCTGGCAGCTCCGGTTCGCCTCGGAGGAAGAGATCGACCGGAGACCCCTTGAGGTCTGCAAGGAGGAGCTAAGGAGCCTCCTGCTCGACGCAAGCCGCCTGAGGCTCCGGGCGGACGTCCCTGTGGGCGCCTATCTGAGCGGCGGCCTGGATTCGTCGGTCATCACGACGATCGTCAAGCGCTTTTCGGACACGCCCCTGAAAACCTTCTCGGTGAGCTTCGAGGACAGGGTCTTCGACGAAAGCGTCCATCAGAAGCGAGTCGTCTCCCACTTAGGCACGGACCACAGGGAGATCTTCTGCACCAACCGGGCCATCGCCGAGTTCTTCCCCCAGGTGGTCTGGTTCGCGGAAAAGCCGCTTCTCAGAACCGCGCCCACGCCGCTTATGCTGCTCTCGGGCCTGGTTCGGCAAAACGATTTCAAGGTGGTTCTGACCGGCGAAGGATCCGACGAGTTCCTCGGGGGGTACAACATCTTCAAGGAGGCCAAGATCCGGGCCTTCTGGGCGCGGAACCCGTCGAGCCGGTTGCGGCCCCTGCTCATGAAGAAGCTCTACCCGTACCTGGAAACGCCCGGCCGGGGGCAGAGATCGTTCCTGCAGCTCTTCTTCCGGCAGGGCCTCGAGGACACGCACCTGCCCACGTACTCCCACCAGATCCGGTGGAAAAACACGGCCAGGATCCGCAACTACCTGTCGGAAGACTTCCGGCGGGCTGCGGCCGGGTACGACCCGGTTGAGGAGTTCGAGTCCTCCCTCCCGGAAGGATTCGACCAATGGCCTCTCCTGCACAAGGCCCAGTACATCGAGATTCGCACGTTCCTTTCCTCGTACCTGCTGTCGTCCCAGGGCGACCGGATGGCGATGGCCAACAGCGTCGAGGGCCGGTTCCCCTTTCTCGACTATCGGGTCATGGAGTTCTGTGCGCGCCTGCCGCCTTCGTACAAGCTGCGGGTGCTCGACGAGAAGCATCTGCTCAAGAGGGCCTTCGAGGACGAACTGCCTCCGGAAGTTTTGGCGCGGCCCAAGCAGCCTTATCGGGCGCCCATTTCCCGGAGCTTCTTTGCGGACGGAGCCCCGGAGTACGTGGAGTCCTTGCTGAGCGCCGAGGGCTTGCGGGCCAAGGGAATTTTTGATCCGGCGGCCGTGGGGAGGCTCGTTCAGAAATGCCGGAAACCCGAAAGCTTCGTGAGCGAAGTGGAAAACATGGCCCTGGCCTTCATTTTGTCCCTGCAGCTCCTGGACGAACTCTTCCTGCGCGGCGCTCCGGCAGCAGACCCGGAACCGGACTCGGTACCCTTCACCCATTTCCGCTTGCTGCCCGACCCCGGCCAGGCCCGGAGCGCCACAAATTGAGCTCTCGATCCGGAACCCATCTTCTGGAGAGACGCGCTTCCTCGCGTGCACGTTGCGGGCCTCTGGATCTGTGTGCCATCGCACCTGAAAGAGAACCGGCCATGACAGAGCATGGCCCTCCACAGGATGGCGCATCCTTGTTTGCGGCCACGAGGGACCGTGGCCCTCCATGGGTGGAGGGACGCGCTCCGTCGCGTCCGCCTTTTGGCCGGCAGGGAACCTGGGGCCTTTATGGACACATGCTTTGCGCCGGTGATCTCGTCCACAAGGTTCCGGGTTGTCGGCACATGAATTGCGGCCATGACGGAGCATGGCCCTCCATTGGTTTTTCCATGGAGGGACGCGCTC